>JAAUYG010014802.1_pt1 | contig 10228 bp, 8 predicted proteins | sample 7278091 | NCBI WGS metagenome assembly JAAUYG01 (sample SAMN14350201, study PRJNA611818) | marine sediment metagenome | isolation source: surface marine sediment (0.6m) | place: French Polynesia: Moorea | collected 2018-08
CCCAGGGGAAGCCACAACTAAAATTTGAAAGAAATCCATGCAATAACTTCAGAGATAATCGATGCCACAGACGGACGGACGACGGACGACGGACGACAGACGACGGACGACAGACGACGGACGACGGACGAATTTTGATTTCATGAGCTCTGCTGACATAGTCAAGCAGAGCTAAAAATTCCTACATGCATAAGGGGAATTTATTTGACAAGTCTCCTGGCCTCGATCAGATGAATGGGGTGACATGATTTGCGACTTATGTTCATAATCAATTTTCAGCATGGGGGAGTACTTTATATCAAGACCTCACATGCTTGTAAATACCTACTCAGACATCAAACATGTACCCAATTGTGTACATTTGTAAATGAATGCATTAACTTTGTGGGGCAAACATAAACTGATAAGCAATACAATTTTCACATTTTTAGGACAATGTACCATAATTTGATTTGCCCATCCCTAACTTTGGATAAGTGCAAATTAAAGGATTTTAAATTTTAAAAGGTGTGCATGTGACATTCATGATATTGCAAAATCATTTAGCAGGGGAACTTTTGAAATACATGTACATGTATATAGATGTTGTTTCTGGTCTATCAGGTTGGTGATGCAAAATATTTACCATACCATATACATTTGTAGATGACACTGGGTTTTCAGCTCTTCCTGAGCTCTTGTGCCTGCTGGTTCTTGTGGACGCCTGATGTTCCCACCCCTGAAGGCCAGCGATGGCGAAAAGCTTGGGAAGGGCTGAAAATCCAGTCTCAGCTACAGAAAATAATGTTAACTCCTGAAATGTTTTTGTCTCATATACATGTAGTTTCTATTTGTAAGTGCTCGGCATGTTTTTTTTAGAAGGTCTGCACGATCGTTCCACATGCCACATACAAGCACCATACATGTACCCACATCAACACATACAGTAGCAGACAGCCCACAATAAAGACAACACTTACTGTGCAGTTCAAAACTCTTCTAAAATAAGAAATAATGCACAAAAAATTAAAAGTGACCAAAATCATATAAAAAGAACAACATGAATAAGCCAACGTAAACATCTAAGAGCTTGGGGATCAGTCATCACTGTTACAATGGCTACAATAATATACATATATATTATAGGTATGAATACATGCATAATGGCAGGGGAGGGCATACATGTACCTATTTAATAATATAAATAGCTCAAACTTTATGGGTATGGGGAGATATTGTACTGGTAGAACGATATACACACAGATACTCCTGAAACATTTTGACCAGGGGTGGTGTGCAAAGTCTTCAGGACGTGGCAAATTCAAGAGGCAAGTGTGATAAGCCCAGATAATATTAATTTGCAAGGCTCCAATATTCTTATTAATACATGTAGTTCTTATGAAATAAGTTTGCTACTGAAACAAGGCTCCAATATTCTTACTAATAGTTCTTATGAAATAAGTTTGCTACTGACATAAGTTAGCGGTTTCAGGAGCTTCTGTTACCATGGTGACTGAAACAAAGACACTACATGACCCGATACACACAACAACATACATGTATAGCAAATAAAGCATAAGTATGTTATTTAGAACCAGCAGCCACCAATCTCCGGAATGCCGAAACAGTGCACGTCAAAATTAATGCCAAATTGCTAAATACAGGTTGAATATGAATATCAATATTTACAAAAAGTCATGTACTTCAAACTTGGCCTTAAGACAACCTCAGAAATAAGACCACCCTGGAATTAAGACCACTTACTGGAAGACCAAAAGTGACACAACATGACTGCTGGAGTTCTCAAAAATACTTAAGTCTAACTTTTGACTTAAGTCATTAGTGACTTAAGTCAAAACTTAGACTTAAGTATTTTCAAGAACTCCAGTCCCGATGGTGCTACAACGTGTACAATGTACTTTAGTATAGGGTTTCAGAGTTGAAAACTATTTCGAAATTCAGACGAGTATCGCTAAGATCGTGGGTTGTCTTAATTCGACGGCAGGTATGATGCATCATTGCAGGTACGTGTCTGAGTAATATTTCTGAAATCCAGTGCTCCAGATACATGTTCTGTACAAGCAGACCTATTAAAGCTCATGTGCTTTATTAACCTTGTTCACTGGTAGATTAAATAATGTACATGTATCAACAGACTCCTAAGCAGCAACATCACTTGCAATGTACACCAAGCACTCTTTCCAAACACTGGCATTGTACACAGGCAAAACCGTAAATCATGGCTGCTAATACTTATGTATACATTCAAATAAAATTAAAGGGTATCCATAAATTCTGGAATTATATAGTGGAGTCCCACAATATGACCGGCACAGTCTGTGTATGACAGAAATATTCTAACATTTATAGCTACATGACTGCATTAGCAGAGCTAATATCATGGTGCAGACATCTACTGTCCATCAGTGTCCATCCTAAAACACATTTTTCCCGGAAACCATCTAGCATGGGGAACCTATGACCTTTATCTGGTTAATGTCATTTTCAACTGTCATATCTAACTCTGTTGTCAAGCAGAATATAAAGGCCCATGGGCCTCTTGTTTTAAAATTATAATATTTGTTTCCAAGTTTTATGGTTCTGTACGCACACATAGGCCTACATTAGGTTAATTAATTTCAAGTCCATCAGACCCTGTTTGAAGTGTTTTCTGATGCTGTGCAGTCTTGTCATTGTGCCACTCCACTGTAAAAAATGAAATTAGTGTAAGGAGCAAGTGTATATGGGCGGGGTACACAACATGGGATTGACGGGTGTGCATGTCAAGCTACATGTACATTAGTTGGGCAATCAGACACACTAACCAATTCGTGGCCAGAAGCTTTCCATCCCACTATAGCAAGGATGTACTGTCACAGAGGCACAGTAAAGCAGGGGCTCTTCTGAAACAAAATCTCCCGCTCAGTCTCCCACAGAAATAACACACCGAGATAAACGTATTGTAAACATAACATAGTTACTTAAATAATAATAAACAAAAGAGAAAATGGGGGATATGAAATCAAATTCAGAGAATTGTGCAACTAGATCACTTCATATCGGGGTGGTGCAGTGAAATACATAGTTCATGACTTGTGCAGCCATTGGAGCTCATCCCATGTCACAGTTTTCTGACAGAAATAAGTACAGTAGTCCCTCTATTTTACAACCCTCTATTTTAAGACCACCCTTGACTATAAGACCGCTTGATTTGATCCCAAAGGGCAATTTTCTGTGTTAAATGACATTTATTTTAAGACCACCTGCAGTATAAGACCACATTTCTTGGTCCCATGGGTTGTCTTAAAATAGAGGGACCACTGTAGCAGCATTTTCCAGTTAAGGAAACACTACCATTAGATCTATTACATTTTTTATCTTTTTTCACAAACTGTGTACAGTAGTGCCTCTATTTTACAATGCTCTATTTTAAGACCACCTTGCTTATACATGTTATAACAGCACTTAATTTTGTCCCAAAGTGTAGATTCTCTGTAGTCCCCGTATTGACACTTTATTTTAAGACCACCTGTCATATAAGACCTAGGGGGTACTGGTATGCCCATACAGCAATGCATCCTGTTCAGGATTTGGATCATTATCCCCTTGTAATACATCATTCTGACCTCTAATCACAGAGGTTGACAGGCTGAGAGAATATCTAACTGCCAAAAAATTTAGTGATCAGTCAAGCATGTCAAACAGATTTAAGACTCATATATTATTTATGGCTGCTGTATAAACACATGATGTACATGTATTATACATGTTGCAAAAGATAGATAGGATATACTACAGGGCTGAATTCCACCCTGTCAAAAGAGAACAGATTGACCTGGCCTAATGGCAGTTTTTAGGTTATTTATAGACAAACCACGAAAAGAACTGCTTCATGTATATAAACACAGGTACCTATACTGGTAGGTTTTTATCTAACCTAAACATTTCCACTGTCAGCTCTGTATGACCATGACATGGAAGGAGCTTTGTTTAAACATATGTTTATACACTGATAAAGCAAATACACATTACAAGGAGGTACATTTTTTTTCACAAAAGATCCACTTGAAAACAAGCATTATAACTTTAGGAAAATCTTTAAAGACATAACAGAACATTGTCCGCTTCTACTCCATGATTTAATTTTAGATATATAAAGCTTTACAGGAAAAAAATGTACCAAGAACACGGACACAGACAACTGTGACAATACTATGTCACACAACTGGAAACAACAACAAGTAAACACATATTTATAGTAACTGTTTTTACCAACTGAGAATAATTATGAAAACAAATTGCTGATATTTTGAAAATAAACCTCTGTATTGGATCTTGGCTATAAAAGACTGGGGATCTTGATGCATATGTAACGCATCATGGCCATGTATTATGTCTGAAGCAGAAATCCTGTTAAATGGCCTGATGACCTGGTATATATTTCCATCAGTGGACATTCTCATGAAACGAAAATTAAACAAAGCAACTGGTGTGCGTTAGCCCTAGTGTACCAGTTATGTGTAGTTGCTGCCATGCCACATGCAGATAAAACAACAGTATAATGTGATTATCCCCGTACCAGTCTATACTGACCTGCATCAGACAGTGCAGCTGAGGCAGAGGGGCATTACACAACCAGGATAAATAGGTATACTTTAAATTTAGCGTTATATTGATAGGATCATGTCTAAACCATCAAGATCTACATGCACAGTCTTCTCTTCTGTCTTTATGTATATGTACAAGTATCCCTACACTACTCGTTAGAGACATTGCACAACCAGGAACTACAGATAAGGTGAGTCTATGGAACTCTGCACTTGCATTTCCTATAGCAGTGTACATACACTTATAGGTAACTTATACCATTATACACAGGTAACTTATACACTTATAAGATCGTTGTTGTTGGTTGTTCAAGGATATAACATCCTACATATATATCTGCAGTCCTAAAATTATTTCTTTCTAAAACCCTTGTGTTCAGCATTTCTAGAAGTTTGAAGAGCATGCAACATTTGTTCATGATTTACTTCTTTTTTTTTGAAAATATTATTTTGGGAATAAGTCTATAATAGAGTCCACAGTGACCCGTTGCTAACCTACATGCATATGTCTATGTACATTGTACATTGTAGATATACATTTAAAATGGTCAGAGTGAGCAAACTGCATCCTGAAATATTGTGATCACACTACACAAATACATGTGCACTATGTACATTGTCTCTGTACATGCAAAGTACAGTGTTTATACACAGTTGTCTTGAAGACAGTGAAACACATCTGAAACAAAGAACTCTAGTATTAATATTGTCAGTTTGTGGTAAACACATATTACTGGGTGATGGGTGATGAGATACCTGCTTTCTCACTCCAGGAATCATCAGAGCAATCTGAAGGGTAAAGAAAGACACACCTGACATCTAGGTAAATGGGGGCCAAGAATATAAAAGTGACAGCCTGGAGAATCCAGTAGCCCCAAGTCTGTCAACAATAACACACAAGGCAGATTTGTCAACATTTAAAGCATAAGAGTAATAGCACAAAGTCACTTTGCAAATTTTTAGTTGTGGGATCAATATGCAGTAACAACAAGCTGAAAAATCAAACCTAATGATTGACAGATGTTTAGGTAAGGTAAACATGATTGAACATGGGTATGAGTGGATTTGTACTTAGTTAAATAGTACAGAAAATAAATTTGAAGTACAGTACTCCAGACCATGAACAATTTACTGAACACGTTAATAAATAAACAATTCATAATTTTTATATTTAATAAATTATTTATCCCTGCCTGCACCTACATGTATATTCACCTCCAATTTTAAAGGTGAAAATGAATAATTATGCTGAGGAGGTCATGTGACTAACCTTGCCCTTCCCCTGGGTCTACAATGTGGAAGTCGCTATGTGGTAGTGGTGTAGTCACTGGGCTACGCAGCGTCTGCAGTGGTAGGCGGTTCCTAGGGAAACATTTACGCATAATGAGGCTTGCCATGAATATTAATGACTCCAGCTCCCGGCAGTCAGCGGCTTCCTGGCAGATGCTGTACAAGATGTGGATACCGTTGATGTCGGTCAGAGCTTTGCGTCCGGATTCTAGTTGGAGAGAAAAATACCAAGAAGCATATCATATGCCTGCATGTACATGTACATATAACACCTAAAACTTCGGGCCCATTGAAATATGGTCGCATCAGAATAATGTATATTGTACAACATCAATTAAGTCATGGTTCACTAGATACAGACAAAGATTACACCTTCACTGTAGAATATGAATAAATGTATTAAAATTTGCAAAATTGGTTTCTTAACATTAAGCCAGCTGCACCAAGTACCAGGTACATACAACCGTAAACAAAATTCATTACATGTTAACACATAGGTACACAGGTCAGGCATTGTCCATTAAAACAAACGGTTTCTTTTCATTTTATGCTGATGAAAAATATGCACTGAAGCTAAAGAAGTATTTGCTTTAGGATATAAACAGCTTGCTCAGGGCACTACATCAGTGGTTCACTTACGTAGGTTGGTGAGATTTTTCAGTACAGACAGTATGGCTTTACGCAGGTTGATGTGTCGGTTTTTGTTGTCAGCTCTGTGCCAATCATAGAACATAGTCAGCAGGACTGGCACCCCACCCTGCCCCACAGCACGCGCCCCGTTACTCTCTGAAACAGACGACTTTGGCATATAGCCTCAACCAGCCAAACATGTCATCAAGCTTTACTTTACACATATTACATCCCTATGTTGATTTGAGCTGTCAGAAATGATTTTAATAAAAATAGATTCCATGTTTTGATTTTAGCACAAAACATTGAGAGGTCCAGCCTGCAATTAGCCATCCAAAGCTTTTATGTGCGGTTATTAGTGGTTGAATCTTCTTACCATTTCCATGATTTTAGCAACAACAAATGCATAATGTGACATCACATTTACCATGTACATGTATACAAAGATTATTACCGTTAATAGTAGTGTAAGCATATGAGATGGTGCTACACGGTAGTATATTGCGGAGCATATCTACATGTACATGCTGTATAACATTAAAATTAAAGAAAAATTTAAGAAACACACAATCATGCAAGACCCATACATGTTCTATGCTGGAATACAGTGAAAGCTCTGACTTGAGACCACCTATGTTCATGCCCAGAAATGGCCTTTATTCTGGGGTGGTCTTGGTCCTAACATAAGACCAACAGTGCTCATTCGTGACCTTTGGTTGATCAATAAGTGGTCTAATTCTAGGGTGATCTTATTTCTGGGGTGGTCTTAATTCTAGGGTGGTCTTATTTCTGGGGTGGTCTTAAATCTACATGTAGGGTGGTCTTATTTCTGGGGTGGTCTTAAATCTAGGGTGGTCTTATTTCTGGGGTGGTCTTAATTCTTGGGTGGTCTAATTTCTGGGGTAGCCTTCGGATGAGGACGTACGTTAATAATCTTGCAGTGTCTTACTTTATGTAGGAGTATTACTCCTACATGTACAGTATGGTAGTTGTGGGAACAACATCGATATTGGTAATTACGACATAACTTTAAGTTACGTCAGTATCCAATACTGATGTAATACCAGCAGACTTGTCGTGTACTCTCTTACTGGATTTGACGAGCAATGCCAGGCAATCCAGGGCATATTTGATGAGACTGAGATGTTTCCTGCCACAACCAGCTAGGACCTTGAACAGACAGGACACAGCGCCGTTTTTCCCCAAGAAGGACGCATTCACAGCTACAAAAGAAATATAGATACATTAAAGTTCAATACAGTAAAACATAATGTGTATAAGTGGAAGAAAATAGATATTAAGACTCTACATAATCTATTGTTTTGTTCTCTTTATAAATATTTAGCATTCATTTGCAAACAACCCAACATCTTTATAGGGTGTTAAAAAAACTTCTATAAATCATTGTTGTAAATAATTCTACAACTTCTATAAATTAAGAAAAAACTGGTACAATGAAAAATTATTTGATCTGCATACCATTGGATGAATAAACTTTGAGGACTTGCACAACAGGAAGCAACACACGGGGCTGGTTGACATAATTTTTGATGACAGCAAGTGTTACACCTAGAGCCTGATTTAGGCGTGCTTTGATGCCAAACTTGCGGTCTGAAATGTAAGAGACACATACTAGAACATACCAATACCCATTATTATAATAAAACATTGAGTCAGGCAAGCAGTCAGGAATTTCATGACTTCAATGTTACTCGATGAACATTCCTAGGCACACAGAAGTGTGTACAAATATATCATGTACATATAGGACTACATACATGATATACCGGCATTCATGGTACATGTACACTAGACTCACAAACAACCATTCAGGTACATGATTGTATTCTTTCCTTTTAAAATGTTTAATACTATATAGTATATTTAAAGGAAATTATTGTTCACAAGCAGTCTGAGGCGCAGATCCGCTATACCACATAATGGTAGATACAATGTATCTATCCCTTTCTTAGGGGCTTAATTTATCATGTTTATGAAGGGCCAATTTAAAAAATATGCAAATTATATACTACATATGCATGCACATGATGCATGTGTGGCATATGCAAAATTGCCACATTCCCATAAATCTAGAGTGACAAGATACAGAGTGATGGCAATTTTAACATTCATGAAAGTCATTCAATACAGCAATTCAAAACACAGGTCTATGTACTATATAGCCACACATTTTGGTATTTACCGCCAACTACAAAATCCTGTTCTCTTGGGATTCACAACTACAAATACACAATGGTTACCATGTTACATTGTGTGTCAAAACCATGCTGCAAAAGACAAAAATTAATCTGTACGTGTGTGTCAGATGGCAAAGACAAATTTGAGTCTTGGGAACATGGGCCAATTATTTACATGTGTGTATGAGTTTTATGCCAGCTCAACACCTCAATATACATGCACAATCATGTAATGCGTACATAAAACATTGTAAAAACAGCTGTGCTAAAATTCCCCAAATTCCTAAAACTATACATATAACATGTGTAATTTGTAGAACATCTTGACATACCAAAACATTAAGTACATGAAAATTTATTCATCAGAATCTAACTTTGTGTCTAACTTTGTGTATTACTGGTACATGGTAACCATGACAAAACATCTGCAAAATGACATGTATGAGGGAGATATTAGTGTACAAATTGTAAAGAGATGTCCTCTCTTATCAGTGGTGAGTGAATACTCTGGTGATAAGGTTCCGGCAAAAAGACTGACAGCTGGCAAGTAAAACATTGGAACTTCCTACTGCACCTGAAATCACTTGGTCCAAGTTTTCTGCAGATATAATTTGGCACCAATGAGCAGAAGGATGAGTACTGTCAGTGGTACAATAACATGAATAACTTGAACCACATGTTGTTACACATACATGTGTACTTGATGACACACCGTGTACTGAGGGGGCATACATGGCGTATGTCTGTGATTTTTCATGGCATCCGCAATAATCGCTCATGATGACACATATCTAGACCGTAAATTCTACTTCACTGTACTTTCCAAATTCAAATATAATAGCTATAATACTAGTACCAGTATACAGATGTAACTCTATTTGTGGTGCATGTTAATACCATTTGATATAAACCTATGTTAAAGGATTAATGGTAAGTTGATAACACATTATACAAGTCTCATTACCCAATAAATACCAGCCATTACAGATATCTCATTAGATTAGATGGTCACATACCTTTGGGTCCTAGCTTAGCCAACACTTGGTGTATAGAGAAGATGAGTTCCTCAGAGCAGGCTGGTTCCCTGGCCTCTGATACCAGTACTTGTAGTAAGGCATGGGCGGCACCGTGGGAGACCAGCGTACTAACAACTTTCCCACTATCTGCAACAGCCGGACAGATAAATAGCCATGATTAATACTGTTTGTTACACACATTTTACTTTAAGCTTTAACACTTTCAGTGGTATTCACACACCGTGCTGTCTGTTTTATGTGTGCATACAATTTCTATTAAAAATTCAATTGAGATTTTGAAACCTATTCAAACTTTAGTAGACATGAACCATTCTTTTTTAGGATATGCATGATACGTACAATAATAACAATGCATGTTTATCATGTTTATGGATATACTGTTATGGGCGCATACTTTACATTAATAGGCTGCCCTTACATAACTTCGGTTGAACTGGTTGACGTCTCTGATATGTTATATATAGGAAATAGCTTGTATATATTAGCA
>JAAUYG010022705.1_pt1 | contig 10228 bp, 14 predicted proteins | sample 7278091 | NCBI WGS metagenome assembly JAAUYG01 (sample SAMN14350201, study PRJNA611818) | marine sediment metagenome | isolation source: surface marine sediment (0.6m) | place: French Polynesia: Moorea | collected 2018-08
GGAGGCCCCCGCAGGCCTACCTCTTCATCCTGGCCTGTAGTAAATCAAAACGTAATGCATTATGATGCAAAGGGCCTGTGAAACGACACCGCGTGTAGCAAATATTGGCAGATTGCGTCCCTTCAATGCCATTATTCTGACAACCAAATGTTTATATGTACCGAATATTAGCCAATTGCATCCGTCGAAAACGATGATTCTGACACTTTTCATGTTGTTTATCCGATTGCTACCACTACATAGTTTTCAGTGAAATACTTAGTTTAAAATATATTGTGGGCCATTTTGTCAGATTTGATGTGGCTCCCACATTTTGGCTGTGGCTCTTCAAATTTTGACCCGAGGAGCCACAGTGGCGCCTCATTTTCAAGGGCTAGCGCAGACAGAGCCTTGTGGTCTGTCATATCCAGCCTGGTGTGGCAAAGCATCAGGAATATCTCGACCTAAGCCATCATATCTGTCCCTGCATGACAGGTGCTCTCACCTGTTGGTCGGGAAGGAGTGTAATCTTGGCAGGGCAAGAGGAACCTAAAGATACCCTTCTTCTCCAAAATCCTCATTACCATAGGCATATGGAAAGGGCTGTCTAGGTCCAAGGCCCCTCAGGTTGCATAGGGTCGATTTCTTGGACGCCTGCATAACTGCTATTGAAGAAATGCATTTTTATACAATATTCATTCTGTCCGTATTGGCCAGCAGTTGTGATCTCTGCCTGCCACGGGTAGATGATTGGCTCTGTCCCTCTGACATAGATGTTCCCGACCAGTTAGATCTTTCAAACCAAGATTCTTGGGTATGTTGCCTACCCGTGGAAAAGTTTGCGTCAGCGGCAAAGCCATACACTGCCATGCCAACATCACTTTCAACGTTCTCTGGACATGCAATACTGTTGTGCACATAAGCACGGCTCTGCAACACATCGTCGCATGCCTGCAACCCCCCATCATAAATGTATGATAAAGTGTCACACAAACATGTGAAATACTGTTGCAAAACACCATTGTAGTGTGCAAAACACCACTGCAGCAGCCTAAGACATTGTGGCAGGTTTGCAAAGCACCGTCAGCATCAGCAGCCTAGGTCCAGGTCCGTGCAGCAGTTTCACATATATGTATCTGTAGCAGCCATGTGCCTTCTACCTCGTCTGCATTCATATTCGGCTATGTGCTGGTACTGAAGGACAGTAGATTCAGCCTGCTCAGAGGCTGGAGTGGCGGGGGTATCCCACGGTCATACATGAGCCACTGGAGCCAGAAACTGGACTTCTGGAGGCTGCATGATACTTGGAAATGCAGGCGCTGGCAAACCAAACATTTTTTTCAGAGAGCCTTGTTGCCCATTAGGATTCACTCAGTGATCACTGCTTCTAGGGTCGCCAAAGTCTGTGGCTGGCACGGCACAGATGTCTACTAAGCAGTACTGGTAGCACCAAAATTGGTGGCAAAAGTTGTACTGGAGGATGCCACACAAGCACAGCCTAGTCTTTGGACACCACTATGCCTTTCATTGGCTACTGCCCCATCACAGGTGTCAGTGACATAAGATGTGACTGCACGATGCACTGGGGACACTTATTGGCTTATCGTGTCAGACTGAACATCTGCAACACGAAGAAGCCACAGTTGATCCTACCTTATGGCTTCTAGTTGACAGTACAGTAGTGACTATCACGTCAATTGCATCAATGATGACCCTGCGAGTTCATCATGTGCGCAGCAGGAGACGAGTCCCCTGCTTGTTGGCCTCTAGACTGAACCATGATTAGCCCCGTTGCCCGAATTGCTCTGAAGGTAAAAACCAATACACTTGGATGAGCCACCATAATTGCGGATTTGAATGTGGTGCTCTCGGCTTTCGTTTGTGTCTAGGTGAACTGGTGACAGAACAGGGACATTGAACCCGATGTTTGTAATAAGATGTGTTGTTGCTTTATACGGAAATTGTGCTGGGCACAAATCGTGACAGGCTTCTGTTATATGGGATGTCTAAACCTGAAGTTTTATTGGGACTGTACCAATAGAGTGTGAATAAGACAAATTAAACCTTTCTGGTGGTGTTGATGCTCTTGGCTAGACCGAGATGCACACAAACACAGTCACGCTCCAACAGAAGTTCACGTGAACCTGGGGATGTGCAGAAGCCCTGTACCTGAGGATATGCAAACCTTCTGGTCACGTCTGCTCAGCTTTAAGTTAGGATATGTTAGGTTAGGATATGACAAAGTTATACGAAAGTTACTGTGCAAGATTTGAAGCCTTGTATTGTTGCCTATGACTAGCAATGCGAAACCATGAAGCTATGATAAATTGTTACAGACCTAGAGGCATCATCAAAATCCCTCACAGTTAAAATACGTGGAGAAAAGTACATGTACATGCAGTGTACAACCTTAGAACTACTCTGGAAACGTTTTGCTTCCACCAGAATACTTAAATCCGCTATACGTAACCAGCTAAGGCTTTGAGCCAGTGATACGTGTTACTATGAGGGCTAGGATTTAGTTTAAGTCATTTAAAAGCATCTGCATTTAACTGACATTCATGCACCATTGCCCCAGAGATGGTGTATGGTTGCTGGCGCCAAATGCAAGGCCGGGACCACTACTGCGTTAATGATGCCTTGCTGGCAATACTTAAAACCCGTAACACTAATCACTGGGCCGGTTTACACAAACTCAAAACCGTTAGAAAGCATAAGAAACAGGCTTTATGATGGAAATGACAACACTAAATTACTACATTATGCAACGCTGCGACAACCATATGTGATGGTCACAAAGGCCTACAATACCACCTAATTTCCCTTCTGCATTCATGGCAGTAACCTGTGATGGTCCAACTGGCCTAAACACTACAGTATTATGGCTAGAATGGCTAAAGCACTAGAGCAACATATATTCAGTTAACCCCTTAGTCTTCCGTAGTTTACAAATACCAACTTTGAAGCAAAAAAGCACTTCAAATATTGCATTTTAATTAAGGTCATTAATTAAGACTCTGGGATATTTTAAACATTGAAATACACAGGAAATGTTATATGAACATTGTTCTTCACTCTCCCAAGAGAATTTTGAATATTCAATACACATGTGTGCTGGAAAGCATTCCTTCAACTTACCCCCAAAACATGCCAAAATTATTTTATCCTTAAAATGTTTAATGTTTAATTACCTGTTTAATTACCTGATTAACTTTCTGATACTAAATTGATGCTACATTACACCTTGTTCCAGTTATACGTTAATGTTACATTACAACTTGTTCCAGTTATAAGTTAATCAAATTGAAAAAAAAAGAACCACGGACATTCCTTCTACATCGCTGTAGAAATGGTACCTGTCTTTCAAAAGCAGAAAGGTTTATAGAAAATAATCCACCAGGATACATCATCAGAACAAAGGTGGTTCAGGAAAGGATGTAGGCCAATAGTAAGGTTTCTATATAGGTCGAATTTCCACAGCAATCTACAAGAGACCCAGATGGTTCTGGTCCCATCTGGGTCAGTCTCGCATGTGTGTATATATAGTATACGATGCAATAACACGCAGGCAGGACCAGAGGCCAACATACTTGAAACAGTTTACTTATTATAAAATATGTAGAGAAAAAAACTCCTCTGTATGGTACTGTCACAGACGGGCCAGAGGCCAGGTGAATGGCAACAAGGCCAAAATTTCTAGCCTAGGTGGGTATTGGACAACCCGCACTGCCAGGGCCTTAACCTGGGGGCCGGTCTTCCTTGGATTTTATAAAATTACCAACTTGGGAGAAAATGATTATTATTACAAATGCAGTGGTAAATATTGCACCACTAGAGTTTATTACTATATTTAAATAGCCTCTAAACCACATAAGAAAACGTAGCATGTCATCACATGGATACAGTACCCCAGCCAACATCTGATTCCTGAAAGTTCCAAGATCATTCTCACAAAACAGGATGCTCTCCAGAACCTTCCGCGAGAACAGAGGCCCCCCACCAATGGACTAAGTTACAGAAGCTATAGGCTTTCACCATTAAAAGACACAACCCACAATTTCCCCAATTTAAATGGATACCACACACAGTGTGAACCACGAGCTGTTGCACTGTGTAATTAGGAACCTGTAGGACACCTCAGAGGACAATGGACTACACAAATGATATCACCCAAATTTAGAGACTGTTTGTCCACAGAGGAACAGTCAGAGGGCACAGTGCCCAATTTCTGAAGGGGACAGGGGTAGGGACAATTTAAGGCTGAGCTATGATGCATGAGGCTCAGGGACTTCTGGCCAGAGTAGCTGTGGATTTCGCAAATCTTGATCACGTTCTGGCCTGCAAATTAAAAAAGAGACATAGTGGCTAAATACTGTACTGGAATAAAGAAAGGAGGGCAGGGGACAGTAGCCTATCTGCTACGCTGGGATGTCACCACCAGGGCATGGGTGCTTCACCACAGCACATGGAATAAAAAAGAAAAAAAAAGCAGTCACACCATTAGTACATGGGTGGCTAAAACGGAGAAACGGAGGGTTGTGCAGCCACCGGGAACACTGCAGAGCCACCTAATCCAATGGGGAAAGGACACACAGTGGTGATCCACCCACCTCTGATTCTATGGTGGTACCTTCTCCCAGAAAAGAGTAAGAATCATTAGCATAGTCACCAAGGTGCTGGCCGCCATCACTGTAACCACTGCTGGGTCCACGTGGGGGTAGCCTAGTGACTGCCAGCAACCAGCCAAACAGCATAGGGATGCTGAATGTTAGGGTATGTGTCAGCCCAGGAACACATTGTACACTCCTCGTAGGTACGTGCCAATCGGGGGTTTGGAGTGGTCACTGTTCTCGCATATGGGTGGCAGCTGAAGTGGAGGGTTTCTCCCCATCACTCTCCAAGCCAGCGGCATCAGAGACCACAGGACCAGAGTCATGAGGGTTATCATTAACTCATGAGCAGAGCCACCAGCAGTCTCTGAAGGCACATTGTTAGTGGTCCGAGTTTCAGCCACTCTGTGTCCTCCTAACTCTCCTCCTTTGAACCAACTTCGAAGCTCTTCGTTAAAGGCAGTCTGGCAGGCAAGGAGCTTATCAACATGCACTGTCTCAGGCTCAGGCTCAGCCCGACCATAGTATTGGATTTTATAAGTTACAGGACTCGTTTTAGCCAACACTGGACAAGGCCTGTGATTCTTGTTGCACTGTTTCCCATGTTAGGAGCGCATAGTTTACACATATTGTTTTCTCCTGTGTGTCCAGTATACAATATTATTGATTCGCGCTTAGATTCCCAGAACTTACGTGTTTCTGAAAAGGGGCCTAGGTAAGCCCAGGGCAGGTAACGAGGGGAGCCTGTATATTGCGACCGCAGCTCATTAATATTCAGCAGTTTCAGAAATAGCGCTCTTGCCGGACCTGACTGGAGGGGGGTGGATCGAGTATGGGAAGGCGGGTTGTGGGAAGGTTTGATGTAATTTCTTCTGTGTACACACTTCTTGGCCAGACCCTGAGTCATGATTAAGGTGTGCCAACACATCCTTAAGAATTGCTTGGTGTCAGGATACTGCCTGCACTCATTTACAATGAAGCCTGTATACTGGACTTTTGTCCATGAGATCTTTTGTTACCCGTGGACAGCTTCCAGTGAACGTGCTGGCCAGGGTATGTATTCTACTTGGGCCAAATAAAGTCATCCAATCACTGAAGAGCTTCTACCTTCCAGTAGATGTCTTAGGATTGGTACCTTTGTCAAGACCAAAATTGAGCTTTGTAAGGTGGACATGGGATCTTATGGCTGAAAACGATTCATTAGAACGGCGTCCAGTTCCTCCCACATATGTGGCTGGAGTGGAGCGCTCCTGACAAATGCCAGTGCTGTTCCTCTAAGATGAGCGTGGCCTGGCAGCAGGTCTCCTGCTCTTCCCAGTGATAGAATCTGCACCGTTTGTCGCATTGGTCGCTAAAAGTGTCCAGTGTTACACTGTCCTCCCTTTGGAAGACTTCGTGTTTGCAACCTACTCCTTTTTCAGGATAACAATCTTCATTAGGATGCTGCCTCATACTGTGTCACAGTCTTTGGGTCCATTCCGTATGGCACATCCAAATACTAGGAAGGCATTCCAACATGGAGGAAGGCCATCCATGCCAGATATTCTTGAGAATGTAAGAATGACCATCTTATTGTTGGCTGTACAAATATTAACGAATGTGAAGAGGAAACTGATAATTGTAACGATAATGCCACAAGCAAAAACAACCAAGGATCTTTCCCTTATACCTGTGATCCAGGATATTCTGGCGATTTAGTAATTTGTGATGGTAATGTGAAAAATGTTAGGGTACAGTTTACCTGTTCCAGACAGATTACACCTTTTGTCTCACACAATTGAACCTTTTCATAAATTTTGTCACTCATCGTGGTGAAAACATTAAATTATCAAAATATCAAACAAGATGCGGACGCCTTTCAGTAAACTGTTAATTAGTGTATATAAAATAATTGTAGTTCAATTTTTATAACTTTGCATGCTTTTTGGCACCACTAAATCGCTGAGATAGGAAAAGTATATTTAAGTTGCAGTCTGTAACACACTGTAAGACAAGGCACTTGAGAGAAATTGTAGATAAGCGTTATCAAATATAAGGCGAATTGTGTAATAAAAACCGGGACTTTCAATCAAAGGATAAGTTATCCCATCTCATACCCTGCAACAGGCCTTTTGTTATACCATGTCCTATCTGCTGTTTCAGACATTGATGAGTGTGCAGAAAGAACTGATAATTGTGATGAGAATGCCAAATGTACGAACACCCTGGGATCCTTCACTTGTACATGCCACAAAGGTTACACAGGAAATGGAGTAACCTGCAGTGAGTGCTTTAAATGTGTAGTTGAAGATTAGAAACACACCAAATTGAGAAAACCATTATCAAACCAAAATTATTTGGAACAGCTGAAAATTAAGGCATGCATCCAATCAAGGCTATTGAAACAACGTCGTACTATACAATGGCTATTAGGTATTAATTATGATTGATGTAATGAATTGTAAAATAGACCTTTGGGCACAGAAAGCTAGAGAGAAATACAAATTAAAACATAAAGACAATAACGATAAAATAAAAATAAAGAGGAAAAAAACCCAGAATAAATCAAGGAGGGAGAAAGCAAGAGATGTTAGAAGAAAAGAAGAGAGAGCCTATGATGACCTGCATGAACATGACTAACAATTTACCTCTGTCATTTTTATCCCGCCGCCTGTTTACTTGGTGAGTACATTTCCGTAAGGATACATAAGTAGCTGGAACCCGTGAAACTTATGGAGTACTTACAAATGTGGTAACAGTAGAAACTAAAAGTCTTGGCTAAGGTAATTAGGGTCCGTGATTAAATAGTCAAAAGAGGATGAAATATTTAGTTATAATGCTTATTTAAGTTTATTTTATCGATCGCCACAAACAGCCTAAGATTTCCAATATTCGCCGCATGATTGATTTAGCTTGAAGTTTGGACTTAGGTATTTTTCAAGAAATGCAACTGGTTTGAAACATTAGCAACGTGTTGTGAATAGTTGCAATGTGTTTGAAACATTTAAAACGTGTTCTGAATATTAGCAACGCTTTGTAACATTTGCAACGTGTTTTGAATATTCGCAACGCATTGGAAACAATAGCAACGTGTTTTGAATATTTGCAACGCGTTTGAAACAAAACACGTTGCTAATATTCAAACACGTTTTAAATGTTCCAAACGCGTTGCTAATATTTAAAACGCGTCTACTACTACTACTACTACTACTACTACTACTACTACTACTACTACTACCACCACCACCACCCCCACCACCACCACCCCCACCCCAACTATACAGTTGTACCATAATTCGCGAATTTCCCAGTTTATTTTTGACGAATTTACTTGAAACCTCGACCACCCTTAATTCACGCAGACACCAACGAGTGCAACCAGGGCAGTGACGAATGTCAGCATGAATGCATCAATACTGCCGGTGGCTACGTTTGCACGTGCAATCAGGGCTACGTCATTAACGTCGACGGGAAGACATGCGATGGTATGTACCAGGATAGTCTTAATATGTGACGTCTCAGACTGCAAGTGAATTTTATCACATTGTAGGTTTTAAATTGTAACTATGCATAAAATGGCAATCGGTCTCTGAAACCTCTGGGATTCCAGGTTTAGACGTTGTGTATAAGCTCAGCAAGTCATTTTCAGTCGGATAAACTTCAGTCGCATTGCTGTAAATTCAGTAACTTTCAGTCGCATAAAACTTGACTATCGGTACTAACAGCTCGTATGGTCGTATGCTTAGCATGTACATGCACATGTATGCGCTAATATATCAAGAACATACATTTGTAAAGGTACATTGGGCCAACCACAGCAGTTTAACTGCATACATCTATGTTCGTTCGTTTTCTTGGGTGTCAGATTTAGACGAATGCACTCTGGGTAATGGTGGCTGCAACCAAACCTGTGTTAACCTGGATGGCTCCTACACGTGTGCCTGTCCCCCGGGACAGGAACTTGCTGATGATCAATACGGCTGTATCGGTAAGTTTCTTTTTCGTAATTAAACATACTAAACTAAGAACACCATCCAATCCAAAAATATCCGCTAGCAGAGCATTAACGGACTCGCACCCAGAAGCGTAATCAGTGGTCCAATGCTAGGTGATACAATGTGCTTGTATACCTCCGTATCGCAGGGTATATGTCCCAGTGCGACACTGGTCAGATGTAGACATGCACATAACTCGGCATGCACGAATACACGCCGTAAGAATAACAAAACCACTAGCTGTCTCCGCGGACAAGTTGTTAGCCCGCGGGGCTTCTATGATGCCTGCATGTACTAGCGTATACTAGTATCGATATTGTTGGATCGGGTGCGAAAACTTCCGCCCCTACGTTCAACCAAAACAAGGTGTAAGCGCTCTGGGCAGTTGACATTCCAGCTGCCTGATACCTGCCATTTTGAATTGCGTATTTATAAATGGAAATCAGTCTGCAAAGTACCTTGGTTAAAGAAATAATACTTAAACACAGCTATTTCAACACTGTTCCGGTGTCGCCAGAAGATATGTCGCAGCAATTTAGGTTGTAGATTGTTATCGCAAACATGATCATGTACGGAGTAATGTCGCAACTTCATTAAATGCGTGTGCGGAAAGAGACCTTTATGAACGTTGAAAAGCAAATTTCACCAAGTGGTCACTCCTAAAGTTGATGTCTTCTACTTGTATTGCATAGACTTTATGCAGATTTCTCTCACGCGAGTGAGTTAATTACATACGTTGCAGATGTGAACGAATGTTTAACAAACAACGGCGGCTGCGAACACATCTGCACCAATGAGTGGGGAGCCTACCACTGTTCCTGCAACAGTGGCTTCAGCCTCAACCCGGACACCAAGACGTGCGATGGTAAGGACGGATCGAAAGACCAATTTATGTTCTTCAGGTTGTTTTTCTGTATTCTGCATTCAAGTAGACCTGCTTTCAACAAGGAAGTACTCAAATGTACACGACTATCATTACGCAAGGCTATTCTAAGTTTATCAGTGACTGTTTCATGCATTTAGAGATCTCCCTTGTACAGTGTAACCTATTTTATGTACCTTTGATGTCGTGAATACGAGCTAGACGGCGCTGCCAGCGTCGTCACCATCTCAGCGGCCAAAGCATACTAGTACGTTAGGAATAAAAACGGGCATATGAACGTTACCTGATATCTTATATTGGTTATTTGCCACTCCAATAAACACAGTGAACTATGGCGGCTCAAAGGGGCCATCGTCCCTATTCTGTTGTACATTCGTGTTGTCGTCCCCGATAACGATCACCATAATCAACCTCGACAACACTACAATACGATAACACGGCAGAAACGGAGTCTGTCGTGCAAATGTCGCGTTGTCGCATGCTCGACTCCAATAAGATGGTAACACGACAGAAGCACACTTGCCCTACAATCGAGTTGTCTCATACTCGCCCCCGACGCGAATATACGATAAAACGACACTGTATTGATAAGTTCAATACAAATGTGATAAGTTCATATTGGATCTTTCTCCTTGTTACATATCGGTTGTTGGACACAACTAAGCTTTCACCCGGAAAATGTACTGTTTACACATTTGTTTATGTTTGTCAATAAACTACTACTACTACTACTACTACTACTACTACTACTACTACTACTACTACTACTACTACTACTATAC
>JAAUYG010050130.1_pt1 | contig 10227 bp, 6 predicted proteins | sample 7278091 | NCBI WGS metagenome assembly JAAUYG01 (sample SAMN14350201, study PRJNA611818) | marine sediment metagenome | isolation source: surface marine sediment (0.6m) | place: French Polynesia: Moorea | collected 2018-08
CCCTATGTTACTATTAAATATTAATAGGAAACCATATACATGTATGGGGAGTCCAATGACACCTTCATATTGACCTTGAGTGTCATTGAAAGGTCAAACTCGGGGTCATTCAGGTTTGGAATGATAGAAGACCAGTATTCTGTAAACATTAATCTGGATGTCACATTGTGTAGTTTGTTGGCGGCGGGGTTTTCCGCTGTCCCAGCGGTCTTTCTTGTTTGAGGTGACTTGAGTTCAAATTTAGACAGAAACTGCCATTGGACCTTCTCTATATTGTACTACATATAAATACCGGCCTGATAATTTCAACATACTCTAAGCACATGAAACAATTGCCAGTATGTATATCTTGTACCATTTGGTCAGATTGAATATATGTAATTCAGTGAGCATTTTTCTCAGTGGCTTCTCCATACATTCACAATTTAGTGTCTGTAATTATTTCAATTAAACCAGAACTTTTTGTTTGCTGTTATACTTGCAAAAATGTATTAGCTATTGAGAATACTTAGTAGTAGGGAACTTAAATCCTCCTTCTACAAAATACTAAGTCATATAACCACTGAATATAATATGACTGTCACAGTTTTTAAAGTGCATACTAGTATTACTTAAAGCTGCGTTCTGTTGTGATAATTGTAGAAATAGCATTGGTTATTTCTTGGATTTGTTCAGGCCAGTTATTCTGTACCATTAAGGCTGGTAAGGTAAAGAATATGTCAATGGCAGGTACATGTACTGGTGCCTGCCCCCTTCAGGAAATGGCTGTCACCTTTCCATTTCAAGACTGAATTCCTTAGGTCTTTTTCTAACAAACTAAAGCTGGCTGTCCCCTCGGCTCGATCTGCCGCTGTCTCTGGTCTCCCACCAGGAGTACCCAACCCGGGGGCCCGCCTACTTATCATTTGGCAGCCAATAATCCCGCCCGCCTGGTCTAGCCACTGTTTGCTTTAAATCACGAGAGATCAATAGGGAGGGTGATTAATTTCTACTGTCGGTGATTTTGAGAGATTTCACTGAGGGCTTCACAGCTCTTTCGTTTCCCTCGTGGTTTGAAGGAATGCACCGAGTCAGCAGTCAGTTGCCTGTAGAATTCACAGAAATCATGTGGGGCTTTTCCCCTCACTCGATATTGAGTTTGGAAGGGGGCATGTGACACTCCGGATACTCAAGGACAAATTGTACATCATTGGACGCCGCGACATTGGTAGCCGCTTCGGTCTACCTTGTATGTGGGGCATCTGAGTCAGGCTTGAGGCAAGACGGGAATTTTGAATGAATTTGAGAGGACGACCTTGCAGCACAGACCGGTGGCAGCAGTGGGGTTATTCATACTGTTCCCCACATGGAATGGAAAAGAAAAAAGCCCTGCCTCGTACAGCCTTTGCCGGGGTGCCGTGCCATACAGGACATTGATGTTTCAGTGCGGGAGTAATTGCTTGGTATTGGTGGATACTTTCTGTCAGGCTGGCATCTCGTCCCACTGATAGGATTCGCTGAGACTGCATGCAGAGCAACAGACCAGAGGGCTCACAGTAGCCGTAATCCTGGTGAGTAGCTATCGCCGCCCTTTCTGCTGTAGTCGGCGCTCTTCTCAGTCTCAGTCTCAGTGTCAGTACCCAGCTGGAGTACCAATTGTCGACAACGGCGCTTCCGAAATCTATCATGCACGACCACCATGGTGATGAGGCTGTTGATGCAGGTCCCATTGATCAGTGTCATCCCTCTATTATGGTCCATTGCTGTGGGTTGCGGTCATTTCCAGCGTTGCCATTAATGTACCATTGTGACTCAATCACTGTTATGCAAACAAGGCTTAGCCTTTCATCTCTTGTACTCCCAGGAGATGTGCTGTTTCGTTGCCCTCTAAATTGATTTGCCGTAAGTTACAATTTCTATTCCAGTCCATGAATAGACACATGAATTTCTAAGAGCAGCATCCTTGAATGGCTCCGGATTAGACATACATTGTAAACGGTCAGGCATACAGTCTAACCTGTCAATGGACATCATGAACAGTCATCGTAGAGTACTTCATAATGTCTCTAATGATCGATTTTTTGCGACTGGTCGAATTTTTTTATGCCAGCCCATTATCAATGCTAACCAAATGCTGGCATTGAAAAATGTCAACATAGAGTACCGTTATATGACCGATATTATGATTTTATTATAAAAAATTTCGTTGATTGGAAATGTAAAGGTCATAGACGATATGAATATTTTATCATTTTTTTTCTGTTTTATAACACAGGCCAGTATAACAGTTCATTTCCTTCCTTGATAATAGTAATGGCTGAAATTTTGGAAGGATCTACAAAGCAATATTGGCTGAAGTAAATTTTCATATTACAAATTGTATTAAAATGGAGTGAGTTAAGATGCAACATCTATGCATGGACTCAATTTAAATTTTATTTTCTTTACATAGGTGTTTTTTATACCAATGGCTTCAAGACCAGGACACATGTATGTGAATCTCATCAGTATGCTAGTCTAGTCTATCTGAATGGTGGTCATGCAGTGGCATCATGGCCAGCACCTTTATCGAATGCAGGGATTTATCAATTATCTTCATTCCAAATTCATAAGGCTCTCGGTTGGTTGCCCCTTCGGGGTATAAGGACGGCTTGTGTTACAAAACCTTGGCCCACAGGCCTCACTCAATCTCTTTTCCCCCCAGTATGGCTTCCTTGAGGCATGTTGAGATAATCTGGTCCAGGCCGTTTTTGCCTATAATTTTTTGGTTGTAGGAAAGCGATACATTTCAAGCGGCTTACTGCGTAATAAATGCAGATTTTTATCAAAGGCCGGAAGTCAGTAATCCTATTAAACCTTAAACAAAGACCAGAAAAGGTTGCACTAGTTGATTAAATAGTATTGCTGTATCAAATAGCTGTGTTAATATTTAATATTTTATGTGGTAACCTTGAACAGTTAAGTAAAATGAGCGTACATGTACCAGCATTTTACCAGTTAGAACGCGCTACATGTATTTGAGTATTGCACTGCGTTCACATCAATTAGTTTAGTAGGAACTGTATGGCATACTTTCTCAAGTTTCTAAGAGTGGGATGTTGGCAGAATGATTATGAGTTCACATCAACTTCTCTAACCGTATTCGGGACATATATAAATTCGGTGGTGCCATGTCATTACAAGAAGTACGTGTCAGACTTACAAGTCGAGCCTCTTATAAGAAAATTAAGCTTTGGAGAAATATTACCGACATGCCAGGTGTTAGATAAGCTGGTGTGAATGTATAGTTCTCATGTACAAAGTCGCATTGATAAACCATATTACTACTACTACTACTACTACTACTACTACTACTACTACTACTACTACTATGGAAGTTGCTACCATCCCATAATCAACTCACCATGTGTACAAAAAGAGGGTGATGTGTACAAAAAGAGGGTGCTACATGTATTGAAAATCTCTCAATTTCCAATATGTTTACCTTTAAAAAACATATATATATATATATATACCCATACAGCAAAGTTATATAGGTCTTCTAGGATGAATTGTTGCATAGTTTAGTTATAGATTGTTTGATTTAATTATTACAAATCCGTATAAAAGGTGTTGTCATGAAATTGTTGAGGCAAGTAATTTAGATCCTAACTGGCGGGATGGGGCAAGTGGCATGAAGAGTTATGTAGCATGCTTCTTGACAGTACAGTGAAACCTGTCTTGAGACACAGGTTCTACTGTACAGCTCATGCGATTGGCACAATCATCATGTAATGGATCAACTTTGTCATTGTTTGTCTTTTTTAGCAATAATAAATTCTTTCCCTTTTGTGTAGTGCCCTCTAGTCTAAAGGCACTCATGGGGTATTGACAAAGGCTGTCTTATGATGCACATGGTCTTAAAAATAAAGTTTGAATAATATACAAAATCCATACTTCAGCACTGAAGACAATAAGTGGTCTTATAATCAAGGTGTTCTCAAAATATAGATTGTATAATATAAGGACCCCTGTATAGCCATACAGTAGTCCCTCTCTAATAAGGCCACCCTATTTGCCAGGAAATTATCGACACATTAGACAGGTGGCCTTTGGTGAGAAGGAGATGTAAATGCATTCATAGTAGCAGCACCAAAATTTGTGGCCACATTATAGAGGGTGGCCTCTGTTTGAAATGGCTGTTCTATCTACGTATATGCATTTGTACAGTTTCGTGTTACTTGCCATATTAATCAAAACATGGCATGCAGTTTCATAGTGCTAACAGTCCTCTATTAGATATCACATGTATGCCGGATAACAGCTTGGAGATGGCTTTCCTCACTTTGATAGACTTCCAACTGACCCCGAGCGTACATATATATTGCATGGTCTACCAGGCAGCTTTAATGGATAGACCAATCTTTCAGCTTGAACAGACAGTATGCCCCCTATGTGGAAAGCCCCAAATATGTGGCTGTCACTGGCACAAACCGGAGTCCAACCGATATTTATTGTTGCCGGAAGTCCTTCGAGAGGCGAGAGCTTGCAGCCGCGGTTTGGGGTGCCAGTCGGATGGGATATGGGATGGGTGGTGGCAGCCGTGGGGATTCCGATTGGAGAACTCTCAGTGTGCCAGAGCTTGGGGAATACCCCTGAAAGCCTCCTCTTGAAATCCAGCCTCTCTCTCTCTCTTCTTTGTTTAGGAAAAAAGACAAAAAAAAAATGAATAATGGTAAACGAACTTGGCTTAATTGGGATACATGGGATTTTAATATATGTACTCCACTTTAATTAACACGGAAAAAAAGGTTGCAATAACAGGCTTTTCTGTCAATATAATTGTCTGCGTACAGTTTGTATTTACAAAATATTTGATATTTTTTTAAGAATTGGTAGATGTTTATAAAATTAAGCCTAACATGATTCTGAGTGAGCAAACATGGTGAACCTTTTGTGTTTGGGTTCAGGTTTTGTAAATAATATAGTTTGACAGAACTGAGCCGACAGCAACAATTCAAATCTCTCCATTGTAGCAATTTCTGGGGATTCCAATCAAACTTCAAATTCTGCCTCGCAGATTCCATGCCCTGACGATACTTTTAAAGACACCAGAAATGGAACTGCATAACTGTAATTCTTAAAAATTCCTTGCCTTCGGCAGGTAGTAGACCTTTTGTCACTATGAATGATGTTGCTAGGACTCTCCAACAGCGACTTATTTTAGCATTGTAATCGATATGGAAAAATTAAGATATGCCTCAATAACATTTAGGGTTAGAAATGTCTACTGAACTGGGCCAGTCCCATGTATAATATAACTGGTAGGTTGAGCTTCCTTGACTTCCTTTGGTATTTTCACAGCTGTGTGATGTAGTGTGCACGCCTGCTTCTTGAACATATATAGACATGTACCAGTGACAATAGCCTTTTTGAGTAGCATACAAACGAAGGCTGCCTATTGAAATTTCATCACTACTGTATATGTCCTAATAGAAGTGCAGTGCGCGAGTGCAAGGGCTTGTGGTGAGTTTTATGCTGCAGCGGCGTGCACGTCTATTAGGGCATGCACTTGTATAAGGACATATTCGGTATTTGTTTTTTACATGTTAGGGCACTAGCAATTGAAAGTAATGTGATGATTGGTTTCAGAAAGGGCAACTCTTTCAATATGTATGCCCGGTACGAGAAATGAGAAACATGAAAAATATGCACTAGGTTAATCTGGAGCCGGTCTGTCATGATTCTTCCATAAATTAATATGCAATGCAGACGGAAGACCCCTGGCTTGATCTTTAACAAATGTACTGTGCCCATGTTAACTGAAATCATTATTATGAATAGCTACATTCGAGGCATCTGCATTCAGGCAGATCAATTTATGCTGTATTTATAGAGAGGATATCATGTGTTTTGTGCACAGCGGACAAGACTGCTTGTGAAATGTCACTGTGGTGCTTATTGACGTATTGATGCACTAAAAATGCTCTCGAACAAAAAAAAAAAAAAAATGCAGAGGTCCCTCTCTTAAGGGACAATCTGGAGAGGACACCCCTCTATAAAGGACATTAATTCTTGGCAGCAAGTACTATGAATGTACGTAATACTCCCTATCACCAAAGGACACCTCTCTAGTTAGGACAGAATTGTTTGGCAGAAAGGGTGTCCTTATTAGAGGGGGACTACTGTATATGCATGAAACTGCATCCACAATGCACTAGTCCCTTTAAAGTATGAAATAAAAGTTAGTATATCCTTTATTTCTGTCTCGGATATGAACTGAGCTGCTTGCTTGCAACTACACTTGCACCTGTACAACTTCTGAGGTAAATCTGAATATGTAGTACATGTGTATGTACAGCAGAGGTTTATTCCCCCATGAACTTTACCAGACACGTGATGTTTATGGTAAAGGTAGTTGCATTGAAACTCTGGTGGGGTATTTCCTTGCAGTTTATTGAAAGTCGGTAACACAATATTTTTCAACACATGCATGCTTTGGTAATGGGGAATTGTCATTTGCTGTTTTGTTATTTCAGCTGTTAATTGGACTGTTATTAACATGCAGTGTGTGATACTAGTTTGGAGTGAAAAAATATTCACATTTTCTGCTTGTTGGCAATATATAATTGTTGGAAGTGATGTACGAAATGCAATTTTGTCAGGGAGCATGTACTTTTTGCACATCTAAGCATGAATTTTGACAGGGAGTTTCAGTGAATTTCTTAGATGTACAGGCTGTGGGCTGTGATAAACAATTCTTACACTGCAGTGGTATATAAGAATACAAGATAAGGAACTAATGTAATCAAGGATAGGTTATACAAGACATTCTTTTGAGGAACAACCAAAATTTTATCCATCAAGATAGATGAAATTTTACCACGTACATGTATATGCGCAAAAAAGTGTCGCCAGGTGTATATTCAAGCAGCGTCTATTTAAAGCTGCTGCTCCTTCCAGATTAGCCTGGCTTAAGTGGTATTCAGAGAGGTGACTTTCATTACTGCCGAGGGCTGAAGACCTTTAACTCGTTGGTTTGCTTCCCACCTGTGGCTCGTTTTCAGTTAAATGGGGGAAGAACTGTTCCTTGGTTCATTTACTCCCTTTTCTTTATTGACTGAAACAAAAGCACAATATTTTGTAGCATTTTAGTCATTTACAAAATGAGAGTTAACAGTTTTCTGAGTTGCAAAGAAGTTGCGAGACCCTTCTGGTTTTTCTTGTAACTTTGCAAAAGCAATTTAAGAAAAATCTTATGGTAACTTTCCGAGAATAAGAAGTGCAAAAAATCTCAAAGTTTCGAAGAACATGTTATAAAACTTCCTAACTCGTTCGAGAATACGACCTCTGACTTAAGTCAAAACTGAGTAAGACTTCTGTTACACTTTGAAAACCCCATCCCAGGTGTCAATAAGGAACCTGTTTACTCTGCATTTTGTTATACAAGAAAACCCCTCCCAAGTAGGTGAAAAGATTTTGATTTTTGCTAGAAAAAAAATGAAAACAGGATACAAACCAGTCCCATTTAAAAATAAAGTCTGAGATACATAATCACTTAGTAGAAGATATTAGAAGTGCCACTGCGAAAGTACCATATCCGAGACTGATCTTAATGAAGGTACATGCGCGCTGTATGCACATGTACCTTAGTTCTGAAAAAGCCCTTGTCAATTAATACTTAGCCACAAGTAGTGACAACAGCCACTTTGCTTTGACACTGAAAGGGATTCTTGTCAGGATGGCACACAGCAGCTCACAATTTTGTTTCATTAGGAATGATTTATGAGGCATGTTAGGAATGAAGAAGATAGCCTAGATATGGAAGCTATATGTATTATGGATGCAGCACTGCCAGAGGCGGTAAGCAAATGGTAAAGGATTAGATACCTGTATTCAGCACCTCCCTGAAGCTCCTAAATGATAACTGGATTTGGGTGACACAATGACTAGAGGTACTTATCTGAGCATTATGTTTTAGAGTGGTTTATTATAGGCTCGATGTCCAGAAATGTACCTGAAATATTCAGTCCCGCCACAGTGGGGCCACAGTGGCGTATGGACGATTTATATCATATTTCATGATATCTTATTTAAATGTATAGACATTTGAGCAGATATATTGGGCTCATGAGACCTATTGGTTGCATTCTAAATGCCAAAGTAAAGTATCTAGTGAAAAATTTATTATCTGATCTGCATATAGGACAATTTTGTACAAAATTTAGTAATTTAATTACTAAATAAAATTACTAAGGTTATGAACGTATTTTATTTCCGCCGGTTTATCTGTGATAAACTGCGAATTTTGTTGATATTATATTCCACAATGCCCGGTCGAGCATGCGTATATGTACCAATTATAAAGCCCCCTTTTGGGAAGAGACCTATGATACATGTAGAATATACCAGTATATGTTGCGCAATGAGAGTACCAGTAGGTTACAGATTATTTTTACAGTATTGCAGAAGACTACATATACATGCCGGGTACATACCTTTTTAATAAATATTCAGTTTCTGGTATTTATGTATCTATAGCTAAGATATCTGCCATATCCCCAAATCATTTTTTCTCCACCAATCAGCTATCTGTTGTGTGGAAACAAGATAATGGGCTTCAACTTACATGTGTATAAGGGTGCCTTGCCTGCTATCAATTAGTGTATTGGCATGAAGGACTCTGAGCCCTGCTCTACAATGGCATTGGCTCTCAGATGCCATTGCTGCCTCTTCCATTACGGATGGCAGTTTTATGTGCCAGTGAAGCCCGTTAGGTCATGGCAAAGGAACCAATTATGTCTCTGCAATTATGGTATTAGCAAGTCACTCGAGCATTGGAAACAGACCAGGCAATACATTTGTATTTTAGCCTGACTGCCAAGGTATTATCAGTGTGGAATTTCATTTTCCCTTGCCTGATGGAGTTGCGAGTACATAATAATTCCAGATCTCAATGAACCGGTAGAGTTGTCCATGCAAGTTTGTGTAGATGCATTTTTGAAGCATGGTGAAAATCCTGTGCAACTTGGTTAACTTTAATAACAAGAAAAAATATAATACAAGAAAGCTGGACCATCAAGACCATCAAAACCCAGCCTTAATTCCGCAATACATGTATATTGTAATTCTGGGTACATATAGGGAAGTATTAAATCTAGTTGTACTGTCGGATGGGCCATTATGTATGACTTCTGGGCTTAGCGCTAGGAAATATTCCTGGTTAGCCACTATGGCAAACTGATATCTTCTTTTAACCACAAATAAGTTCGTTAAGCCATATTAAGCCACAAAATATGTTTGTAAAAAGTGTCAACAGTATTAAGTTTGGACAAAAAGATTCTAAACAACATGCATTTTTCCATTTGGCTGATTTCCTTTTGGTCATCCAAATAGCCTAAAGGACAACTATCATATACAGTAGTACCTCTATTTTACAACCCTTTATTTTAAGACCACCTTTGATTATAAGACGACCCAATTTGGTCCCAAAGTGCCACTCCGTGTTTTAAATGACCTTTATTTTAAGACCTTGCAATATAGTACCACATATTCTTGGTCCCATGGGTGGTCTTAAAATATAGGGACTACTGTACATTCTCATATTAGTATTGATTGTTGTCAAATTAACATGCAATATACGAGGTTTTAGCCACAGTGGCTAAAAGCAAACCAATTCCTTTAGCTACATGAGAATTCTTTTAGCATTGGCTATGTGGCTAATAGCGCTAGCCCAGGACATTATGTAAGTGTTCAGTAGCCATGTGACCTAAAAAGCTTGACATATTAGTGGCTTTGACTTTGATGTTCAATATCACTTGAAGTCAATCATGCAGTCAGATCCGTAGATGACTTTTTTTAAGCATGTTCAGTGATTCACTTACGGCCTAGTTCTATTCCTTGATGAGAAACACAAGAGGTCTATGGACCTTGGCGCTATGCTGACACCTGCAACTGGTGTGAAAAATGGCAGTTTTCTTCAGACTTATTTCATTATAACATATGGCCTAGCTCCTTTACCAGATATAAGGCTTTGAAATCTGAGTGACCTTGAATTTGACCTTTTAAGGTCACTCAAGGTCATATGTGATGATGTCATTGGACTCTCCATACATGCTTTCCTATTAATGTTTAATAGTAACTTATGGCCTAATTCTGGTCCTTCACAAAATATAAGGCCTCGAAATCTGAGTGACCTTGAATTTGACCTTTTAAGGTCACCCAAGGTCAAATGTGATAGTGTCATTGGACTCCCCATATATGCTTTCC
>JAAUYG010050027.1_pt1 | contig 10225 bp, 11 predicted proteins | sample 7278091 | NCBI WGS metagenome assembly JAAUYG01 (sample SAMN14350201, study PRJNA611818) | marine sediment metagenome | isolation source: surface marine sediment (0.6m) | place: French Polynesia: Moorea | collected 2018-08
GACTGTAGTGACTTGAATTGACGTTGCAATCGTTATCACCTGTTTTGGCACGGTATGACCCTTTTGGTGTTGATGTGCCGTTAAACTTTGATAACACTCACTCACTCACTTTGTAACTTAAGGTGTTGTTATCTGAATAATTAAAGCTTCTCTGTTTTTCCGGCTTTTTCAGAGAAGCTTTAATTATTCGGATAACAACACCTTAACTTAAGGTGTTGTTATCCGAATAATTAAAGCTTCTCTGAAAAATAAGACCAACATTTGCAATTGCTTTATTGATTTTGCTGTTGATCTGGTCAATTTGTTATCTCAGAATTTCTTGGAAGTTTGGCAGTAAGTGATATTTGATGCAAAATGCAGAGCAAATCCCTTTGTCGTGCTGGCTCTTTTCAGCTGCTGTACATTTTAACACCCTAAATTTCATAATTATAGTGTTTCTTCATGTATATTGTTGTATATTTGTTTATTTCAACTTAACCATGTTAACAGATCCAAGACCTTGTGCTACTTGGCTTTGTCCATAGTCAAGTGTCAATCAACAATACTGGTATATGCAGAGGCAAACAAGCAATATTTCTGTCTTGGTCTGTGCTCTTTATACATGTTATAAATACATGTACGTTTAATGATTATAATTTATAAAAATCTGAATTGCACATACCAGGTACATGTTAGATGTGTTGTAGAATTATATCACATGTTTAGGGGATCTTATGTTTTTAGAACTTTGGAAGAATCAAAGGCACCTGGTATTATTGAAGGACAGAGCCAGGCATTAAGTCAACTTGATGGAGATGTGAAAACGAGACTCCACAACCTAAAGGTGAGCTGGTATGCAGCATTGAAATCAACACTATTAGGCTAGCATAGACTAAGCTATATATGTATTGTGTGTATATTTATTGATACTTTAATAGTACTTGCATTTGACCAGAACACCAGGATCTTATTCTTGAAATTTGGGTTACATTTCTCATGTTTTGATAATATTTTAATGCCAGTCTTAAGGAATAGACTTCAATATAGGTCCCAAGCTAACCCAGTTCTCAGGCCTGGTTGAACACATTTATGGATCGAGTTTACCGCGCCCCGTAGTGCCGTTAGTTCAATGAGTACTAACAGTAATAGTATCAGTATCCAATAATATCCATTGCTGGGTGGGAACAAGGTTACCATGGTTACCCTGACAACCCCAAACAAAACTCCCTGAAAGTTTTCACTCCATTGCCCATGTTGTCTGGACAACAATTATGGTGCATATTTTGTATGATACATAGATACACACCATGTCATCAAAGTTAACAACAGGAAGAAAATGGCATGGTTTTCTGTGATAATTTAAGGCTGGTCACACTGATATATGTTGTGATAATTTAAGGCTGATCACACTGTGATATTTGTTGCATGCTGGTAGAATTATTGTTCAACAGATAATTGGCTGTCTACACTGGTCTAATATGTTTGTTTCCTTCCAGATGCAGTATTGCCAGCTCTCCAAATCGTTCCAGGAAGATCTGGGGAGGCTTAACATAATGGAGTATCTAGGCAATGGCCACGTTCCACTGGCCTCGGATATAGGTGGGTTAATATGTTAATCTTATCAAAGAAGTGATTGATCTGTGTCCTGTTGTAGGCTTAAATGTTAATCTTGTGAAACAAGTCAGAGTTTTGATTTGTTGGATGCTTAAAAAATTAAACATTCATCGTGACACATGTGCATATGTTATGCTTACGTGCATGCAACATTTCACCTTTTTGAAAAGTTTACACGAGAGCAGTAGCATCTGCTTCCTCATCTGAAGCCAATTCACCAGCTGTGGACAGTGGATGGATGCTAAATAGTCTTCTGCCGTTTTTGTTTCAGATGACAAACTGACAGATGCCACCGTTACTCTGCAGACATTGAGGGAACAGATTGACAGTTCCAGCAGTAACATAGAGGAGCTCTCTGCCTCGGCTCAGGGCTGTAGGTTACAGATCAAAAATTGGGGGGGGGGGGTATAATCTGTGTCACAACAGCAGAAGACAAGGTCTATGTGTGTCAAACACCTTTGTAACAATTACAAATGTCTTAGAACTTTGTTTTGAGGAAAGGAACCAGGTTCTAATTTCCTAACGCTGGTAATGCCTACATCAACATATTTGCTGATTTTATTCTCCAGTATGTCAAAGTATGTAAAAAAACAATGCCGATTTCTCTGTGATCATGTGCTAGCAATACTTACTGTTAAATGTTGCCTTTCTTCATAGTGTGTGAAGAATTGCGCTCGCTCACGCAAACCCTGGAGAATCTGATTCATGAATCCGAGCAAAAGGTAATAGCAGTGTAGATACAGTAGTGACTAGTCTCTCTCTTAATGGCCAGTCTCAGCAGAGGCCATCCTCTCAATTATGGCCATTAATGTTTCACGCTGTACTCTCAGTCTCTCACTGTGTTTACTTCTCCCCCTTACTACAGGCCACCTCCATAATGTGGCCATTTTCTTGATAAATAGGGTGGCCTTATTAGAGAGGGACTACTGTACATGTAGTGTTCCCTATACTGCCTTCCCCCACAGCAGGACTGCTAATTTGTCAAAGCTACAAAGATCTCAGATACCATGTGATGATCAGTTATTAAGTACTATGCTATTCAGGTATAAGCTGTAATGGTATGGCATGTATTTACTTTTCACTGGATTGGTGTTTTTTTCTAGATGGAAGGATATGTAGTATTCTTAACCATGCAGATAGCATATACTGTAACATGTGTACTGCCTAGTCTCTTCCCATCGGACCACTTGCTCTGTATTTTACTTCAGAATTACATTATGTGATGCGTGTATAGTTTATGCCCACTGTAATGTGGTTGTTGCACCTTTGACATGTTACTATGGTCACAGATGCAGCAGGTGACCGAGATGTATAACCGAGTGAAAGCCGATCTCCATGCCGACTGCCAGGGAAGCGTGACTTCTATGGTAGGCTGAAAAGTTTAATGAAGACTAAGAAAGCATGACCTTGATAGATTTTATCAGGAAATTTCTGACTCCTGTGGATCAGTTACAAACATCTTACCTAGAAGCTTTGTGGTAATAAGTCTTGTGATGAGACCTTGCAAGTTCCCGTGAAGTAGCTATTCCTGGTTTTGGTACCATGGACGTGCCATAATTGTTGGTCTTGTTCCTTGGTCTTTTCCTCTTTATATGTGAAAGTTGTCACTGTTCTGACCTTTGTAATAGTGTTGTCAATTGGGCCTGTCTCCATGGTAACAGACTTCCTGGTATTATAGAGGTATTTTTCCTGTAAATTGGTATCCTCAGTTGACTGTAAAGCACAATACATACATGTAGTAATGGGTGCAGTAATCTACATCCAGGACCATTGTGGTCGCTTTTCAACTGTCTTCTCTCTCTGACAATGCTTCCATGGTGTAAAACATGTAAAAGGCCAGCCTGATGTTGGCCATAGACAATATGATCACATTCAGTGGTCCTTCTCTTAAGCGACAATCGCACCAAAGGACCCCACTAATGAGAACATAATTATTTGATGGAAGGATGTTTGCGAGGGGTTTATTTGGCGATTTTTAGCGACCACCTTTAAATCGCAAAAGCAGATACCCTCAAACATAATTCATGTACCAAGATTTTGTGTCAAAAAGCAAACATTAATCCCACACGAACATTGATGAATTTACAGTTGCTGTACTTCATTTTGATGAGTTTTATTTTTTAGCAGTGTCTGACATAGAGGAATTACCAGAGGCACTGTGTGCTATATGTTACAGGATGGCCGTTTGGAGAAGCTGAACGCTGAGGTAGCCAGCACGGAGATTGCCCTGGCAGACATGCACAGTCAGATTTACCAGAACAAACAGCTCAGGCTGTCAGTGGAGGAGGACTTGGAGAACGCCCGCGGGCTTGCTCAGCGAATCGTCAGCACACAGGGCAAAATTAAATGGTCAGTCACCCCAGACAGGGGATGGGGATTCTGTTTTGGCGGCCAGACTTTCCAAATTTTTGCTCTCTCATAAGTCTCGGGTAATAGGTGCAGTGATGCGTAAAATGTAGGTCTTCTATTATGTGATTGTTAAGACAGCGGAATCTAACATGAGTTTAACTGTATCTACATTAGAAAATTGTCATGCTACTCACTGAGTCCAATGAAGACTGGGTACTGACATTCCAAATTGCAGCAAGTGTATCATTGCCTTCTTCACGGTAATTAAATAAATTTCTTTATTTTTCTGACATCACTCATCAAATTCCACCAAACATGGCAGTGAGAGCATCTTCAGGATCCTGGCTAAAAATTTGGAAATTCATATCGTATATTTTTTTGTGTTCAGTGTATCGTACGTCATGAACTTTTTTGCTAATCTGGACTATTGTTGTTTTCGTTTTCTCTGAAGCTCATTCTGTCTGTTGTCAGGGTCAAAGACAGCCTGCGATTCCTCAGTAAAATGAACCGGATACAAGAGAAAAGTCTGCAGGGCAGGACGTGGGTGTTAGAGATGCTGCCGCCAACGCCAGTGGTTAACGGCCCTTCTCTAGAGGTTTCCATCACATATGGCTTTGCCTTGGGGGGAGCTATCTTCATTGAACAAGTTCAGGTGGGTCACCATGGTTCCTAGCGATTGAGACTGATCAGTTCAAACGGCTTAATGTTTTACAACACATTTGTAGATCCTTTCTTCCAAGACTTTTTCAATGCGGTAAAATGTAATTTCCTGTACATAATATTTCTGCTGCGTTAGTATCATAACACAGGGTAGATTTTAGAGCACCCTCCTTGAATATGGATGCTTTGCATGTATTTTTCATGCAGCAGCAGTAGTAGTAGTAGTAGTAGTAGTAGCTGTAGTAGTAGCTGTAGTAGTAGTAGTAGTAGTAGTAGTAGTAATAGTGGTAGTAGTAATAGTGGCAGTGGTAATAGTAGTAGTAGTAGTAGTAGAAGTAGCTGTAGTGGTAGTAGTAGTAGAAGTACCTGTAGTAGTAGTAGTGGTGGTAGTAATAGTGGTAGTGGTAATAGTAGTAGTAGGACTGGTGTGTACAGTGAAACTTGTCTTGAGAGACCACTGCAGTGAGAGACCACCTGTCTTGAAGGACCACATATTCCTGGCAGAAAACCACATATTTCAATGCATTTGAACCTGTCAGCAAAGACAACCTGCATGCGAGACCATATTTTTATGGCCAATGGGGTGCTCTTTCAAGACAGGTTCTTCTGTAATAATTTTAGTTTGTCCAACCAAGAGTATTCACTGCTGAGGGACGTTAGTGTTTGTGTGTAGGCCAGATACACGCATTGTAACTGTTGATACTATGAATATACAGTGATATATCCAGTAGCTTTATGCTGTTACTCCATGCGTTATCTTACCTAGTGCCACACGGCAGATCTGGATTTCTCTAACATCATCAAGGAAGGTATGAACCAGAACAACTCCCGTTACCTGCTGAAGGAGATCCAGAGACTGTGGTTACAGCAGTTCCCGTTTGTCCGTGAGATCGAGAACCTGAAATCCAGGTAGATGTTCTGGCACATATATTCCAGTTATTTCCACTGGTTATCGTGTTTTCCCTTACTTTCATATTTTGTTTATTTTTCCCATGTTAATCTGTGAAAGATTAGGACAGTAACATCACTGTGATAATGTCAACTGATAGGACAGTAAAAATGCTGTCATAATGTCACCTGTAACATCGCTGTCATAATGTCCTGTGTCAGGTTTGCTATCGACTGGCTCCCTGGGGAAGCGAAGCTGCGTGTCCTGTATGGGCGCGTTGTGCCAATGGTGTGTACACTACGGATAGAGCCAGGGTACCCCCAGCAAGGTCGCGTCTTACTGGAGAGGGTCAATGATATCACACCGGGGGAGAAACTCGACAAAGTCAAGGCAAGTGACCAGGGCTCTTACACGTCCTGGAAATCATGGAATATACTTAATTTTTGCAGTGACAATTTCCAGGCCTGGAAAGTACTTGAAAATGAAAGAAAGTCTTGGAAAACTCCTGGAAAAATAAAACTGTGACAAAACCCCTGTATTTGCAGAAATTACCCACTCTCATGTTATTCGTTCAGTTCGGAAAGCTTTTCCAAGGTTTATTCTCAGATATTTAGAGATCAAGCAACTGTTATATACATACAGAGCAATTAAAGTTGTTAAACTTGTTTCTACTCCTTGTGTGTATATACGGACATAACATTTGTCCTGGGAAAAATAGAATTTGTTCTGAAAAACTCCTGGATAAGTCCTGGAAAAATATTTAACCTTTTGTGTATGAACCCTGGTGACTGTACTGGGGATGTGGTATCGTGAATGGAGTAACAAACAGAAATAAACCTGTCAGTGTAAATATGCAGTATCGTATTAGGGAGTAATTGCATGCAATTTACAAATGATGTTCATAATGTTAGCAAAAGGAATAGCGGGCTTGTAGACTGGGTAATTATGTGCAGAGTTCCTATACTCATGATACTAGTGATGCCTCACAAAAGAGAGAACACGTTCTAATTATAAAGAAGTTTACAGACTGTATCAGTCATAGGGTTAAAATGCCTTGTCATACTCCAATCAGTAACTGGTAGCTTTATTAACCCATTTTATACTGAAAAGTAAGAAGTAGCGTGTCAAAGGGACATGGAGTTATTGCTTTGCTATCAATATCGTGCAAACTGACACAAGCACAGGTTGGTATGAATTGGCAGTGATTAAAAATGTCCCCCTCAATGTACTGAAAAGTAGAAATTTTGATATGGAACTTTTTTTCTTAATTTTGTGAGTTAAGCAAATCTTAAACTGTAATCCCCGTGAAGGTAAAAAAAACAATTTTCATGACCAATGTTTACTACATGTGAACATGAAACTCAAGCGAACATGTACATGCTTCCTAAACATGAATTTCTGCCAAACAGTACATACCACTTTTACTGTAATGTCAGGTCTATCTCGCCTTGCAATGTTGCCATCTCTAACACTCCTCTTTCACCACCTATTCCAGCCTGAGATTGAGTGTCCAACTTTAACACAGTGGCTTGAGTATCTGCATGACAAATTCACTGGTGGAGTAAATGCTGCAAGCGCTACGTGACTTGGGGGCCGTCTATGGAACCATTGCATTCTTGCCGCCGATACCTTCCAGTTCCTATAAGATCAGGGTGATACTCTGCTGTTAAAGCTGAAAGATTGTGCAACGAACTTGACTTACTCAGATATGCATAGCCATAGAGTTTGCTCTCTATAAAGTGTTGAAATTTCCAACCATTGACAGTGTCGCGAACTTGGCATTGATTTGTCAAGTCAAATTTCTCCTACTGTTTCTTGACACCTGACCCAGTGGCAGGGGACTGTCTGCCACACAAAGCAGGAAGCTGTAGCCAAGGTGTTAATCCCCCCCCCCCCCCTCCCACACACACACACCCAATTTTTTTTTGGAAATTGGTCTTGGGCATGAAAAACATGGCATCAAGGAGACTTGATCTTTTAGGTTCCGTTTCAAACTCTAAGGTGTTCCAAGGTGTTCCAGTCTGTATATTCCCTCCAGCCAGCCTACCATATGCATAGGCTATGCATAGTTTGGTCTAACCACCAAACCCGGCTGTTACTGCCAAATACAGTGACCAACTATTAGACGGTACGTGTATCACTTGATGATGTCGCTATAACTTGGAAATACGGGTGTGTACATACATTTATACATATTATTAGCTAGACTTACCGACTACGTCTCTTGTGGCTGCTTTGTTGCCAGCGTTTTATAATGCATGATGTTAGCCTTGTATATAATGCTACCAAGATGTGCTATCGGAGAATAAATAACCTTGTGGATATACATGTAGCAATCTAAAATGTGATTAGGAATAGTTTGGGTTCTACAAGCCTCTGTATTGTAATAAGCAATAGTGTGTTGGATGTATGTTTAGCTCTGATGAACTATCAGTAGCCTACTGAGGGTTCCTGTTGTGGCCTGGGGGTCCACCACTCAGCCATTGTCCAGAAAAAGTGCTTTTTCAGAAACCGTCAAGTTAACTAACGCTAACTTATATCAAAAGTTAGTTGTTACATTTTAAACTTTTAACCGCAGAGGTTTACATAATTTCCTAGGGCAGGACCATGTGGGGGCAGAATATTCAGATGGCTCCTCCTACAGTTAGGGTTCTTTTCCAACTTTGACAGCCCTCAACAAAAGTTTGTCAGAACCTTGATTTTTTTTTCTTTAAAAATTGAAATTTCACTTTGTTGCCAATGATCAAAAAATGAAAAATTGTTGTCTCGAAAATGCCTAATGATAGAGACCTTAACCTTGGAGGCTTTAATCTTATTTTGAAGTTGTTCAGAAGGCTTTTGTGAAAATTGACCTCCAACTTTTAAACTACTGCTCGTTAGGTAAAAAGGCCAAAAAGGCTTAGGACTTTATAATGGTCATTTTGGGGTGCTGCAGTGTAATTTTCTGGAAAATTACATGTAGCCCTGAAACCACTGCTTGGAGGCTGAAACGACCGAATTTTGGACATGGGGATTGGTAACATGAGTAAGGAGTGTGTCTGGGGACGGTACGTTTCTCAGTCAGGCTAGGTCATAAGTTACGGGCTGGAGTTTCACTTATCAAAAAATACTTAAGTCTAAGTTTTGACTTAAGTCTCATTCTCAGCCAAATCATTCAGATTGCTTACTTAAGTCAAAACTCAAGTAGTCCAGTCCTGATTCATTAGTCGCCATAGTCAGCTACATAGCCGTTAAATTTAAACATAACTTTTGTCTTGTCCGGCAAGTGGTCAAGCATAGTGTCAAGGCCCCTGGTTTTATCAGAAGCTGGAGGATTGCAGTTAATGAATCTCTGATAAAGTATTTTCTCACTTATACTTGTCATATGCTCTGTTATATATAATGTCTGTACAGAGGCAATGCAGCTCACTATATGGATTATATTTTCTGTTTTGCTAAATAGTATATATACCAGTATATACCTATATATATATATATAATGTATATTGCTTTATATGGCTTTTAAAGCCAGGTTTTTAAGTCAAACTGAAGAAGCATTTTGTAAAACTTTACCAATCTAGTACCAGCATTGGTTGCATTTATGAAGCATTGTATACAGTTTGTTCTGTAGTAGTGCCTATGCAATATACATGTACATGCCTGCGCGCTAGTTTGGGGACCATGGATTTAAACAGTATTGAGCGACTCTTCGGAGAAGTTCTGAGTAAATCACAATGACTGAATGGTATAATGTCGGATGTCTTCACATATTGTTTCAGGTAGCTGGAATACCTGTCTTCTGCAAGCTGAGTTCTTTGACACTTTTTGACGGACGCACGGCTTGCCTGCCGCGTCCATCAGAAAGTGGTAATAGCTGCAGGTGAGCCGGGTATTCCGGCTACTGTATCAGGGTAACAGACTTGAGATAATTTCCGAGTACATGCAAGTGGTATTGACTGAGTGGTGTGGTAACTTCTCATATATCGGGATCTCAGGGTAACAGACCAAGTGTAACGGAGTCGGAAATTTCCGAGTAAGTGATAATACATATACACACGGAGGTGTACTGACAGTAGTATGGTAGTTTGTTATATATAAATATCTGGGGATCTCAGGCTAACCACAGGTTGTTGACATGGTGTCAAAAGTTTCTCCGATGATTTCGGGGAAACCTGTTAGTTAGCGTTGTGTAGATTGTTATTAACATAAGTGAATAAACCTGTAAACCACTGTTGTGTTGCTTGCCGCTTTACTAAATCATTTTAATAGTCAGTGGGAGGTTAGAAGAAGCATATTTCATTAGCCTTATTCCAAGCCTTGAGTATAATGTGTAGTGGTCCTGAAATTTGTACTACTGCGCTGATCTGGCAAAATGACTATAGATATACAAGTCGAAAGATCAACTCTTTAAAAAATTTAACACAAAATGCTGCAGTGGCATAAGTTACACTGACATAATGGAACAAACACATCATGTACATACGATATAAAATCACCTAACTTTGTGGAGTAGTAAAATGAGAGCTAGTGTGGTAAGTATAATGTTTCTTAGTCAATAGCAAGTACTATAGCTAAAAAACCTGTCTCCTGCAAGCCGAGTTAACACTCATTGACTGACATGGCTTGTGGAGTCAAGAAAATTTCAACAGCTGCAACTGAGATGGCTTTTTCGGCTTCCATGAGGGCTGAGGCTCTATAACCCCGCAAGCCATGCGTCTCTCAAGCAGTGTCAAATACAATGTACACTCAGCTTGC
>JAAUYG010101677.1_pt1 | contig 10224 bp, 7 predicted proteins | sample 7278091 | NCBI WGS metagenome assembly JAAUYG01 (sample SAMN14350201, study PRJNA611818) | marine sediment metagenome | isolation source: surface marine sediment (0.6m) | place: French Polynesia: Moorea | collected 2018-08
CAAGTATCGTGTACATGATGTATGCCCTGATCTGATAATCGATAGCAGAGTCTTTTGATTAAGAACTTGATTTGTGAACAAAAAGGATAATTTTGTGAGTTATGCAGTGATTATACCGGTAGCAGATAATACAGTTAATACAGTGGCTGCATGTTACTATTCAGTTTACTAAAAGTTTAAATGGCTTAAAACAAGAATAAAGGTGATACTTTAGAAGTTTTGTCATATTTAAGAATGTCATTGTTGAGCTACATACACATATGTCTTTATCTATTTTTCCAGAATTTTGCTTACAAAATTTCATCCGATTATTAATCAATAATGAATCAATAGTGAGCTTGACACCAAATCTGATAATCGAATGTGAAATTGTTGCCGATTCCCACCACTAGGAAGTAGCTTCAGGGACGACAAAAGATATCTAGTAACAGTTGTTCCTGTCTCAGTGGTCACCCTCCATACACCATGTACACCGATATATATTTCTGGTCAATCTAAATAGAAATGATTGGTTAAATACTGGTACTGTCTTTTGTATGGTTTGGGCCACTTTATCAGTCATAAAACACACTCAGAAAAACTTCGGAAGTTATACACATGATACAGGTTACTTGTGTTATGGACTTCATTCTACAGAATAAAGCAGAGGTTTGTTTTGGTATATTTGTTCTATAGGGCAATTATGGTCAGATACTATATAATGCTATTTGTGTTATATGTTTTCTTTTGTGCAAAAACAAAAAAAAAACCCAACATTACAACAAAATTTAAAAGCGGTTTGAATGAGTTTAATTTATTATCTTTTTTTAATTGCAGTATCTGGTCAAACAATCCGAACGATGTGATGAAGCAAAAGCCAGCCGCAGTACAAAGAAGTCACAGATAGTGGTTGAAGCTGAAGAAGACATCAAGTCAGAAGACGGTGACGTTTGTGGAGAGAATGACGACGTGGCAGACGAGATCCTTGATATCAGTTTGCTGATGGAGGTGAAGGACGCTGGTAGTGTGACAGAGGAGGTGCTAAATGACAGTACAAAGGAGAAATATGGCAAGGAGAAGGATGATGGTTACAAGGAGAACGATGACGATGAGAAGGTTGCTGAGAAGGCTGATGAAAGGAAGGATGATGAAACCACGGTCGTATTAAGTGGAACACCACAAGAAGAGGAAGACAAAAGAATGACAGAGACTGCAAAAATGCCAGACGCATTGGAGGATGGAAATTCAGGGAAAACATCCAGCCCCAGTGTTGGTACGACAAGCAAAGCAGGCATCTCAGAGCTACCCAGAGAGTTTCAGGCGATTCACAAATGTGATCTTTGTGAATATGTTGGCACGGACTATGGTTTGCAGACTCATCGGAGACGCTACCATGGATACCCAAGGTATCCCTGTGATTTGTGTGATCAGAGATTTGTGCTGAGGTCCGATTTTGTCAACCACAGGAAGAGGCATTACAACAAAGATGGAACCATAAACCCGGTTGTTAATCGGTATTTGCCGAAGAAGCCAAGGACGACTGGTGTTCCAAAGATCCATATGCATGGATCCGTGAAATGTAAACAATGTGGTTTCACCACAACCACCAGTGGATTACGAAGGCACATGAAACGCTACCATGGTGACCCAAAGGACAGCTATACGTGCACTGTATGTCATAAAACGTTTGGGTACAAGGTAGATGGTGTGGCCCATTACAAGAGGCATTTTGACGAAAAGGGTGAACTTAAAGTACGCCGCAAAAAAGGACAAATTGTCAAGGACAGTGATTCTCCACACAGCTGCGAGCAGTGTAGTCGGGCATTTAGATCTAAGAGAGCACTAACTTACCACAAGAAGACTTTACATGGCAGGGACCCTTGGGTTGTCCACTGCAACAATGTACATAAGCCTTCTGCGGCCGATGAGGAACGTTTGAGTAAACTATTCAAAACATATCCCAAGTGTTCCCATTGTTGCTATCGTGCACCAAAACGCAGGCTTCATAGTCATGTCTGGAATATGCATTGGCGACGGTTGCTGTACTGTGCGGTGTGTGAGACTGCTGGGCCAACTCGGGCTTGGCTCAAGAAGCACATGGCTCGGTGGCATTCGGGAGACAACAAGGCTAAATCTGCTCCAGCCAAGACTAAGGATTTGAGGCGCAAGACTTGGCGTCTATGTTGGAAGAAACGCAACCTGCACAAAGATGATGCCAAGCATGCTAAAGGTGACAAGTCGGCGAAAAGTGATTCTGAATGCGGTGACCTGCCCCCAGTTCCAGATATTAAGCTGCCAGTACAGTATCAACGAATTCACAAGTGCGACAAATGCGACTTTGTTTCTACCAAAACTGGCCTAGAACACCACAAGCGAAGGCATCACAGACCAGCCAATTTTCTGTGCGACATTTGTCATCAGAGCTTTGTGCGAAGTTGTGACATGGTTGGTCATCGCAAGCAGCATTTCAACGAAGATGGTACCATGAAGCCGTTGTCCTATAAAAGCAAAGAACGACTGAAAGCTCTCCAGGACGGCACGGACACAGAAACCGACTCCAAGAGGCATCAGATCTGCCCCACGTGTGGTAAAAAATGTCGAGCTGGCCGCATGAACACTCATTTCAAGCGTTACCATGCAGAGAAAAAATTTGTCTGTTCAATCTGTCGGAAAGCTTTTGGTTGGAAAGCCGATTACAAGCAGCACGTCAAGAGCCACTATGACAAAAATGGTAAAATCAAACAATGGGTGAGGATAGCTGGCGGCGTTGGGCTCGACGAAGGAGAAATCGTGAATATGCATCAGTGCCACTTGTGTGATAAGACCTACCAAAAAAGAAATGGTTTGAGGATGCACATGAAGCATAGGCATAGTGAAAGCTCTGCAGTCACACCGAGAGCCATCTGTGAATACTGCTCATTTGAAGCCAAGCATCCATATGAGATTGAGCTACACATTGCCAGGCGACACCGAGAAAAGACCCATCACTGCCAGCAGTGCACCAAATCCTTTGCCACTGATTCATTACTTCAAGCACACATTAAGGTAGGTTACTAACACGACTAACAGACTTATCAGCTGCTTCAATCCATCATCAGGCATCCCATCCATAGGGCAAAATGTCATGGTTTCAACTGAGTCATTAGGGCTGCTTGACTTGGTCCGTTGTCTGTCATCTGTCCATCGGCTGTGTCACAAGCATCTTTGAACCTCATGTGCGCATTTCTTGCAAATTTCAGTTGTTGGTTTCCCTGGACCATATGCCTGGATGTTGTTTTTTTTTAAACTGTTTCCAATATTCAGCACTGTTTAACTGTCAGGAGATCTAATGCTGTGGCGTGATCATACGTCTATCCATGTGTAAAACATATAACCATAAAGCAAATTAATTAAAGTTTTCACGATTTTTTTTTTTGTATTCGTAAACATTGGACCCTATGGGAGCAAAATTTCAAACTCTACTCCTCCAGTTTTCATCCGATGTGAGCCAAACTTTCTGATAAATAAGGTAGTCATGAGGGAATAAAAAGTTATGGTATACAGTAGTCCCCCTCTAATAAGGCCATCATATTTGCCAAGAAATTGTGGCCACATTAAAGAGGTGGCCTTTGGCGAGAGGGACAAATATATGCATTCAAAGGAGCAGAGCCAAAAATTTGTGGCCACATGAGAGAGGGTGGCCTCTGTTGAGTGTGGCCACTAAGAGAGGGACCACTGTATATTGGCAATCTGCCAAATTTAAAATTTTATAGCACTTTGAAATTTTAACATGGGGGTCAATAGGAAAATCCTAAAATGTGCAATATCTTGAAAACGGCTCATCGTAGAGCCAAACGGACGAAAATTTGGGACTCGGGGTACCACAGTATCCCCAGATGCCTTGTGGGATCCTCAGATGCCTCAGCATTTGAGGCATCTGAGATTGCATTTATAACAAAAGGACATTTGATAGGAAGCAGGTCTTTTCGCAAGCTGTATTGTGTATGTTAGAGATGTAATGATTACTTGATACATCAGTAGATCGCCGATCTGGGTAGATTCCCTTGAGAATCGATGCACATATTTGTGCATCAGCAAATCAATCCATTCAGTACTGTTTAGGGAACCATGCCAGGCAGTTAACTACCACTATTTTAAATTTTGCTGTGAAAGTCACAACTTCTTGTTTGTGAGCAGTGCAGTGGACATAACCTGGTATTGGCAACAGCAGCCTGGATTATTATTTATTCTTTTAGCATCAAAAATCAATATTAAATCATTAAGCAGCAATATATTTTCAAGAGTTTAGCATGCTTAGACTGAGAAAAATACTTCGCGAACAAATGGCTTCCACATGTAGCAATCGGTGTGCGGTCATACAACATTTTGTCCTATTTTTGTTTTAGATATTTCACCTGAAGGAGCAGGTGGTGTCTTGCCCACTGTGTGGTAAAGAGTTCATAGAGAAGCGATACCTGAAAGCTCATATGGACAGGCACATGAACAACTACAAGTACCACTGTGACATATGTGGCAAAGGCTTCATCGAGAGGTGGCGGGTGGAAGAACACAAGTTTGTACCCTGTGATTTGTTTCAAGAGGCCCAGGGGCCTTGACAAAGTTTTGAACAAGTGCACTGAATGAACCAAAATGATTGAGCTGCCTAAGGTCAAAATAAGTAGTTACAAGTACACCATACCTGGCATTACCTGCCAGGCACTGGATGCACATGAGCATAATCATGCGTGGAAGTGCCTAACTTTTTCCACATATACTCGTGTGTTCAAGAAAGTTCACTCCAAAAATCAAATTTGACAGTTTTGAAAAGCTGTGTACAACTTTTGTGGATACTGTCCGCAGCGTGGTCCTCAAATAATGGCGATCAAATTCTGTTGATGATAGAGCAAAATGGATGAAAATTTGGGACTGTAAACAGGTAAGCACATGGTAAAAGGGTCCTAAGGGCTACATATGTATCGTACTTATCACTTATGATGGTCGATTGTCATGTTCAGTTTCAGGTCATTCGGTGCACTTTGTAAAATTTCCAATGTTATGGTGGTTATTAAAGGGAACATCTTAAATCTGGTAAACGGCTGATGGTCAAACTTCATGGACAGTATGGTATTCGGGGGGAATAGAAGCAGTTATTATATTTGGTAATCTGCTAAGTTTTGAAGAAACAAAACTGTGGCACTTTAAAGATGTCACCCCAGCTACATTGCCATTGGCTATAGACCTAAATTGGTTTCATCTGGTTATGTTAAAGGCTAAGCAGTGTCAAGGTCCCTGGGACTCTTGTTGGTCGGAGCCTTCCCTCTGACCCAGGGAAGAAATAATTTAGATAATTTACTGGTAGTTTGGAAAAAATTGTCTCATGGTAAGGGTGGGGGTGTTGGGAGATGTTCAAGTGCCTGCATAACACCTAAACGGCGAGATATAGGCACGTGGCTACTATTAGAGACAAATAGGAAGTTATATGTGAAGAGTAATTTTGAAATGTCAAAGTTAAGGTCACTCAGATTTTGAAGGCTTATACCTCATAAAGGAGTTAACGCTTTATGTTACTATTAAATGCTAAAAGGAAATCACACATGGGGAATCCACCCACACCATTAGATTTGACCTTGAGTGACCTTGAAGGTCAAATGCAAGGTCACTCAGATTCTGGGGCCTTATATCTCATAAACGAGCTTTGATATGCCATGTTACTTCTAGCCATTAATAATGTAATAGGAAACCATGTATTGGGATTCCAATGGCACCATGACATTTGCCCTTGAGTGATCTTGAAAGGTCAAAAAGTGAAGGTCAACCAGATTTTGAGGCCTTATATTATGTCGTAAAGGAGCTTAGATAGGCCCTATGGTCACACATGTATGTTACTTGTGTTAGTACAAGACAGACATATTATGGGGAGTCCAATGGCACCATCACACTTCAGTGACCTTGAAAAGTCAAAAGTCAAGATCTCAGATTTTGAAGCCTTATGTCTCATAAATCAGCTTTGATATTACTATTAACCATTAATATGAAACCATATAGTGAGAGTCCAATGGTAGCATCACATTTGACCTTCAGTGAAGGTCAGTCAAGGTCACTCAAAATTTCCTTTCTTATATCTTGTAACATATGTAAAGGAGCTGATTTAGGCCATCTGTTACTATTAAACATTAATAGGAAACCATATATGGGGAGTCTAATGACACCATCAGATTTGACCTTGAGTGACCTTGAAAGGTCAAAGTCAAGGTCACATTTTGAGTGATAAAAATGCTGTTATGGATATATTGAGTGGTAACATAATTATCTGGATGTCATATAAGAGATATAGGTGGGTTTTTCCTGTGTCCCAACGCTCTTTCTTCTTCATAATAGATTTGTGTTTATGTAAATTTTTATTAAATATGGCATGTCATCCGCTATATTTTCAGAGACATTCACAAGCCTCTGGCAGAGAGAGGGAACACGCGCTGTGCAGTGTGTGGGCAGCAGTTTACCAGTGCTAAATACCTCAAATACCATATGAACCTTCATGCAAAGAGCAAGGATACCTACCGCTACAAGTGCGACCACTGTGAGAAAGCCTTCGCCCTGCCACAGTCGCTAAGCAAGCATAAACGAAAGCATGCTGGGGAACAGAAATCGTACCACTGCAGTTACTGTGGTAGACATTTCTCCTCCGAAACAAGTCTAAAAAATCACGAACTTACCCACACAGGAAAGTGCGAACATGTGTGCCAGGCCTGTGGAAAGATGTTCGCACTCGCTACAACTCTTCATCGTCACAATTGCAAAGGTCGCATGGTATCTCTGTTACCTACAACTGAAGATTCTGTCCCTCACACTCAGACAGAGACAGAGGGACACGCTGTAGAAAATCATGGTGACCCCATCATTGTCATTCCTGCTCAACCACAGGAAACAGTTACCCTGGAATCAGATGTACAAGAGGTAACCTCCAGCCATTTCCAATCCCAGATAAACGAGCTGGTGTCGGCAGCCGAAACCCAGTTTATCGTCAAACATGAAGGCGAGCAGCAGATGGAAGGCACAACAATAGGAATCCTAGAAGGTGGTACAGATCTTTCTGTCTTGTCCGATGTTGGTATTACGACTCTCGACATGAAAACAGAAGAATCCCTCCCCGAGGTTTACCTTTGCAGCCTCTGTGAGAAACTTCTTCCTACTTGGGAAGCAATCCAGCAGCATATGTTGGAGCACACCAGCAATGAGCAATCTGAACTTATAGTGGCAGCATCAGAGGCAGATGGTGCCACGGCCCAAGAAACCGGACACAAAGTCTTAATGTAATTTATATACAATTTCCACCTTTCAACATGTTCAATAGAAAACACAGATCTTGTGCCTGTGCTGTAGGTGCGAAGGGAATTATATTATTCACAGTTTTCCTCACTCAAATATAGATACATGTATATTACAAGAATTGACACAAGGCCCAGGGGCCTTGACGCTCGGCTTGGTTACTCACTAGCAAGATAGGAACAAGTAAGGTTTATACCGAACAGCCATGTAGCTACTAGTTAGGTAGCTCAGGTGACTATGTAGTCTGTCGAAAATCAGAAATGTACTCAGTGACCTATGACTGACCGATAACACTTAATGGTAAAAAGTACCCTATATGTACCAGGTACCAGTAATTGCCTGAGGTCCAAATCCAAATTTTGGTCCATTTCGCTCTATCACCAGCAGTTTCCAAGGTACAAGGTTGGCAAAAATCAGAAATGCACCGAATTATCTCAGACTGACCTTAAACACTTAACTGTCAACCTTAAATACTTACATGTAACTGTCAAAAGTGCCCTGTATCATGTATAGAGTACTTAACCCACAGGCCTAAATTTCGGTCCGTTTCATTGTACAACCAAGCACTTTTGAGATATATGGCTGTCGAAAATTGGTGATGCACTAAATTGTCCTCAGAATGACATGACACACTTAACAGTCAAAGTACCGTGCATACAGAAAGTCATTATCCCTGAGGCTCAAATTTTGGTATGTTTTACTCTACGGGCAGCCATTTTCAGATAAAAGATGGTTGAAAATCGGAAAAATCAGAAATGCACCAATTGACCAATTAACGGTCAAAAGTACCCTGTATACACCCAATACTTACCCCAGAGGCCCCGATTTCGATTGGTTTTCATCATCTACGGCCAGCCATTTTCAAGATAGATTGTTGAAAATCAGAGCAGCTGCAGAGATGCACTGAATTTCCTCCTGTCTACTGACTTGACGAACTTGCTACTATTTGGTTTGTGATGATTCTTGCAAAAGGTTCAGCACTGTGACTATTCTCCTGAACAATCCAAGTGCTGTAAATAGGCATGGCTTTGCAGTTTGCAGTATCAGAAAATGATTCACTGCCTGTAAAAATGTATTTACTTTGTACATATTGTATATACAGTATCTGTATCGGCGTATGGCGAAACGAAGATTTGTTGCGACATCAGTAAATCACCTTTATATGATACCCATGATAAATCACATTAAGTTTGTCAAACAGGATTGCACATAAACCACATTAAATTATATGTAAAACTGACCATTCGTCCTGGCCTCTGTTTCATAAAATTTCAAAGACGCCTTCATAGTTGCCAGCAGGCCTATGTAAAGACGTCTATTATGTTTTATAAAACGGAGCCCTGGTCTTGAATAGAGGGAACTGCAATCGGGAGTTCTACATGTAGTTCTGAAATTGCCATCCTGTGCTTAATATGCGGGTGTAAACTATGATGTAAATAAGTTTATGGTATATGTATTTCTGTAGAGGGTCGTAAGAGATTTTATGAAAGATACATTCATTGTAGTATTCTAGAAAAATCTTGTTCAGAGTTTGCTTTAATTTATGCCTTAGCAGAATGCGTAGACCTTAAACAACAGTATATAGCTGTTCTATTACCAAGGGTTGGAGATCTGTCTACGATATGTAAAATTTGTCTGCAATAAAGCCATGTAGAACTCTGCCTGTGACACTTCCTAGTATGAACACGATGAACACCTACTGTACATGTACCTCTCACAGATTTTCTGCATTTGGGTCATATGGGTTTGTCAGTTTCGTAAGCTAGCTACATTGCACTACATCGTACTTTGCAGCTGTTTTTTTGTCATCACAATTTCCCTCTTATCCCTGGTCAAAATTTAGAAATGGATCAGAATTTAGAATTAGACCGTGGCTCTATATTTGAATCTACATGTACGCTCTTCATCTTTCTATGCTTCATCAATCTTTAGACGATTTAAAGCACCATAAAACTGCTCATATAGGTTACTCCAGCTCTAAAATATGTACAAACACGAATTGTTCTGGGCACTTTAATGCACTAACCAAAATACAATCGCCCCAAAATAATTGTGAAATGAAACTTGAAGAAACTTGTTCGGGCATCCCGTCCTCTGACGGGAACCCCTTAAGGGGTTGCCGACTTTTTTTTTTTTTTTTTTTCGTTTTTTTCTCTGGACTGTAATGCACTAACCACAATACAATCGCCCCACATTAATAATTGTGAAATTAAGAAGCTTGTTTTGAAGTGAATTGTAAGCCCTGAAAGGGCTGGGTTCCATAAGCTATGTACCTCTTAAGATTTATGTATTCATGCTCTGGAACATGTCACCATGGTTACTATAATAAATAAACAACAACAATAATACCGGGATAAAAACAAGACACCAGTGCTTCTGTAATATCTTTTTTTATTAAAATATGTTTTTTTTTTTAAAGCGAATGATCCGTTTGAATAATTATAAAATTTATGACCTACACTAGATGCAATATCAAAATGCACATCATAAACATGAAATGGTTGAATGCAAGCAAGCAGCACACTTGTACATGCACATGAAGTTTCACAGGAAGGCTGCACTGGAAGATTATGAGAAATCATGTGAAGATGTATACAATGGACATTGGTAGTAATGAATATACAAAGGCATAGGGCCATACATGTACAATGTTTGCGCATGGTGAAATTAACATAGTGCAGGATTTTGCACTAGAAGGCATTGCCATATCCCTGATATCTGCGGAGTGCGGAATGTATACTTTATTCCCAGTGGACAGTGTTTCCACCCACACGCTCATGACACTAGTACAGACTATATACAACTAGAGGGCACTCCGAGAGCGCAGACCTCCGTCAAGGCAGCTCATCAGTCTCCACATATTTTTGTTACACCTGAAACCTTTGGGACCTTAACTTCTGTGTTAATATTTTTCAGACCTTTTATTGTTGCACTATGACG
>JAAUYG010261971.1_pt1 | contig 10224 bp, 9 predicted proteins | sample 7278091 | NCBI WGS metagenome assembly JAAUYG01 (sample SAMN14350201, study PRJNA611818) | marine sediment metagenome | isolation source: surface marine sediment (0.6m) | place: French Polynesia: Moorea | collected 2018-08
AAGGACATGCTGTTTGCATGCAGTGCTGGTATTTTCAATACGCTTGAATTCTTGTTGCTTTTCTCATATATTTAGAAAATATATAAATATATATGCAAACAAAAGCACAGTACATGTTTGTTGCCAAATGCAGAGAATGCCCTTGGCCCAAGATGTAACCTTGACTGGATTGACCAGATGAATACGGCGGGACAAAATTGCTGTTTTCTTTCCCTTGACCTTTTGTGGATCTGGGACGTAGACAACGAAAGTAAAAACGGACCTCTAGACGACGGAGGCCATAATAACGTGTCACTGAGAATTTAGTTCTGGAAGATAGGGAAGCCCGCTAATGAGAGACGGGTTGTCCTCTGCCCCACCCACACTAGATTCGTGCTCATTTCTGGTAATTGGGAGATGCGAGTCTTGCCATGTATTTCCTTCTACGGAAGAAGGAGATTTCATTCAGTGGGGCATTCAGACGAACGTCTCAAGGGAGCAAAACGAACGTACTTTCTCGACAAACAAGCACGTAGTGACATGAACAAGGTGTATACCTGCGTCAGACTCGACACACATGACACAGACAAAAAATTGCGCCAGCGCCAGATTCTGGCAGTTGGAAAGAAAGAAGAGATGTACATACACTCCAAATCTGAAAGAAACAATCACGTAATACAGGACATGTGACGAACCAAAAGCCAAGAAGAACGTGAATTATTTTTTGTCCATTGCGCGGAGAAATGTCACCACTCTGAATGGCAGCCATTGTGGACACAGCTGAAAGACGTTTGGACCTCCAGCAGGACTGGAAATATGCGGATGTAGAGGCCGGAGCCGAGGTAATTGACATTAAGCCCTTGCATATCAGCCTCAGTCTTTCATTTCCCACCTTGAGAGGATCACATTACCGAATCCATTTCTGTGACCCGAGTCCTTCTGCCGTTTCTCTCGCCGCTAATTTACTTGTGGGGACAACCTGCATGTCTGACTGTAGTCTGTATGCTACGTTTTTTGTGAGCAATTCTCTCCGTGTTTGTGACGTTTTCTGATTCTTCATCTGCGTGTGAGGGGGCAGGTATTTCTCTTCCATGAGCATTTTGCTCTCTCTGTCTCTGTCTGTCTGTCTGTCTGTCTCTCTCTCTCTCTCTTTCCTTCTTTCCTTTTCTGTGGGAATGGCGTAGTCTTTGTTGTGTGACATGTTGCCCATGCGTTGTATCCAAACGGCTATGTTGCATGATATCGTGATCTTGTGTCCTCCACCAAAAGAATCCTTGAGTCGTGTCCTTTTCCGCGAAACCAACTTTAATGGCTGGAAACGTGTATTTTAGGAATTTCCCTGCAGGTGTCCGACACATCGTGGAGTTACTTATCAGAAAAGGATCATCTAACCATTGCTCAATAAGGTCCTTAACAGGTTGATAAAATTTGGCACCATTCTTTTCAAGTTTGACGCAGCATCTGTCTCATTGGTTGCTTTGCTTGGCAATCTCTGCTTGGAAGCGTCTATCATCATCAGAATAAACTGATTCTTCAAGACACTGGCGTGTCTGATGGAATCGCACGTCCCTGATGTAACTTGACAAAATGGAGGTCGGAAAGAAACTGGCAAAGCAAGAAAGATTTCAAAATTTGTTGGTTTGATTTGTCAAATAGATCTAAGTTTTGAAACGGGAGTGAATGCGAAGAACCTTAAAATGTGAAGGCCTGAAACTTAACGAGATACAGAAATGAAACTGGATTGAAAAGCAGCAAAGATGGGCAAAACGGGGCGGAAACAGTAACGGATGAGGGTCTATTGTGTGTGACAGTAATGAGTATAAAGTGGTGCGATCACGCCCCATCCTGCCTGCAAATTCTCCTAATTGCGCCAATCAGCACTAAGTTTGCAGTGTTATCGCAGTTAAATGAGCCACAAATGGATGGCAAAGTGGCCAGCGCGTCAAAGAAGGTCTGCGCTCAAAAAATACAAAGGTCCTCTCCTGCAGCTGTTCTGTTTGACAAAAGCAGCTCCGAGAAAAAAAACAGCGTGGTTTGAGTTCAGTCCAGAACGTTTGCGTTTTTCTGCCTTTGGAACCCCTCTGTCTTCAAACTAAGATGCCAGAGGAGGGTGGTCCTATGCGAAAAAGGGTTGCTTTAACTGTAAATTGAACATACTCATGATGCATCTTGCGAACATCTTTGGATCTCAGATGGAGATTAAAAGCGCAGTGTTAAAATAGTGTACAGGTGAGACCCATGAAAAACACATGATGCTTTTGCAAATCCATTACCAAAGCTCAACAACACTGTGAAACTCTGACATCTAAATTTGTGCCAGGTCCGCTGGTTTCTTCTATCTTTTAGGTTTTCTTCGTGTCCAACAAGAAGTTGATCTGTCAGAAAATTTTGCTTGCAGGAAAGGGAGATTCATTCTGTCAATTCTTATTGGAAACAACAGAGACCTTTAGCGTGTTCTGTTGGACAGGTCAGACTGTCATCAGTAACTTAGGTAACTTGTCCAGAGAACTGGGTAGAAATACATTTTTCGAGACTCCTATTACCATATTCCTGAACGAACTAATGGAGAGATTCATTCTGCATTGCATGTTTTACCCAACTCCAGAGACTATTCGCCAAATGACAGATATTCCCAATTATTTCAGCAAAACAACGCAGCCATCGATAGGATAAGTGGCTTGGTATTCCGTTCCATTGTGTAACAGAGCACAAACTGCACTTTTCATGTTTCCTTCCAATGTCTGTGAGATATACCTCACTGCAAAGGCAACAATGGCACAGAATCAAGAAAAGTTGGACCATTTGGTGTTTTTGGAACTTTGCATTTGTTTACTTGCGCAAAGAACATTGCATGATTGTAAGAAAACAGAATAACAACTGACTGGGTCAATTGTTTCTGTAAACTCTGAATAAGTGAAACACCCATCGAGAAACACAATTTCCCTAATCAGAGCGGACAAAAATAATCACACTGACATTTATTGAAAGGCATTTTTGTGTGCTAGAATGGAAAATGTGAGTCTTTTGGATGATCAATGGAAATTCCATTTGCGCACAGCCACAATCACGGACTTGAGTTGAAATGGTCACAGCGGAGGTCTTTGTTGTATTCGGCGTTCTGTTGAAACTTCCTTTGACCATGGCCTCGAAGACCTGTCGGAGTTTCCGCTACATTTCCTGTGGAGTTTTCTCCTGAGTTAATGAGCTTCAAATTGCCCTGATTCTCTGTGCTTTAGCTTTGCCGACAAAAAGTTTTCCAATAGTGATCTCTTTGTGGATTTTTTTGGGGGCGGCTTGTCTTCAACGTTTAGCTTGCGGAAAAAGAAATGATTTTTAACAATGGAATGTTTTGCAGCCAAATTCAATTTTTAGCTTGATGTAATGTCATTTCTTTGTCGCGGCACCAATCCCGGTGAAGATCAATGCTTTTTATCAATTTTCCCCCAATTTGATCTGCATCCATGTTTCTATGGATTCAATGAGACGGATAAAAGGACCGACCTCAGACATCTCCATCCTGTTTACAAAGGATTGCGGAGTTGAAATCCAGATTGTGGAGGCGGGTACGAATGATTGGTCCTGACATTTTCTGCATCCAGTTTCCGGGTCACTGTCTTTTGTTAGTGACACTCAACCTGTTTCCCCATCACGAGGGACGAGGGAGTTCGGAAAAAGTATTGATGATGCATGAAGTAGTTTTGTTGTTGTCTCCTTTTTTGGGAACGTTAGTCGATTAACAAAAAGGCACCCACTTGGGAAAGCGAGAGTTGTGTTTTCAACCAGTGCCTCCCCAAACTGGATCCGGGTGAATTTTCTGCCCTTTTTGCTGACCCGGAGAAAACTGCAGTTGGCAGGAAGTGATTTTGTCACAGCGGGTCAATGAGAATTCTCTTTGGAAAGTTATTTTCCGTTTGGAAATTTACCATTTGGAAACTTTGCCAGAAAAGAACATGTCTGACAAAAATTGACCAACCCAAAGTGCGCACACAGAAAAAGAACAAACGTTGCCATAATCTGAACATTTCTCTTTCTTGATTTCACAAACACTGATCTATTTTTGCCAAAAGGCCATTCAGTGCACCTTTTGTCACTTTGCCTTGATATTTTTGGCATCCAATGTGACCGGTCAGTTGAGCACAAGACGTACTACCAAGCTCAACGAAGCAACGAAGATGGTGCTTTGTGACAAACGCGCTTCTGGAGGTTGACCTTCTGTTGCCTTTTTGTGTCAGCCTTCTCCTAAGACTACACCGGGGTCAGCAAAATGAACCCACGTCCCTGGTGACAGTTCAAACCCGAACCTGTCAGGGAAGAAGGCCAGGCGCGGATCCAGGATTTGGTCCCATTTTGAAGTTTGCAGCCTTTGGTCCTAAAAATCTCGGGTCACAAATTTTGTGAGCAATTCTGCTTGACTTGAGAAAAGAGACATGCGCGAGATAGGCTGGCTGGTATCAGACTTGAAGTTCAACACGGCAAGAACACAATGAGGAAACGCCCGCATTCATGAGAGGACACCCGGTTACTTCGAGTGACGCCGTTTCATGTATAAAACACTCCATTTCTCCCAGTTTCTGTGACCACAAGACATCCATGACTGAAATGGCTATTTTTGTGTGAATGCAGGTAGTAGCTTTCCTGCTTTCCTGTCTGTATCTATTTGGTAAGAGGAAGCAAGGGGTGTCTGTGCAACGCCTGCCCAGCACCTTTCACCGGCCCAGGATTTCCTGGATCCGCTATCATCACCTTCGGGCGTCTCAAGATCCGCCATGATAAATTTCCAGAGGTTAATAGCATAAGACAACACAACAACATTTTACCCGGATGGAGTGATTGTAATCTTTGCAATTTTGTTTACTGCTCCCATGGCAGGAGTATTTGTCAATAAATTTCCCATTATCTTTCACTCATGGGTCCTGTAAATCAAATACCAGCAGTTAGTGCAGCCAATATTAGCATTGCGCTGAGTTCTAAATTGCAATTAACCTTGGAATCGATCATCACGTCTTTTGGCAGGTCATCCTGTCCGCAAAGTGCATATCTGTTGCTCTGCCCTCAACTGGCAACCTGAGACAAAGGCCAAGGGATGACAGTCAGTCATGACTTTGCAATTGTCAATGACCAGAACATTGATTCCAACTCTCTGTCTTTTGTTTGTTTGTTTGTTTTTGTTTTTTGGTGTTCTGATCTCCAGAAACCCTTCCTCATTCATTCCTGTCAACTTTCTGACGAACAAATAGAATCACGATTTTATCAGCTGCAATGTGGCAAGCGTGCCAAGTGTGGCATTCTAATGTCAGAAGCCAACACACAAACAGGGCCAAATGTGTTGCTGCACTTGAACCTGAATCATTGACGCCGCAGCTGGATTCCATTCTGCCTGGGCCTTTATGTACTGTGAAAGGAAGTTTCGAGTTAAGCTCCAAAAAAGTTGCTGAATTGTGTCAGTGATACTGGGTGCAAATGCAGATGTTCGCAAAGCAGTACATATACACGTTCGGGGGTGTTTGAAAATGAATTTTGGACGAAATGTCAGCGAATGTCAACATGACTGAGAGAGAGAACGATTCCCCTTGTGTGTACCTCTTATCAAACAGAACAAAGTTGTTTTGTTTGGGACAATCATCACAGAGACAGGAACATTGTTTGACGCATCAAACACATCAAAGGCAGGAAATCACATTTATACTGTTTTATGAAATGGACCAAGCAATCCACTCCACAGAAAACACAATGTCTCCATGGTAGCGGACGTCCAGGACGATAGGCAGCATGTATCTTTTCACTTCATGAGACATAATTGAAGGAGAACTAGGTCATCTGTGAACTGGAAAGTTCCCAAAGGGCACGGAAGGCCAGATTTCAGTTCTGGCGCAAGGTGCTGATGCTGGATGTGACGTGCGAAAGGAATGATACATTATTTCCTCCTTTAGCATTTTCTCTTGATACACGCCAATAAACCAAGAAGCTATTGCTGCATGCAATCTAACCATTCCTGGCGCGACCTTTGTCGGGGAGTTTGCGGACCAAGGTGCCCGAGGCTACTGATCTATCTGCCTCCCTTTCACCATAAGTCAAACTCCATTCTCCATTCCAAGTCTCTGCACCCAGTACAGAAGCACAGGGTTCTGAATGCTATATTTCCTTTATTGCATTTCCTTTGAGTGATATTGCAAGGAGAAATAAATCTCTGCCACACCTTCCAATGGAAGCCAACTGGGAAGGTGGTTTTCAATCACGGAGCCAAAACAGGAGAAAAGGCATTCATTGTAATCTACTTGCAATTGTCTGCTGTTTTTTATTGCGTTTTGATTTCAAGAAAAACACCAAATTGCCCAAACTTTGCAACTTTTGTTTTTCTAGATGTGATGTAGGGCCACAGGTCATGACAGGAGCCAAGCCAGAGTTATTTCCCTAATTTGCCCTCTTACCTTCGAAGAGGAGAAGGCGAAAGTCTCAGATCTATCTTTGTACCCTATCCCTTGTTCTGACATTGAAGCTTTTCGTCTTGCAGAACCAAGATCTTTTTTCTCGTACAGTGAAGAAGATTTGAATTTTCCTGCTGTCATTTTCCTTTGTAGGCTCACGCCAACTCATCTGGATGTTGTCTTCACATCCTTCTTATCCAACCAAGTGTGCTTTCTTGGACAAGGCAAAACATGTTTGAAGGACAAAACATGTTTGAAGTTGATCCCCATCCCCATTTAATGATTCCTGTCCACCGCTCACATCTGGATCCCCAACTGGAACACAAAACAGCAAGTATAACTAATCAGGAAACGCCAACAAGCAGCAGAGTCACAACAAGCATGTGATGTGTCCCATGTTACGTTCTGGACGAAACAGGAAGTTCAGGAGTTTTGACGACCCGTCGACCAGGCATCAAGGAAGACGACAATCCAGCCACAAGGGAAACATAAACAGTGACTTACAAACTCATAGATTTTCATCAACCCCAGAAAAATTCCCAGACGAAGTCCACGACTCTGTTCAGAGCAGAGCAAAATGTCCATACCAAATCGTCTTTTCCAAATGGCATCTTTTAGCAGCCCGTAGATTGCCGTCCAAGGAATCTCGTAATGACAACGGCTGATGGCCAATCTCAGCATAATCGCTGTGGATCACACACCAGATATCCCGCTTAACTCCCTCGGCCTCCAATCAAACGTTCATCCCGCTTCAACGATTTTTACAAGCTGCAGCCCTTTTCACATTCTGTGCCGTTACATAATCATGGGAGGGCCAAGACCTACAAACTGAATAGAATTCAGCAAAAAGGCCAAACTTTGAAGTTACATATCTCCAGAAAGCTAAGGTTCAATCACCGCAACCAAATGCTAAATTCCTGAGGAAAACACGCCTGTCTTTTTGTGGGGGGAAGCAAACACTCAGTTGTCAAGACGAAATTCCAACGTTGGATTTCTACACTTCCGCTTGTGCAGAGTGCAACTTGTCATGCTTCCCGCGTCGACAATCCGTTTCTCCGTTGCTTTTCGTTCGAGTGCTTTGCATGATCAAAGATGCATCTTTCTCAGATGTTTCATTCCACAGACGTGACAGTCAAAATTTTAAGCCTCGACATTGTGTGAAAAAAACTATTGAAAGCAATGGAAGTTTTTCATTTATCTCAAGGAGATCAACTTTTGTTCTCAAAGAAACATCACGACATGTTCGTTAAAACTGCTTAATATTAGCACAATGCATGTGTTTTAATTTCATTAATTTGTTTTAATCTTATTTAAGACCGCCTGTCAAAGAAGAACTTGGAAGGCAATAAACTTAAGACTGGGAGTGAATCCGGAGATAAAAGTCGTGTTTGGTGAAGTGTGAGCTGAACTTATCTTGATAAATGTGTTTGCAAAGTGATCAGGTTAAAGGATAGTTTTTTCAGGACTTGTTGAAGGCGATAGATTATCCTTTCACATTTAATTTTGCACAAGAATCTTGGGTGACTTGGGTCTATGTATGAAGAAGAAAGCTAAGTTTCATTTCCTCCTTCCCAGAAACAAGTTCTCTTTTCAGTTTTTGCACAAACAAACAAACAGTCAACGAGATTTTTTGTGCTTTGGTTTCCTTGTGGGAGAGGTGCAACAGGCACCTTCGTTTCAGGAATAAGGATGATTCCACACTGGTCAGTAACAACTGGAAATCTCGGCATCTGCAGTCAAAATGCATTTTTCTCCTTTGTGGTGAAAAACGTTTTGAGCGTGAAGCTCTCTCCAATTAATTTTTGAGCACTTCCACCAAACAGCTCTGTCATAACACCAAGAACCGTGACAATACAAAGTGTCGTTGTGCTTCTCACTTCCACAGTTGTATACACACCTTATCAAGCAGTTTGGGTTTTCTCATCAATCCTGCAACCCTAGATGGCCTAGTTGATTTTTTCCTGTGTGTTTTTGCTCTTGTACGGACAACTGGCAATCATGGCATGAACCGATGGAAAATCCCCAGGATGCGTAGCGTTGAGGGAAAGACAGTCATCTGGGAATCCAGATGAAAATCAAGATCTATGAATCACAGATGTCACGACTGAGCACCTTAAGACCCGCCTAAGTGCCTGGCAGATTGCAGTCTGATTGCAATACATTTGGATCAGGAAGTGAACGACCCTTAAAAGGCTATCTGGCCACAATGAGCTTTGATATGGGATGGAGCTGAGCTCTAATTAGCAACGGGAAGTACCTCAATTATCAACGTGAAGATCCCGAAGCAGCCCAGCGTTAAATAAAAAGGAATGTCCCCCGAGGTCATGAAACTTAAACCGGATCTGATCCACGTTTGTTTTGCAGACACACGAAGACTGGATCTTGTGGACAGCAAACAGGTTTGCGAAACGGAGCTGTTGGTGGACATTCAACACACGAGCAGCAAAAGCATCATAAACCGTTGTTTTTTTTCAGAACGACGCCAGACGAGTGAATAAAATTAGAAAGGACCGCAGGAACGGTGTCCTTTTTCGTTGTTCAGTGCAGTTGAGCCCGTTTTTTTCTGCAAAGCGTTTGATTTTCACTTGCATACCAGCCCATCAGGCGTTTGTGCGTTTGCAGAACGGTGAAGAACGATACACATATATACAGAGAGTGTCAATCGCAATCTGGTGGCCTCACACCATCGTTGTGCACATCGAAACACACCTTGCTCAAGGGGGTTTCGCAAGAACCTTGAAAGCAAAACAAAAGTTTCTCGAGACATGAGCCTCACTTTCTGGAGGCAGATCTTATGGTCCTTCATCACACAATGTCCAAGAACAACCCAATCAATTAACGTTGAATTTTTAAAGGAAAAAAAGATTGACATCACCAGGGAAAGGAACTGGAAAAAGGGACACAGCAACTGTCACACCTCAGCGAACCATTGCGACCAAAATGACGTCTGACGTCCTCAAAAATAAATTCTCCCAGCTTAGAAAACAAAACATGGCCCTTTTCTTCGATTCTGTCTGGATATTTCTAAGTCCCGCAACAAAAAACCATCAGCTCTCTGCAAGAAAACTTCTTTCTGTTGGCGAGGTTAAATTGGTTCGAGCTTTGATGTGATTTTTCTCCAGTAGAGGGTAATAATCCTGTAATTTGGCACTTTACTGTGCTGCGTGAGTAACAGGGCTGATTACCCGAGATCCAGTGCGCTTTATTTCACCCATTGATTTCGGATTCACAACCTTCTTTCTATACAGGGTGGTACTTACATTCTGCCAGGCAATGGAACAAAAACTGTCATGAAAAGGCCCCCCTAACCATCCATGTCGTTCACAAAGTTCAAAGGAACTCATAGTCCATGGTCTTCAAAGCATTGCAAGATCTGTAAAGACAGGATCAGTTCTGGTATTGAATGCTCTTGGTCATGTAATGTCAGTCTGAATGAAAACAATGACTGTTTTGGCACACGAACAACTCAATCCAATGTGTTCTGAGGGAACGAAAGCATGCAGACATCGAAATCAACGAAGAGAAAGCGGCAAGGCAGATTCTGAACTTCCTATAGACAAACAAATTTTAAGATAGGCCTGGATCTAAACGTTCTCTTTGCCTCTCTACATGTGCTCTTTTTGCTCTCTACATGAGGCATGATTGTCATTTCATGTTTCCTTATTCCGCTTATCATCGTCATAAATATTTCAAAGGCGTCTATGTGCGAGTGATTTAGCTCAATAAGATGATTATCCAGTGAGAGGGGAAGCAGTAGGGGAGCTGCCACATCGACCCAGACTCACCAAGCTGTTTATGATCTCAATGTAACTCCATTTTG
>JAAUYG010286736.1_pt1 | contig 10224 bp, 9 predicted proteins | sample 7278091 | NCBI WGS metagenome assembly JAAUYG01 (sample SAMN14350201, study PRJNA611818) | marine sediment metagenome | isolation source: surface marine sediment (0.6m) | place: French Polynesia: Moorea | collected 2018-08
CCCCCCCCCCCCCCCCCCCCCCCCCCCCCCCCCCCCCCCCCCCCCCGCCCCCGCGCCCCCCCCCCCCCCCCCCCAACTCATGTCGAACGTGTCCATTGCAGCCCGATTTTGCAAAGATAAGAATAAGCACCGGAATTTCAGTTCGTTGTTTCCAATATTTTATATGCAGAGGAATAGGGAGTATTTAAACCCCTTGGCGGGAAAATATTCCGTAGAGTAAAGGCGCGAAAACAGGGGGCACCTCACGATTGGCGGAGCTTTTTTATGTCGCAGTATGATTGACTAAAGGGTAGTCATATGACCAAGGTAATTTGGCTTCCGAATGAAACCGATTATTCATACTGCGAATTTGTGGCGCCAAATACTCCCTATTGCGCTCATAATTCAGAACAGCTGTCCATAGTACCTTTGGCATAATGTTTAGTTATTAGGCCACTGCATATTGATTCCCGGCTCAACTTACATTTTGCGTGGATTTCATCCTCCGGCATCGTTTGCTCCAAAACCGCTCTAGAGGTGGTCTCCGTTAGACTTCCGGTCCCACATCGTAACTCAGGCCTCCTTTGCCCCAAAGCGGTGCAAAGGTTCTCGTGACATTTTACCTCTTGTGTTCTAAATGGTTCACTTGTCGTCTCCAGGAAAAGGCTAAAACAGCTAAGACATCAAGGAACAACCTACCCCTCCCCCCCCTTTTCCTTGACATACCCATTCACTTCAGTGACGCCGGTGGAGTGGAGACCTGAGAACTGTTTTTCTGAAAACAACCGAATTGATTATTAAATTGTTGAAGCCACGCTTAGTTGTCAGGGCCGCTGTGCAGACTTCAGAGAGAAAGAGTGCATGGGAATCAATGACGTCATACGTGTCAAAGGGTCAAGTGCCAGAAAAAAATACTGCAGTCTTGAAATGCAGTTAGGTTTCTTCGCACGTAAAACCTTGATTTTTACGTGGTGAAGAAAAGCTATAAGCTTAAGTAATTTCTGGAAAAAGACCCCAGATGTTGGCGACCTTGCATAGCAGCATCAATCCCATCGGTCATCCTGGAATGGTGAAAGGATATTTTGTTACAGAGACATTCCCGAGAGATTATAGTTCTGTGTTTCGAGAACGCGCTTGGGCGACACTTGACGGATCCGGAAGTCTAGTATGGACAGGTCTCTTGAAAAAGCTTTAAAGTCCATGCAATGGTGATCTGAAGCATCGAAATTAAAACCAATCGTTGCCGAAGTAAATAGTGAATTTACGATCGATTCTAGACTTCATTTTTTTCCAGAAACCGGCCCCGATACTTTCGAAAGACAAACAAACAAAAAAAAATGTGACGATTGTTGCCTTGTGACGATTTTTCCCTACGCCAACACACCCAAATTAACCCACTCATATTTAATTTTTGACCCACCCATTTCATGGACGACCCTTTTGACGCAGTAGAATATGGTATGCCTTAATCGCGTGGTTTTCAAGGAAATGCCCCACCCAATTCCAAGAAACACTTTCTCTTGTTTTATGCTATACATGTGTCGTACGTAGCAACGCGAGGTTGTTCTGACTCTACTCCCCAGTTACAAACTTACCATTCTAGTGATACGGTATCCCAACATTACTTACCTTGAATAATTACTCTGCTCTCAGGTGGTAGCTACCCGTACTCACCTCATGTTTGAGAGTATGTATGTCTATTATATACAGATTTATACAAACTGCTTTCAACTCACCAGTGGGGCATTCATCACCTGATGAAAAAGAAAAAAAAAAGATACATATAAAAAAGACAACATTTATTTAACATCGGGTCTGTAGTTCAACAAATAACATTAGTGCGTGGAACTGCTACCTAATTCATTATGAGAGAAACATTGATGAGGTGGGATAAGCGGAATCACAATGGATGTTAGTGATGTCTCATGAACAAAAGTACATTGAAAGGTGTCTGTGTATATTCAACACAGGATCGGTAAAGCAAATAAAAGTTAAAGGAATTTTCTTTAGTTTTTCGCCGAAATGACTAACGACGGTGAATTCAATTTCATGACTTCAGATGGAAGATATATCAGATAAACTGGAAAGGAAACTAGAGCAAACGAATGGATGAATGAATAGATGAATGAATGAATGAATGAATGAATGAAACCGAGGAAAGAAGGAGCAAAGGAAGAAAAGAAAGGGGTAGAAATAAATAAGGAATGGGAAGAAGGAAAATGAAAAACAGAAGGAAAACAGAAAGGAAGATGGCAATGCGAACACAAGTTGATGGACGGATCCGGATGGGGAAAGAAGGGAGCACAAGGAAAGAATGAAGCACAAAGAAAGAAGGAAGCACAAGGAAATAAGGGCGTTTTAGCATTACCAAATGCCTGGAGAACACTGGCTTCAGCCCTGTCGTTACACGCGGAGTCCAGGCAATGATGAATACACTTCCCTTTGCCTTCAGGGCAAACCGTGCTATCAATAGGCTGGTATGTAGGTTCCAGACGACAGAAGCGGGAGACAATGCGCTCACTGTAAAACCGACGGCGGCAAGGGGTTAGTAAACACTGTAAGCGGACAGTGAGCATCAAATAATCCGTCACAATTAGTAGCGGCGGGGGTGATAAGCAAAGCTATTACCATTTCATGTATGTTGGCCAATCAAAATATATTATACATGGATTAGACTTTTCTAAAGTTGAACATAACAAAGAGGCCCACTCGGCCAGGGGCCTTGACGATCTGCCTGGTCACTTTCTACATGTAGATAAAAGAATATCGGTAAGGTATAATTTAAGGTATAAATTTTACAAAGATCCCGAGTATTTAAGTCAAAAAGTAGATACAAAGGTTGACAAAAACTGGAAATGCACCGAATGATCCCAAACTGACGTTGAACACTTTAACAGTGATAAGTGCCTATGGGCCTGCAATTTTCGTTCTCTTTGCTCTACGCCCACTGGGTGTCGAGATACAAGGTCGCCGAAAATTGCCGAACACAAAACCCAAATTTTGGTCTGTTTTGCTCTATGACTAGCCGTTTCTGAGATACAAGGTCGCAAAAAAAATTGGAAACGCACCGAATGATCCCAAACCAAACTTGAACACTGTAACAGTCAAAAGTACCTGTGTACACTACAGACTTACGTCAAATGTCCAAATTTTGGTCCGTTTCGCTCTACGACTAGCCATTTCCGACATACAAGGTCGTCAAAAATCAGAAATGCACCAAATGACCCCAAACTGAACTTGAACACTTAACAGTCAAAAGTACCCTGTATACACAAAAGACTTACCCCAGAGGCCCCAATTTGTTCAGTTTCGCTCTACGACTACCGTTTCCGAGATACAAGGTCGTCAAAAATCAGAATGCACCGAATGATCTCAAACTGAACTTGAACACTTAGCAGTCAAAAGTATCCTGTATACACTATAAACTAAATCTTTACATCAGCGGCCCAAATTTTGGGCTGTTTCGCCTCAAGATATCGCAGATTTTATAATTCCCCATTGACTACCATGTTAGCAAAAAAAAAAAAAAAAAAAAAAAAAACACACACACACAAAGAACAAAAAATTGCCAAACATTGAAAATTTCAAATTTGTATGGATGATTTTTTGGAGTGAATCTGATGTGTCCTTTTAGAGGAGATGTCGTTTGAATTTTTTCCCCTATATGGTCCCATGTTAACAGAACTGAAAAAAAAAGTTGTAAAAAAAATAAAAAATTAAAATTTTGAATAACAAAAAAGTGGTCTGGAGATAAGGTGGATAGATACATGATATTAAAATTTTGTGTCAATCCTCTTGACGGTTTCAGAGAAAATAATAACTCAGGACGGACGACAGATGACGGACGTCCGCGTCATGACAGTAGCTGTGCTGTGGAGTTACACAAAGCAGAACTACAAACTAGTGGAAACAGTATTGTACAAGTACTGGCGATTGGATTATTTTACAATAAAAAATAAATGTTTTTTTTAAAGAACTTTAAGCTACTGTGTAACATAAAATCGCATTTTAACCGTTGGATGAGATTTCGTAGAAGTTACCCCTTTTTAAATTGAAATTCCCACGTATACAGTAGGCAATGCGACAGCATCAAAGACCAACTGCATATCAGATGCAAATTGACAAAGCAGCTTTGGAAATAAAGCGATGCATGAAGAGGTTAAATGCAGAGGGTCTCTCACTAAAGTTGGAATACTCAAGCCCCCCCCCCCCCCCTTACCCAGCACTGTTGCAGCTTGCTCTGGTTGTGCACACCTCTCCTTTGTCGCAAAATTTATCAACAGCGTTTGGGTTTGATGTACAGGGTTCAAGACTTGCCGACTCGCCGCAGAACTTGCACGGGGGACCTGAAAATGAAGCGAACAAAATTGGGTCTAAGCAATAGACAAGAAATGTCTTATTTGGGTCAGTAAACAGATGTAAGTTCACAAACTCAAGCGTTGTTTCCCAATTAAATGAACAAGCTCCCCCCCCCCCCCCGATGGGGGGGATAATTAATTACACAGTGGATGAAGGCTAGTGTTTTGCTAAAGCAAGATAACAAAGTTTGTAAACATGTGATCTTTCATACCTTTTTCTCCCGTAGTAATCGGCTCATCGGGGCATGTACCTGTAAATTAGACAAGGAGTACATATAGGAGACTTCAGTCACTGCGCCGCTAGTTATTGAACGTAATACAAACAATTTTAACAAAGAGGTCAGGGAAGATTGTTCTTCTTATTATTCTTAGGAAGATGCGCAATAGCTATGCATGTTCAATTGCGTAGTGAGCAGTGCGGCCAGAAAACATGACTATATACATTACACAAAAAGTTAAGGATATTTAATATCCTTAACTTTTTTGTGTAGTGTATATATACGCTTGTTCGGTTGGCGTGGCAATTCTGCTGTAGATCATGCCAATAGAAAACGAGGTCCATGGACCTGGACTCTCTAACAACAACAATAGTTCGACCATTGAAAACACTAATGCTCAATCATACCAGTTTTAAACATATGTGCCAAATGGATCCAAACCTACAGCATTACAAATTTTAAGGCACCCACATATGTTTTTATTAGTGTACCTGGCTTTCAATTTTTCGATCAGATTGCTCTGCGATTAGCCGTTTTCAATATAATTGCATTCTTAGTTCTTATTGGCAATAACATTCAGTTGGAAGCTGTTATAATGAAATTAAGCTTATATTTCAAAATTCGAAAAAAGACGTAACGCTTGTGTGCATTGTTAGAGGGAATAATAAAAATTATATAAAAATATATAAAAATTTTAAAAATTATATAAAAATTTTGGCTAGAAAAAAATCTTAATTCCGCAGAAGTAGCACTTCAAAAATCGTCCATTCCAAAAATTTTATGATTGTTTTTTTTTTCATTTTCGCTACAATAAGATCCTGTGGGCATGACAATTTCAAAAGGCTATTTCTTCAACAAATAGTCCGGATTTTTTTTTCAAAATTTTCCTAATTTGTTATCTCTAAGGTCCATTACAAAGTCATATTTTAAAATATCTGAAATTTAGCGAATATCAGTTTAATCACATGCTAATTTTAACATGGGACCATTATTATCTGGAAGATTTTCAGAAGATTATTTCAAACGTCTCCTGAAGCTAGCCTTCAGATAGTTATTTTTTGAAGTTTGGGAATGAAATACTTTTACTTTAAGGTACCATGAAACTTTCAAATTTTAACAAGTGAGTTAATAAGAAATCCTAAAATCGGGAGATTTGGGAAAAGCGCTGATTGCAGGAAGAAAAGGATGAAAGTTTGGGACCTGGGAGCTTTAGGACTACATTTACAAGGTACACTTCATGCCAGATTTATTGAGTTCAGTTTCGTTAATGTTGGGAAATTTTTGCAATAAGGTTTTCAGAAAGCCACTCCTCCCACCATTTTCATGCCACCTGATTTCAAGCGAACTTTATGGAACGCAGGCTGGCATTGGTGCTACACAGACCAATAATTTAAGTGTACTGCTAAATGTTAAAATCAATTACAAGTTGACAACTCGCCTCGGTCAGGGCTGGGGGCAATTCAATTCAGAATTGGAATTGAACCAACATGGGTGGAATTGGAATTGGAATTGAAATTTTTCAAGGGACCGGAATTGGAATTGAAATATTCGGTTGGGCGGAATTGACCAATACCGTTTTCAATTCCACCAGTTCATAATCCTATCATGTTCTGTTACATCATATATACAAGATTGAATGTTCACAGCTGTTTTCTAACACTGTGGTTTTGTGTAAATCTAATTTTTCAGTACATAAATGATTCATATAGGGTACCACATAAATATACCAGATATTTACTCGCAATTAAAATAATCTGTACAGATACTAACACAATAATGCATGCCTTTTTGCAACACTGCTGGGCTACTTCTGTGTGTTTGAAACACAAATCAGCCAAGCACTAATACAGTGAAGTAGTGGCCATGGCTAATGTAACCAATCCATTGTGTGCCAGTGTGTCTGGGTGGGTTCTTGGTGGCATGTCACATATGTCTTTGAACATACCCTTGAATATTTAAACACTATTTGCTTATTAATACTTAATACCATGGTCGATTACAGCATTCAGGTATGGATGACTGAATGCTTCTAAATTATCCTATCATCAGGTTATGGAGTTAATAACTTTCACTTGACACTAATCCCCTTGTTTCCACCAGATGTACGAGTAGTCCACTTGTTCACCCAAACAAGGTTAAGCGTATTGTTTGCCCAGACACAACTGGCAGGTTCAGTCCTAGAAGTGTTAGTAGATTCTTGAGCCTTGTACATCCACATAAAGATGAAAAGGGGAAAAGCCAGCTGCAGCTACTGCAGATACTAACATCAACTGCACAAAATTATAAAAGAGAAGTGGGGGGGGGGTGGGGGGGGGTGGGGGGGTGGGGGGGAGGGTGGGGGTGAGGGGAGGCCAAGACATATTCAGAGGGATAGAGTTGCTGTGTTGGTAGTTAATAGTGCGTTGCTGCTAGTGGCCCGTTGCTAGTATTAGCAAATTCGTAAGTCCATATGGAATTCTAAAAGCTGTAGTCGGAATTGGAATTGATTTGGAATTGAGTATAAATGAACTGGTATTGAATTGGAATTGAACTTTTCAATAGAGACCGGAATTGGAATTGAATTGCACATTTCAATGGGGACCGGAATTGGAATTAGAATTCAAAAAATCGGAATTGACCCTAGCCCTTGCCTCGGGGCAATGGCATTGCCATCAGGCTCAAACTTAACTTGATTTCAACTGGCAAACGGTTAAGCAGAGCATCAGAAAGACATAACATGCCATTTGTATTTGGATCCGTCAGGATTAAACAACAGTGGACAAAATGATTTTTCTAAGCATTAAAAAGAAAATAGTGAACTGAAAGGAACTAGAAAAAAAAACAACTTAAGGAATTCCTTTAAATTTTTCGAAAAAACAAGTTAAGGAATTCCGTTAATTTTTCGAAAAAAAACAAGCTAAGGAATTCCTTTAATTTTTCGAAAAAAACAAGTTAAGGAATTCCTTTAAATTTTTCGAAAAAACAAGTTAAAGAATTCCTTTAATTTTTCGAAAAAAAAAACAAGCTAAGGAATTCCTTTAATTTTTCGAAAAAACAAGTTAAGGAATTCCTTTTATTTTTCGAAAAAAAAAACAAGTTAAGGAATTCCTTTAAATTTTTCGAAAAAAAAAACAAGTTAAAGAATTCCTTTAATTTAAAAAAAAACAAGTTAAGGAATTCCTTTAATTTTTCGAATAGTACCCAATGGGATGAAAAAGTTCTTAAAATATTTTCATTAGTTGCCGTGGGAAGAGTTTGATGCTAGGTTTTGAAAAAAAGTATTAACACTGTTTCACACTACGAATCCTTTTGTTCTGTCAGGATATTAGGTATAGAATGCTTAAACGACCTCCGTGTAATCTGTCCGGATAGATACATTACAAGTCTTCTGTAGAATGCATTCAAAGCTGTCACTCAGGCGTTTAGGTACACGGAAAAGGCCTTATGCTGAGCACGAATGTTTCAACACCGATCGAATTACAGATAAACAATTTTTACACACTCTCCTTACTCTCCATCAGTCATCCCAAGCTATTACACAAAATTCCCACTGGCCTCTTGTGTTTTTGTTTTATTTTTCATTTTCCACTGACCATGACCTTAACTTTCAATTTTGTTTTCATTTTAATTGACAGAATTCCACAAAGAAACTGTTGTTTAGACTGTCACAGAGAATATTTTAATAAAGATTCGTTTGAATAGATTACCATATCTCTAGGAAAAGCCTTTATATTTTTTCATGCCCATCAGATCAAGTGTTAACGAATACTTAAGCCGCTAAAAATTAGAAAATAAAAACTTCTAAAAGAAAAACAACAAAATAGTTCCAATGCAGATATTTTGGGGATTGTTGACTATCAAGAAATTATGGGAAAACCTTTCCATTAAATTTGGCCTTAAGTCACTTGAGGATTTTCGATAAATGAAATTTAATGGTGACGGTGATGTCACACACCAAAATCCCAGCTGGCACGGAGCTACAACACAACTATCATGAGTTAATCAGAAGAACTTTCCATTACCAGCTGATATAGGCAACTTCCGGTAGTAATTGCTTGCCGACTTTTATTATGTTAACCATTACCTGTAGCTTCTGATCGCACTTTGTCATAATACACAGCTACAGTGGGTGGCCCCAGACTGTATCGTGTTATGATGAGTATTGACTTTTTACATGTATCTATTGATCCAGTTTGAAATAAACATACTACTACTACTACTACTACTACTACTACTACTACTACTACTACTACTACTACTACTACTACTACATAATAATAATAATAATAATAATAATAACAATAACAATAACAATAACAATAACAATAATAATAATAATAATAATAATAATAATAATAATAATAATAATAACAATTCACACTGTACACTGTTTCTGACATATCACCACCACTGTTACTCTGTACACCAATTCAATTTGTGACTCCTCGCAGCTTTCTTAGCCATAGCGCTGGTCACAACACACTCTTGGTACAACTCTGACTCATGAACTGACATTGTACAATTCTCCCCAATCACAGGCTTTTTCCCATAGCACAGGACACACGTCCAGGTGTTCACCTCCAAGATCATTCACAAGAAACATGTGTACAAGCGCAATAGCTGTTTTGTTACAATACCAATATGAATATCGGACATTGAGCATCGTCACACATGCCCACAACAATGTATTTTTACTCCTAGTATATTGACGTGACTTAAGTGGGAAAAATAATTCACAGCAAGGAACATGTATATGATAGCCTGGTGCCGTTCTTCGTCCAAACTGTTAACCATTTTGTGAAATATAAAAAAATGTAGAAGGTCCGCCATACCGAAATTCGTGTTATCGCTAGCAATCTCGTTGTTTCGTTTCCTTATTTCGTCATTTCGTTTTGTCACTTCTTCCTCATTTTGTCGAATACAGAAAGCTGTACAAGATAACGTAGGTTATGGACTGAGCCTACAGTAGTTCTGGGATAAAGATTCTAAAACTTAAATTATTGTATTAAAGTTTTAAGGATTCTAAAACTTAAACCATTGTGATAAAGTTCGAAAGATTTCATTTTATGATAGATCACAGATTTGACAGCTCTCAATAATAAATCATGTAATCGATTTTTCTCAGTCCCTGTCAGTACAAACTACATGTAGGCCATAATTGTCGCTATAGTAATGATAAATGTTTTCTTTAGACATTCTGTTTCTGGGAAAGCATGTATCAAATTTAGCCAAAGCATAAATATCACAAGGCTTGGCGATCCCTACTGTAATGGTGCTTGCGATATATACTTGGTGTAAGGTTCAAAGTGGCGGGCCCCTCGTTACATTCCATTCTGTACACATTTCTAATGTCAGTAATAAAGGCATAACAATTAGTTAAACCGAGATATTACATGAGGTACAGCATTACTTGGGCGAAGAATGCTGTTGTGTAAGTATTTTTCAATACGTATCTGAAATCCTGTGTACAAAATCTGCGCATTACTGAGAGATGATCTCAGGGTAAAAACTATTGTTTAGTTGTCAAACGATCGGAGAAATGTGAAATTTATTAGTCTAGCGGAAATTTTACCGCTTATGTGGAGTGTATGAGTCTAGCGGAAATTTTACCGCTTTAAGTGGAGTGTATGAGTCTAGCGGAAATTTTACCGCTTTAAGTGGAGTGTATGAGTCTAGCGGAAATTTTACCG
>JAAUYG010120898.1_pt1 | contig 10223 bp, 9 predicted proteins | sample 7278091 | NCBI WGS metagenome assembly JAAUYG01 (sample SAMN14350201, study PRJNA611818) | marine sediment metagenome | isolation source: surface marine sediment (0.6m) | place: French Polynesia: Moorea | collected 2018-08
CATTGGGACACATATCTGCATTTCAGCATTCGTCATGAAATAGAGGCTGTCTCCTAACGTAAACATGTTCAGTGTTTCGGGTATCAGTAAAGTTGTGGGACATCGTGGCATTTTGCTGAAGAGTGCCGGTTAGTGAAAAACTAGAAATACATATTTTGTGGTCATAAACATGTACAGATCTTTTCGCTGGGTTTTTGCCTCCAACAACCCAAGGGTAGTCCCGTGATGATCTCAGGCAGTGAAACAAACTGGTTGCTTCTGGATATAGGAATCTAGATAGATCTATATATTTTAGTCTTCTTGCAGAAGAGCAATCCTGACAAGTCAAGAGACCAAGATCATTCCAGTTCAATTTAACTTGTAAACTTGATTGCACTCTGTTTGCATTTGCGGCATGTGCATCACCTGTGCGCGCGGTGCCTTCTCGTTTCAGTTTGTCGACCATGTCTAGTACAGGCTGCCTTCATCAAACAGCGACAACACAGCACAGATGAACATGAAAACCAGGAGCAGAAAACACCGAAGAAAGCAAAAACGCCGATTGGACGTTTAGACGACAAATGGAGCGGAAAAAACGAGGCGATGGAACCGCAGTCAGACGCTGATCCGTACGCTCCGTTTCCAGACGACAAGAATCCAGAGACAGGAGAGATCGGAGGCCCCAAGGGTCCCGAGCCAACGCGATACGGTGACTGGGAACGAAAAGGCAGAGTGATCGATTTCTGAATCTTCCGTGACAGTGTACGAACAGCACACATTCATGACTGATTGATGCAGGCACGAAAGTCGGGCAGCGAGGCGTCGAAAGTTGGGACGAACTTTTGTGTTCATCAGGTCACTCCTCAGAGCGGGCACTGTAGAAGGCATGCTGCTTGTCAGTTAGAAATAGTTCTGTTCTGCTGACTCTTCTGATAGGCATCATCTTTCTTTCCATTGTGAAGCACACATACCGGTAATGCCGAGAAATCGGTTACGGAGAGTGACACGTGATGCGGCCATACAATTCCATCGCAATAAATTTATTGTCATCACAAGTACGAAGCGTTTTCATCCCGTGTGAAGTAAACTGTGACAACACGCTGTTCAAAGTTGCTTTTTGCAGTGAAATAATTACATCATCTTCACATCAAAATTGCCAGAAGTGCGCATTTCGAGAATAAAAGTCATGCTGCATCAACCAGATGTCCTTTCTGTAAAATTTTAACGAAAGGCTGTCAAGGCCCCTCTCGACCTCTGCATTTGGCTGCAGACGTCACGTGGCCGGTGCAATTACGACCTCAGCGCACAGAATTGCTGGAAAACCTCCAGGATGTGAATGTCAATGTCACTTGTGAAGAGAAGCGTCTCCAGTGTGCTGATGTACTTGTAGACCTGCTCGTGATGCTGAAAGGAAAGCAAAAGCAAAGTTTCTTTTCAGTGAAGAAAGAAAAAGCCAAGAACTACAAGGCACGCAATTGGCCCTGTTTGTGTGTCCGTCTGTGTTGTTTGGATTGTCCCGACACCAAATCACAGGAAGAAAAGCGCGTGTGTGCCACTTGAGGTAGAAGAACAAACTTACAAGCAGAAACACCTGGTGCAGCCTCTCGATGACCCACTTGTACCACGGGGTGTTGTAGTCGCGACCCTCCGCCTCGCATTGCACCAGATGATCCGTCAGAATAATGATAAATCTCTGCAAGGACAGTGGTGTTCGATTCTCTTTCTTTTTGCTGCACAAACCGCGCACACAATTCCGCAAAAAAAACAAGTACGCTTAGTCAGCGCAAAGGCCGAGCACCCCAACTATCCATCACGTGGGGGGGTCAGCCAGCCAGCCAGCCAGGGAGGGGGGGGGGGTCCTCCACGACGACGACACGTACATGACTCCATAAGGCCGATTCGACTTACAGTTGATCTCGGCCTAAAAAGAAACACCAACCAGGAACGGCCAACAAAGTCCACATGAATGCGATCAACTGGTTGACACATGAGAGAGCGACTGGACACTGCTCTTTTTAAATTGCTCATTGCCAAGACACGGAATAAGAATAGTGGCGAGACCTTGACCAGACACCACCAATAATGCAGAGAGCAGAAAGGAAAACAGAGACTTGGCGAGTACCTGGAATATGATGAGGAAGAGGTTTTTCTGCTGACCCTGCGCCTCCTCCAGTCTCTCCTCGAACCTCTCGATCTGATCCTCCGTCGGAACCTCCTCGTCTCTCTCCTCCGTGTCTAGCCCGTCCCGGATCTGTCGACACAAACAGTTTCAAGTTTTTTCGGCTTGAACAAGGACGCTTTTTGGCGTCGTTTTCGGGAGGGGGAGGTCCTAACCACGATGACGGCAATACGATTCGTTTGGGCTGCGGCTGCGCTGTCATGTGAAGCACCGCGGCCCAAACAGAAGCCAGACAAGGTTTCCTGTCTTCCCCATCTCCAGCTTGGTGCTTGGCAAATGCAACAAAACCTGTGCCTGGTGTGTACATCACGTCAGTGTATCCAAAGCCCCAGACAATGTCCAGAGATCAGTTGCTGAACACAGCCCCTTGGTCACCCTTCGTTCACAGAAAGCGCATAAAGGCTTTCTGTTTTGTCTGCGTGACGCAATGCAACAAATGGGAACAACTGCTGTACAGCAAGCTGAAGCAGAAGCAAAACACATATTCTGTGGATGGGGGGTGGGTGATTGCCAAATGCAAACGAGAGGCTGTCTTGAGTTCATCGGGAGCTCAACGTATCAACCACAGACCTTCCTTTGATGTGCGTCATAGACGTCGCGCGCGTCGTCCAGTTCCTTCTGCAGCCGCATCACGTGTTTGTTCATCTTCTTGATGGTGGCGTGCATGATCTCCCACACGTAGAAACTGCAACACAAACCGGAGCAGCCTCGCCGTGAGAAGAAACTCAACTGACAATCACCCGACCAGATACAGGTTGGCAGGCCAGAATGTGCTAATGTGTGGTCAACATTCATGAATTGCTGTTTTTGGACGGTTTGTACCTCCTCACTTGTTGCAGTGTAGTGCCGCAATATTTATGTTCGGACATTCCAACTAAATGCTTTTGTTTTCTCCAGTCCTCTCAAAAAATTACCGGTATCCGGTATTCAAGGTGAAAGAAATTGGTGGTCACCTTGTAAAGTCGTGCGACATTTCTGAAGAGAAGAGCCAATTGGCAACGGCCGCGCATTCCACGACCTGAGTCTTTAGCAGCTTGTCGATGATAATTGTCATCATCTACAAAAACCAGCCCAATTGTGAAACACAATGGAAACGTGGAGGTAGCGTCAAATGTGAGGCAAAAGAAATCAAAGTTGGTTACCTGCTGGTGCAAATGCCACAGTTCATACAAAGACCGCAATACGCAGATCTGTCCGTCTTCTGATTCGGCGAGAATTTTGAATACATAGTGGAATCTGGACAAAAAAAAAGAACAAATTGTACGGGAAATGAGGGCATTTTCTTGACATCAAACGGTTTTCAATTCTCATTCACGCCACTTCTTCAGACCATCATTGCTGCAAACGCAACAAGGTTGCACTCATGGTGGTTTGCTACGACTGCTGACACATTGCACCACTATTGCGGGTTCAAATCTGCCCACAATAAATTGAGTTTGCAGTTCGGAATCATGACACTTACTTGGAGAGCGCAGCAAATGTATGACTGATGGATTTAGAGCCGAGATGCAGAATCGTCTGAACAAACACGTCGATTCTCAGCGGATTGTGCAGTGGTTCCATGCCTAAAGCAGAGATGAAAAACGTCGCGATTTCAATGCAACACAACAAAGCAGCATTTTTTGAGTGCCGCAAAAAACAGCGGCTCTCGGAGACCAGATGATGTAAGTGCATTCTTCCCCGAATATTTTTAAAATCACTGCAACCAAAAGTATTCTAGCTCTCTGAACCGGCTGAAATTGAAATGACTGGCAGTGGCAGTGGCGTCGCTGGTCGCTTCACTCACCCTCGTCTTCTTTGAGCGGATTGGGCAGCTCTCGCAGGTAAACGAACGCCTCCTCCGGGGAACACTTGGCCTTGACGGCGTTGATCAACTTGTGAGCCGTCATTGTTCCAGGCAGAGCACCTGAAAGAAACAGCATTTTCAACCATCTCCCATGAAATGGTCGTCGGTTCGCATTGCACCCTTGGTTTCTGGCAGGAAGTGCAGAAGAGTGGGGTTGTGGCACAACAATGAAGACAATGACACAGACATATAATTCCTCACGGCCGCCCCCTTACAGCATTGTACGGCCTGAAAAGTGACGGATGGCCAAGTGTTCCAAAATTCTTCGTGTCAAGAGGCGAAATGAACACTTGTGACCGTACTAGTAAGGAAGCATTTCTGAGGGATTACCTGCTCCTTCCAGTTCATACTTGTACTTAGCCATGGGCTTTTTCGGCAGCATACTCTCGAAGTTCGCTCCAGTCGTGTCGGCAATTCGTTGGTGGTAGGATAACCTAGAAGGGCAAGTCAGAATGATTCCAATTGCGACTCTGATTTGTAACAGCTTTGAACAAAGCGTTTCAGGAACGTTAGTTTGGTAGGTGTTGAACTGAGACACGTAAAGCAGCTTCAATATTGAGATTCAGCACGCCGCAGCTTTGATTCCCTCTGAAAACTTCAACAGACGCAATGACACAAAAAAGTGGTGGGCAGAACTTTTTTCTCAGCCGGTACCCACCTCATGGCTTTGAGGAGAACTTCCTTGACAAATCTGTGCTTCACCGCGTCCGGCTCTCCCTCCAGGCAGTCCGACCAGTCCTCCCAGCTCCACCGGAATTGAAAGTTGCTCAGATGGTACGAAAACCAGTTGCAAAACCTGCGAAAAACAATTTACCAGCAAGTGCGCATTTTCACAGAGAGTCATCTGTCAATTTTCCGAACACTGACGTGTCGCAAAAAAATCGGCCTGTTCAAGACTGAAACAAGGCAGTGCACATGTTGCGGAGGATGGTTAACAAGACCACAAACAAATATTTTGTTCTTCGAGTCATCACAAAAACAGAAAGTTATTCTCCGAGAAAACGCAAAGGACAAAATGATTATTGTTTTACCTCTCGACACAGCTGCTGTTCATGGTGTCAATTCTCTCGTACAGCATTTCTGTTGCTTGTGCCAGCTGCAGGTGCAGTAAAGGATTGAAAAAAAAAAAACAGTGCTGTTTGTATATTCGTGGTTTTTTTTTTGTTTGTTTGTTTTGATAAGAGCACGAGGTTGGGTTTTCTTGAGCAGTTTCAAAGGATACCACTTGAGGCAGAGAGCTGGGTTGAAGTTTGCACAACTCGATGAAGAGAGACCCGTAGAAAATCTCCAGCCAGGGCGGTCGCGGCAGCAAGAATAGCTGTCCAAATATCACCTGAAACGTAAAAGAGGAACAAACTGACAAAACTCTGGCAATATGAAGTTCCTTGAGGATCACCACATACTTCTGTTTCAACACAATTCGATAGGAATTGTTTCAGCTGAAGTTTTACGGCGCGCAGGAAAACGACATTGAACCCCAGTCAGTTCTTGACAATTTGTGACAAGCAACGCAAAAACAAACGTGTCCTTCCACGCGTATTTGTCTGTTGTCAGACAACAAAGAAATACTCACCTCAACAATCATGTAATTGATGGGAATTTTGCTCTTTGTTGTGTAGCTCAGTAACGCAGCCGCACTGTAAAGAATGTTGAACATCTTTCAACCTTACGTTTCAAAATTCAACAGAATCAGGAAACCGCCGGAAATAACATTCCAGTGCTTTTCCAACAGGAATTATTTTGCTTGGTGTGTACGAATTGAGTGCACATCTGCATCTGCATTTTGTTGCACCCAACCTACACAACATTGCAGTGTCGCCCACCAATGTATTTCGTTGGTTCTTGTCATTTTTTGTTGGGTGGGAAGGAAAGATGAAAAGCATTTGTGAAGGTTGTGCACTAGGCAGGGGTAATTCTTCGTCTGCACAAGACACGCAGTCTTGCGATGAGAACAGATGAATGAATGAAATGCTGCACTTTTTTTCTCTCTTGTGGGTTTCTCAAATTCAAGAAGCACGTCAATTCCTACCAGTCTTTCCGTTCAAAGAAGTTTGAATAAACAATGATGTGCAGCTGTTCTTCAATTAGGTATCGCTCAATAGCGTGTGCACCTGGCAAAACCGGACCCTAAAACCAAGCAAACAAACGGCAAATACAAACAAAACGGAAGCCATACCAATCCTTCCTTTCCAGAAAGTTAGAGTACACAATTATGTGGAGCTGCTCTTCAATGAGATATCTCTCAATGGCATGAAACAAGTTCAGCAGTGTCTGGCCACCGTTGACGATTTGGTAGGACACAGAAGCTTTCTTTAGTGCACAGTGCATGACGCCGCGCGGCTTGAAAGGAAAAGACGTGCGCATGCGCACCTCAGGCACGTCGGTGTAGTCGAACATGCGGAAGACGACGGAGGGCAGCGGGTACTGCGCGTCCTCGTCGTGCGCCGGCGGGATGATCTGCGGCAGCGTGTGCTGCAGCGCCTCGCTCAGGATGCTGTCAAACGCCAAGTACGGCCGGTTGATCTGGTTCTCCATCCACTTGTGGCTCTGCAGGTTCTTGATCTGCGACCACAGGCAGTCCAGATACTGCAGAAGAAAATGCCAATTGTGTTCACCAGCAGTGAGAATTGATTTCTTAAAAAGATCCTTCAGTGAGGCGATGTTAAAGCTGTTTGTGTTTCTTGGGCCCCATCCACACTGGACACGTGGGGAGCACACAGCTTGGTGCGTGCAGTGTGAACAGTGCTGTTGCTACAATGGGATTTTCGCATCCGAGTTTGCTTTGCTTCTTGCGTCACATCCAGTGCGGATGGGGCCTTGCGGATTTGCACCCTTATGCATTCCAATTTCGAGAAGACAACTTGCACGGCAAAACCCTTTTAGGCGCCAAGGGCAAATGAACAAAACTCTCTCACGAAGTTTGAGTCAGCATGTTGACAAAAATACTTCACTGGAATGGGCAAAAGGCATTCGTACCTCCTCCTGTGGGTGATGCTCATCAGTGGACCAAACGCGTAGAATAGGAACGTGTATCTTCTGTCTCTTGCTGCAACACGAGAGGAACTTATGCACCATCCAATTGCATCTCAACATTTTGTCACCAATTTCCAGAAACATGTGCGAACTTTTGTCTGTTTTGTTCCACGTACTTGATGTAATTTTCAATTGTCTGAAGCAAACGATCAAACTCCATTTCTTTCTTCTCGTACAGTTCTCGCCCGACCCACGGAAGAGACGACAGTACCGCGTACACGTACCAGTCAGATCTAACCTGAAAATATCCGCATCATGCATTTGAAAACTTCGTTTCCACAATGCGCTTCTAGCCCAGATAAACACTCATGTGCAATGTCTTCTTGATGAACTAAGCAGAACACTGGAGATCTACCTGTGGTATGTTGTCCTCCAGAGTCACCTCAACAAAGTTGTCGAACATGGCGAGCAGTGAGGCAGCCACAATTACGTGGCAGTTAACTAGATCCGCCAGAAAACGCACCTGCGATGAATAGAATCGTACGTTTATTGCAAATTTCATTTTTGACTTAAACATTTTCATGAGGCATTGAATAGTCACACAAATCTGATCTGGTTACCATGACTCTAGCTTTCTGCCACTCATTGCTCTTCACTGCTTCTTTCAAGTTCCTGACCAACATCTCCACGAACTGTAGTGACAAAAGACAGCAAATCAATCTTTGAAACATTTGACTTTGAACCCGCACTTCTTTTGTGACAAGCCACTTTGTTCAAGATGAACACTGAACACAAGATAGCCTTCATGAAAAGTTGCGAACTAATCATAACGTACAAATGGAACACTTGTCAGAAATGAAATTCACCCCTACCTCTCCTCCAGCATTGTAGTTCTTGGCGTTCAATAATCCAACAAGTGTTGTGTACACAGTCAGTTTTTCTGGCATCCGAACAGCACTGAAAAGCGAAATAATACTGACGTCCACAAAAGTTACAAAAATCTCAACAAAGACCATTTCCACTTTGCTTGTCCAAAAAGATGGTGCGTGACATGTCTCCATTCAGTTGACCATTGGTTGCCACTGCGAGTGTGTTTTTTCTCCAACTGCGTTTTCACATTTCGCCTTCAGCTCCAAAAGCGCAGATCCCAGATGTATCTTCGCCTCAAAAAGAAAATTGCTTACCAGTCACACAGAATACGAATAATTTTAGTCTTGTAGTTCGTCAAATCGGCTTCCAAAACACTCGCGAGACCTTCCAAATTGCTTTCCAATGATGACGTGCTCTGAAAAGAATCAATCATGGGTATATACTCACTGAAACTGCTCCAGCGTTCACTGTCCCATCACGACTGTCTCAAACTGCAGCTTTGCTTTCTGTTTTTCAATGCCAGACGATAGTCTCAGACTGCAGGGGTTTTTTTTTCCCAAAGATTTTCTTTCAACTGGAATTGTGTCCAACTTAGCGCGCACTTTCGCAGATTGGTTGAGTGTAGACACAAACCAACACACCTTTTCACCGACCCTTGTGATCAATGATTCCAGCCGATCTTCAATGTCCACTGTGTCTGACACACGCCTGCGCTTGCGGGAATAGCCTGTCCAAAAAGAAGAAAGTTCTCAGAGCTTGTTCTCCGGTGATAACCCCCTTCTGATGACAATTTGACACATTGTTACAATATTTTCCCCGACAACATCCCAATGCCAATGCAGCTTTTTTGCGTTTTGCAACGAGCTGAAAGCCAGTGACTTTGAAAGAAGGGCTGTTGCGTGTTCTGTATTGATTTTATCAAGAACTCGGATAACTTGGCCAATGTTCCAAGCATCTTTGGTCACTCCAACAAGGAAGGGTCCATCCATCAACGTTCACACCCTATCCTGTTTCAGTTACTGAATAGATTCTAACTGAAACGAAGTTGAACAAAAAAGTTCGCTTGTCAGCGCCGAGGTCGTGCCTGCATTGAATGATAAACGCATGAGTGTTTTTCTTTTTCCTGTAAAATGATCAATGTACCGTAATCACCCAAGTATCAGACGCACCCAAGTATTAGGCGCACCCCAACTTCAGAACCCAAAATTGGGGGTTTTCTGACATACCCAAGTATAAGGCACATCCCTACTTTTGACTTGACCAAAAATCTGAAGTTCATATAAACTCTGAACAAACCCCAAACTTAGAAGCATTTTGCATCTGATGTATTCTTGTTGTTCTCCTGCAGACTACTCTCTTCACTCTATTACCCTCCTGGGACCCCCCCCCCCCACCCCTCTGCTGCACTATCAGCACATGAATGAACAATATTTGTCCACACATGATAGGGTTCACACTGACAGTGTGGTCTGGGTCTAAAAATGTTATTCTTTCTGAAAAAGATATCAACTTTAATAAACAAATATGCTTAGTCAGTGCAAAGGCTGAGCACCCCAACCATCCATCATGTGGGGGGGATAGCCAGGCAGAGGGGGGGTCCTCCATGACAATGATATGAACATGACTCCATTTGGCTGATTTGACTTACAGTCACACTCAGCCTAAAAATTGAAACATAAAACATCAAGTATAAAATGCACCTTCATACCCAAGTATAAGGCACACCCCCTCTTTTGATGCTCAAATTTTGGTCAAAAAAGTGCGTCTTATACTTGGGTGATTACGGTACTTCTGCCATGCCAATTTGCCTTTCCAATTTCGTTCAACACTCGAAAAGTAAGTTTTCCTTCTCTGATTCCTTGTGTTGAAATATTTGCAGGTGTTCAGTGTGCTCGAGGGAGTTCTCTGTGGCTCAAATACTGAAGAGGCACATGCTGATTCACTCGGGTTTGTATTTTCACGCTGGAGCGGGTGTGAGATCTTTTTGTCCGGTGTGGTTTGGTGTAATCATTTTGCTGTGTCAAGAAGAAATCGCTCAAACTTGCTGTTGTTGAAGATTGTTGTCAATTTTGGCGAGTGGAAATGAAAGGGTGGAAAGCAGGAAAAGAAAAACTGAGAGCCCGTCTGAACTGTTTTGTTTATTGCCCCTTGCAATGGAACTGGAGCGTTGGTTCCAATGATTGTAAACCTCCCTCAGCGTCAAAAGTGAAATTCATCGAAACACGCACACACAAAAAGCTTCACCGTTCCCAGCAAATTTTACCGTGATTCACGTATTGCCTCCCTCCCCCACGCCATGAGAGTCTTCCTTCATCTTGACGTACTCACAAACGGCAGCGATTAACTTAACCTTTTCGTGCAATTGTTTGTTCAGGA
>JAAUYG010092511.1_pt1 | contig 10222 bp, 6 predicted proteins | sample 7278091 | NCBI WGS metagenome assembly JAAUYG01 (sample SAMN14350201, study PRJNA611818) | marine sediment metagenome | isolation source: surface marine sediment (0.6m) | place: French Polynesia: Moorea | collected 2018-08
CCCCCCCCACCCCACCCCCACCCACCCCCCCCCCCCCCCCCCCCCCCCCCCCCCCCCCCCCCCCCCCCCCCCCCCCCCCCCCCCCCCCCCCCCCCCCCCAAGACAGGTGCTCACATCCTTCTCTAGATCCCACCATGATATGCAAATAATGATGGCGCCATAGAATTCTGATTTTCAGTATTTTTTTATGCTGCTTTTTTCTTTGGATTTCATGTCGTTATTGCTAAAGAAGCATAGAATCTAGGTATTGAGGTCTATCTTGTTTCGCTGATCTTTTGGAGTAATAATACTGTAATGCAGCCATATTGATGTGTGAAACATGGTTTTGACATCTTAATCTTTTTGCTAAATAGTGACCTTTGATCAATTATTGAATTTTAAGTTTTGGCTTAAAATTTAGTTTCCACATCTGATTTTGTCTAATACTGGCACTGCTATTGGTTAAGCAGACAATCAGTGAAGTTTAAATGAAAAAAAAATCTCATAATTTAATACCCCCAACTACAGGTATATGACCTCACAGTCACTGGGCATGCTAGTTCTTTAAAAACGTGATATGGAAAATATTACACAATAAAATTGCGCAGTCAACTTCTGGCAAGGCGATAGGTTTGTCTGCGTAGAATGTACATGTACACACAGTGTATATATAGTGTATTTTCAGTGCCCCTTACCCCATAAATTATTGCCTTCAGAGCTCACCCACTCTTTAAGTCCTGTAAAATGCAGTATATTTTGTGGACCTTTATTCTTGTGCACAAGAGCATGCAATGCCTGCACAATTATGCAAAACTTTGCTTCAACACTGGTTTAAACAGAATTACAGCAACCAGGGAAGTCTTGAATACAAAACAGCCGCAACAGCAGCAGGTAAACATGATAAACACAGGTCTTATAACGGATCTAACAGATCTAACAAATCTGTAACAGATTAGGTAAACTGTGACCACAGACTTTGCACCCTGTCAGGACCATAACTTATAAATGACTATGGCTTGGTTTGTATTCCTCGCCTAAGTAATCTTGCAGGTTTAGTACTACAGCAGTCCCTCTCTAATAAGGCCAACTATTCTAGTCAAGAAACTGTGGCCACATAGAGAGGTGGCCTTTGGTGAGGGGGAGAAGTACCGGTACATAAATTGACGATAGTAGTGGAAAAAAATATGGCCTTATTAGAGAGGGTGGCCTCTGTTGAGAGTGGGACCACTAAGAGAGGGACTACTACAGTCTGTAGCAGGTAGTTGGTGTATAATAGTTAACATGCCCCACCCTGCCCTCTGTACATTAACTGGACGTGTTGTGTGTTTCTGTCAGACGTTACAGATCAGTGATGCTGGCCGCCCCAAGGACCTGTCACAGGACATCTACAAACACATGGCCGAGATGACAATTCTAGTCACCCAGCTGGTGGTCGAGTTTGCCAAACGATTGCCCGGGTTCTGCTCGCTGGAAAAAGATGATCAGATCATCCTGCTAAAGGTTTGTATGCAATGGAGGGAGTCGTTTTTACGTTAAAATAATAATACTGAGGACTTCTGCACCTAACCTGAGGTTAATTATATAACATGTGACTGGGGATGACAGTTTATATGCTTTGAGAACCTATGATTCTAGACTTGTAAACGGTTCCTAATAAGATAAGAAATTCTCCCAGAGTCAGAAATGCTGCGAAGCAGTTCTGTATGGTGTACAGGACGTTTGACTGAATAATTTTCTGTTTTTTGTTCCACAATGAACAATTTATTTACCACTAACCAAAAAAAAAAAAAAAAGAAAGAAAAAAAAGGAGAGAGATAAAATAAAAATTAATAAATAATAAGAATGGACTACTTCTAAAAATAATATGTTGTTGTCAACTTCCTGACTGTTCTAGGAATTACTTTATTTGTAAATTTGAGGCTTTGTTCTACCTGTAAACAATCTAGCTGTACTGGTCCTTGCCCTCCATTCACTGGTAAACTGGGTAATGGGAGATGAAGGCCAAAATATTTCCCTACAGTATCAGTCAATCCATTACACTTCTGACAGATCACTGCTCCAATTGATATCTGGTATGTCAGGAGGCTGTGCAAATTGGGACTGGTAATGATAACCAGGGGTGCAGCATACAAGTATTTGGCCTGACTAGACCATGGATGGATGCTCTCAGTCATGTGAAGGTTCTTTGGAATGTCAGTAACATTGATGCAGAATACAGTGCTGTCCTTGCTGGGCGCATTATGATTGGAAACTATTGCTATAGTATTGAAGTTGTCAAGTATTGGTAATAAGACTTTCACCCTGAAACCCTGTTCAACGGAAAAGGTTTGCTATGATCCTTCTAACACCTTATAACCGGATTGCTTTCAGTCGTCTGCCTCTGAGGTAATGATCTTACGGACAGCGCGGCGATACGACGTGGACTCGGACACTGTGGTATTTGCCAATGGGACCCCGATGACTCGGGATAGCATGAAGATGGGAGGCCTAGATGCACATGTAGACAACATGTTTTATTTCTGTCGTAAGATGGGTTTGATGCAGGTCGACAACGCGGAGTATGCACTGCTCACGGCAATCTGTATATTGTCAGGTAAGTGGTGCCAGTGGCTGATTGGAGATCTGTGAACATAGCCTAGCTCTCTGTATGATGATACAAAGAAGGTGGTTGACAGAGTATCACTGACATGTTGAGAGGATTTGTTCCAAGTTTATATTTAATAATATTAGTATTTTTTATTAAAAATCTTTTACATGTATTTTTTTTCTGAACCGACGTGATATCCCTCCATATGTAACTAACTGCTTGAACATGCTTCAGTTTGGTTAGAAATAAAGTGCTACACGAAAGCCTAAATCTTCTACAAATACGAGATATAGCTTCACTATTGCAATTAGCATTTGTACATAAACAAAAGCATGGGAACGTGCCAGAATTTTTTTCTGACTAGTAGGCAAGTTGAGATAAAATGCAGAGCAAAATTACTAAAAATAGAAAGCACTTTCATATGAAGAAGATAAAAACATATTGGGTCTAAAATAGGGCAGCAAGGAGAGGATTGGGATGTGGTGTTGTAATGTACAATATAGGGTGTACACGCTTCGTCTCTTACAGATCGGCCAGGATTAGTCAGTGCTAGCAAAGTGGAGGAAATCCAGGACTTATACGTTAATACACTGCTGGAATACATCGGCTACAGGCGTCCCAACCCAGCCGTTTATGTGGGCAACCTCCTCAGTAAACTCACAGATTTACGAACCTTAAGTGCCGAGCACGCCAATGTTCTGTTCAACTTGAAGCTAGAGAAAGGCTCACTGCCCCCGTTACTAACGGAATACTTTGATGTATCGGAATAAATGGGGCAGTGCAACCAACACCGTGTCCTGTTTTGGTGACAATGTGGAGTTTGGGGACAGGATTGGAGCGGGGACAAGCAGGGTAGCGGTTTGTCTGTCTGTTTGACTGAGCGGCAGCTTCACACACACACCAAGGAGATTTCATTTCTGCCAATGGCTGCATGAACGTGGTGATAGGTTTCCCTGAGTTGGTATAGACGGAGACTATATTGTGTATATATCGGCATCCTGACTGCCATAAGATGCTTACAGCTGGCTACAGACCAATCCTACTACTACTGGCTATGTGGCTAGGCACGCTGTGTCTGTGTTAAGTTATTCTTGGTCCCCGATGTTTTATGTTATGTTGTGAATACAGACATTTATTCACTGTTGTATATGTTGGAGCAGTATTGTGGATCTCTCATGCTTTTATGAAACATTGGAAACATTATGATACCGGTGGTAGTAGCTTTTGTTGCCATGTATCAAAGTCTTTCTGCAGAGCAGATCATCTCTAATATGATCCCTACAATTCAGTAAGTCGACTGTGTTGTTTTAGGCTTAAATGTTTAAGGGAAGCTGGCCTTGCATACAAAACTCAACTGGTTCAGGACATTATATTGTGTATCAAGGTGTGGCTGTTCAAAGTTATTTTAATCATGTATGCATGCCAAAGCTGTCATATTTTAATCTTCAAAAAGAAGTATTCCCATGTTGCAACAATGTTCAGACTCCAAAGGAGTCTAAGTGACAAATAAGATTGTATTGACTTTCTGTATTATAAATGACAGGTGTTTTGTGCTGAAAAGGAGACATTATGATGGCCTCATCTCTATGAAAAGCATGTCGGTAAAAAGCAAAACCACACTTTCTATATCGGTATAACACCACCCTGTAATTCACAGCACTACTTTTAACAGTTTGTCTCGAAATGTACAACTGTGGAACTGGCTGACGGTGCCTTAGCTTCTAAAGCAGTGCCATAGTCCCTGTAGTATGTGTAGAAAAGTGAAATCAACTGTCATAGCGTGAACGTTTCATTCATATGTGTATGTATTGTATTGGTATAGCAACAAAATGGAAACTCTCTGTGCCATAGTGTATCTGCTATTAACCTTTTGTGTAGGTATGGTGTGTGTATGTGTCATTGTGAAGGACAATCCGGTGTGTACAGAAAGATTACCAGCATACTGACTGGCCCGCTGGCGTGTCTTGGTTAGAAAACTCGTTGTCCATGTTTTCCGTCCTATGGGCAAACAGCGGCTGACAGTTTAACACGGCTATCAGTGGACAATGCCTATATTGAGATCGAACCCTGCTAGACATGTACTTGGTGACAACTGTTGATACACTGGTTATATTGGATGGGACATTGGGATATATACCTCACTACTACCCACAAGGTCCTTGGATAGGTGTCCCCTTGGTATGGCAAGCTTTCTTCAAGTTCATTCTGCCTCCTTCCCACTTGTGTGGGGCAACCCCACCACAGTAGTGTTGTATAGAAGACCTAGTTAGTTGCCATCACATGTCGACCTAAAGTTTACCAGGTAAATTAAAGTGAACCAAGTGAAAAGCTTTCCACGGCTTAGCTTTGATGTGAACTGTTGTCTGAAAGTGTGTACGGACAGCTGAGGAGGCCAACACAGTGACTGAAAACATATAGTCTATATTGCACAATTTCTACATTGACGGGTCTTCCACGGGTCATTGCAAAACCGAACTGAACTCCACTATCATGTACATGTACAGCGAAGAGTTGGCCGTGTTCATACATAGTTCAAAACCTTTGTGTAGTCTGGATATATCCCACCTTCTTTCAGTACGAGAAGCCAGTTTGTAAAAACATTTTATCTCGAGTATTTTGTTGTTCTTTTGTTGTTTGCAGCAGTAGTTGTCAAACCTAAATCGGACAAGAAAGTTTTGTCCTGTTTGTGGGGTAGCCTTACGTGCAAGAGAACACTACACGTAGTTGCTATGACTTTGTGGTCACATTACCCTGGTAGCCGGCTAGCTGGGTGGTGGCTAGCCTGATGTTACCCGGTCTGCTATCCCATAGATATTACACTGGCAGAGTGCTCAATGGCAGAAAAGGGATTGGATTTGCTTCATGATCTCTAATGTAAGATTTCCTTTTCTGATCTTTGTCCCCAAGCTTATGCTCGTTATCTTGTACATTGACTTCTGACAGTACTTTGCTGGGGACAGACAGGGAACATTCGTTCCTGTGTGTCCCAGACAGCCCAGTTCAGCTGTGAGCCCAGCTATTCCAGTAGACTGAATTATGATATACTGCCTGCAGGGAACATTATGATGATTGTGCCTGCAGCAACATTATGACGGTTGCACACAAATTGCCTGGATTGCGATTGGGTTCAGCTTTTGCAGATAATTTACAGAACAAATTTCAACAGCTGGCGTTGACATGCATATTGATAAAAATCTGTAATGATTTTCTTTTTCCCTAAACTTGATTGTGCTTTGTTGTGATGTAAGAAATTTCACAAACTGCAGCAATTCCCTGATTCTGAGTATTACCAGCAAGCCCTGATATGGTAACTCAGTCCATCGTTTTTGTTTGGCCATTCGTCGAATGTCATAAAGTGACGTGTGATAAAATTGGCGTGCAATTTACCAGGGGTAATGTATTGAAAACTAGATTCTTCAGGTCATGGAGGTGACTGAAATTTGAATTGTAAAGAGACTGTCTAACCCTGACCTCTCTTTATAAAGAACACTTTCCTCCACTTCCTGAGCTGTCTCTACCCTTGACAGCTTATCTCTGTGTGAAGTCTTCTGTTGAAATCCAAAGTTTGAAATGTCTGGTTCGGCTTTCCGTCCAAAGTAATAATGGTCACGGTTAGATATGCATGAAGACTTTGAAGATGTAAGTTGATCTTGAACAACCATGCCAAACTGTTGACATGATATAAAATGTCCTAGCCTAGAGGAGCTTTAATTATTAACCTGCTGGCCAGAGCCCCCGTGTCGGAATGAGAGATATATGCTTTAAAATGTATCTGGTTATCCTGCTTTGTGATACTGCAGCAAGAGACGAGCCATGGGTTGTGATCAGTTGCTGTGCACGGATTCCTTACTTTATATCTTGCCAGTTGTTTCAGTAGCTGTACATGAGTCAAAAGTTATTATACTTGCTAGTGTTCAGTAGTATAGTAGAAAGCAGGTCAAGAATGATGCTCGTAACCATATGCAACAGCAGAAATCCCTGAAAATGTATGCCCAGTTTGACTGAATCCTAAAGAAATTTTAGCAAATTGTGTATTTATACAAGTTTCTAGTTGTGGAATTTGCTGTCTGATTCGGCTTCAAGCCTTTCCAGGGAGGTAAAGTAGGGATCCTCTGACAAGAACACAGTCTCCTGTTCACAGTAGCCTAATTTAGTATTATATTATAGTTCTATATATATATTGTACGGACGTGCATATTGCCTTGTATTTGCTCATCACGTTTTGAACTGTGGTCATGTGATATGTGTGTGATGGCGGCTCTATGAGATTTTGTTATTGTAGTCTGTAGTACCACTGTATTCTGCCCGAAAGCTTCGCCGACACAAAAACTGTAGTTGTTTTGCCAGATCTTGCGACGTTTATAAAGAACACATTGCCATATATATGCTATATATATATACCCTGTAAGTGCTTATTTATGTATGAGAAGGTGAGGATGTATTGGGCTGGGGGACTTCCAAAGTTGCATGAATGTTGGACAGGTCTTATTGCATTGGAGAAAGGGAGAGGATCGTTTAATGTCACAGCACAAAATTGTCTCTATCGTGTTCCCACAATCACTTCGCTCCAACGTTTATTACTAGGCCTCAACTTGCCTTAACTAAGTTGAATTAACCTAATTTGAGCCAGATATCCATCTTAAATCTGAGCCTAGTCGCAAAGCGACAAGTCTAAATTTTCCTTAAAAAATCATGCCAACTACTGCTGTGAAGGGTTGCCCTGGGATTTTGCATTTCGGGTATTTTTGATGGACTGTGCAACCAACAAGGACTTATCGTAACTATCATTTTATATTTGACAATATTCATTCACGACGTAGATCCTGTTGGTGATTGCAAGGAACTCTGCTCACACCTGGATTCCAAACTGTCCTGAGAAAAGATCAATAGCTCCTACACCTTTCCTAGGCAACAACAACAGCTATGTATTCAGGGACATTGGTCTGCCCCAGGTGGGAAAAACACTCCAGTTATTGCCTTGTGAGCATGTAATTGTGAAACCTTTATCAAAACTTATTTCAAGTCTGGTGTCGAGAGCTGTCAGTGTACATTTTAACATACGATAACCTGAAAATAATACTTTGGCCCTTTTGATCACAACAACCAAATCTGGCTATGTTATGTGGTTTTTCGGCTGCGAAATGCTCTAAAGTTGCCAAAATAAAAAATCTTAAGTCCCTAAGCCTATATGGATATATATATGAGTGATATTTTATGAACTGAGGCCGAAGAATCTATAGTTGGAGATAATATTTCTACAAGCTGGTCTGATCCTCAGCAGGCTTGGTTTGTAATACAGAATGTAATCCTATAGCTTGTTTACCACTACCCACATAATTAGATTGGAGAGCAACTGACAGAGCAAATTGTTACAGTAGAGAGCAACTGACAGAGCAAATGGTTACTGTGGCGAATAACAAGTGAGGTCCCTGGGTTGGTATTGGGCTGACAAGGAAGCCAGTCACGTGTGTACATGTAACATGTTTAGATGTTTGTATGTTCTGTATAAGATACACTGGTACACCATGTTGTATCTGTTCCAGTTATGACCTCAATTCAGGATTCAGGACCTGGAGATACACTACAGATGTATATATTATACTACTGGGTACAGACACTAAGAGAAAGTGCAATTTCTAGTTTTGATAATATTCAGTTAAGGGTAAAACATGAATTGTCGAGTTGGTTGAAATTATTTTTCTCGCCATATATGCGATTATGTTGCCTGTTGTTAAACTTTAATAATAAGAGTTATTGTTGTTAGCTTAAGAGCACACCCCACTAGCTTAAGAGTAAACACCGCCACCTTAAAAGGGTAAATCCCACCACCTTAAGGGTAAATCCCGTTAGCTTAAGAAGAAACCCCGCTAGTAAACCTTACAGATAGTACGAGGTATTGTGTGTATTGGTGCCTTGTAGTAAGTCTCGAAGTTAAGGTTGGGTAACCTATGCAGATCCGTCTACTGCTGGCCCACCACACCAAACCTCCCTTGGTCTAGGAACTGTTACTGTGCGAGTGTCTGTGTGTTAGGCCTGGGGAGCTGTACGCCACGCGGCTGGTGTGCTTGCTTACTCTGGACATGTTTCAAGTCGCACAATAACACATGAAACCATGCGTGTTAAAATTTTGTTATGTATAAAATAAGGCTTGATATAGTAAAAGTGGTAACCAGAAGACTTGGTGCTTTTTGATTTTGTCATTTTACCGAATCTCGGACTCTGAGGAATAACTGACAATCTCCAGCACTCCCCTCACCGATGTGCTGGACAACAAACTGGTCGCTACACGGACAATTACAGACTTCAGATGTGTAACAATTCACACAAACACTCAAATCTTGAGTACTCAAGATAGCCACTCCATTTTCCATGAGAACAGACCACAGGGATAGTTCACAGATTTATTGCTTCATTTCCCAATAAGGACCATGTACTATACAGGTAGATCTGTACACTGTCAGGGCCCAACTAACTAGAGCTTGACCTCACATCTTATAACTAACATTTTAATACATATTATATACACATTGGAATCTTTGAACACCACACGACATTAGGTATAACCAGACCTGTGGTTACTAAACACTGAGGTAGGTGACTCGCTGCCACAATTCATCATCATTGACCATTTTGCCGGCAAACAAAATTTAACAAACATTGAGTGCTTTAATACGTCCATTGCTGGGGTTCCGCTATTTCAGTCCTGGGTAACTGGAATACATGTAGCCATGGACTTGACACTCAAAAAACGATAATTTAGATGATAAGAAGATCTTGGAAACAAAATCTTGACAGCCACTGCAGAGAAAAACACATTGAAAAATGCTAACTTCCTAATGCTTACAAGCCACCAGAAGTTGGGTAGTCTGTTTCAGTTGACTTTACACTGACATCCAGCGGTCATGGGACAGTTGACAACTCCCGGGTGTTCACAAATATAGTAACCTAATAGTAATTGTAACTAGGACAATCTTGTTCTCCACAGGCCATGACACTGCTTATAGTACCATGAGCATGGTCGCAGTGTCATGGTCATTTCAATTTTCGTTTTCAAACAGAAGTACACTGACAATGAACTCATTAATTGAAGTTGATATGAAATCAATTCACATGCATGCTTATAAACTTTCACTAATATATCTTGTCACAAACAGACTTGTCGGTGTCATATCAGTCGGTATGAATAACAGTTTGAATTGACAGGTCACTGACCCTAGCATACATGACGGGTTGAGCAGCCACGGTGTGCCACCATAGGTGGAAACCTACACCAGTAAAACACCGCAGCTTTTATCTGTTTCTACAACTATACAATGGTAGCCGACCCTAATAGATACTTTCAAATCTGAGCACAAAATCATTTCTCATGAATGCATCTTGCAGGACCAGAAATTACTATTGCGAGATACAGTACACGAGATCATAACCCACACCCACCTGACAACCCAACACAGCATTTCACCCAATGCCAACTTTCTCAACTTTTGATAATAAACTGATCAATTACTATTGGCACCTTAGAACTGAGTCGGGGGTGATCCGGGGGGGGGGGGGGGGGTTATTAACCCCCCCCCCATTTTGGCCCCCCGAGGGGAATAAACAAAAAACCATACAAACAAAAAAACCAATGGGACCAAAAAGCCCCAGGGTAAAAAA
>JAAUYG010116296.1_pt1 | contig 10222 bp, 6 predicted proteins | sample 7278091 | NCBI WGS metagenome assembly JAAUYG01 (sample SAMN14350201, study PRJNA611818) | marine sediment metagenome | isolation source: surface marine sediment (0.6m) | place: French Polynesia: Moorea | collected 2018-08
CCGTTGGGCTTATACAGGCGGAAAGCCGCGGTATTATGGGCAGCGGAGGCATTCTTTGGGTTCAGGAGAATTGTCTTGTACATGGCACGGCATTCACGTATTGATGACACCGAGACAGCTCGTACGGTGAACGTGCTGCCATCGACAGTTTTTGAGTGAGTGGCCTTCCAAATGGAAGGATCCTTGGCTTCTAGATTTTCGGCCTCACTGGCGCAAAGCAGTTCCTGGGTTGATGGTCTCGGCAATCTGTCTACCTGGCGCTCGCCATTCACATACAAGGTGTCCCCTGCAATCTTAGTTTTCACATTTCTGTCCTTCTTCCGCATATCCTCCGCAATATCATTTAGCTCTCTCCGACGGGAACGCAGTTCAGCTGGGAACTGGGGGGTTATTTTGATATCTCCGCGTTTGGCTCTGCCAAACTTCAGGACTGATTCAGTCTGTCTGTATGACTGCAACCTAGCTATAATTGGTCTAGGGCGGGAGGCATTTTTATCAATAGATCCTAGTCTGTGGATGCGTTCAACGCTGTAGGATTCTGTGAAGCCACACTTGGTAAGGGCTTCTTTCACCTTTTCCGCACAGTTTTCGTCTCTAGATTCGGGTATATCATGGACAAGAATGTTATTTTGCATTGATCTGGCTTGCTGATCAACTACCTCGCGTTTTAACACGTCAATATCGTAGGATTGTTTGGCCACTATTGATTGAGTGCATGTGTTTGAGGGGATTTAAGTTCATTGGCAAATAATGATACTGGCAAATAAAGTTTATTCTGGTAGTGAAAATTGAATATTTTATCTTCACAGGAATAAAATTTTGTGGTTTTGCTTAACTAGCAAAATTAGCACAATTAATTCCACATGAACCTTTCTACTTTCACAGAAGTGGTGGTGTGTAGGGTTTGGTCATCCAAGAAGTGTTTATACTGGGATTATACTAATCCTGCGATATTTCCGGAGTTGTCTTAAGATTTCACTGTGTTACTGTTATGCTTCATGTATGTGATTCCAGAATGGTTCCGTTCCTGGCAGCAGTGGTAGCAGCCTGAAGCCTCCCGATCTTTCCATCCAACTCAGTCGACAGAGCATCATTCGTAGGAAGTATAGCAGCCCCAGCGGGAGTGACCAATCAGACGGCTGCGCTGTGACGGAGGGCGGAGCTAGAGTGCTGTCGGTGGATGTCCCGGGGACCAACATTACCGGCAAGCTGAGCGGGAAACTCCATGGTAACCGATCGAGACGTTCCGCGGAGAGAGGGATGCGTGTTCCATACAGCACATCTGCCAGCGACAGCGAAGAACCGCAAGTTCCGGAAAACAACCTGTCACGGTTGAAATCACGAAGCGCTCAATCACTCGCCTCGCAAGGCAGTACCATCACACTACGCAGCACTGGGAGTGTACGCAGCATACGGAGCACTGGTAGTGGTAATGGCGGATTACGCCGTACACGTGCTCGCTCATCCGCGGCGTCTGCTCGTAGTTCGGCTAGCGATCGTACGTTGACAGCCAGCCAGGAGACATTGGTCGGGGACAGCTGTAGAGACATCAAAACAGCAGCCACAAACTCGAGGATACGCAACCGAGATCCAGAGACTGGACCAGCGCCATCCCAGTGGCAGGAATCTTCACTGATCCAGAAGGAGGAGTTGTGTGAAGCTGAGCTCAGCGAGGAGTTTAAACTGGATTCCCTGAATCCGGAGACTGACATTGTGAGTGGTGTGATCCAGGACAACAAAACGAGGCTGGAGGAGGAGCTACCGATCCAGAATACAGCCACACCATCATACCAGCAGCCGGTAGGACCAACAGTGCTACCACAGCAGCTGGCAGATCCTGCAGTAGTCTCCACTGCCGATATCTCACCTACTATACCAGTAACTCAATCAGTGGTTTCATCGGGAATCGTTAACGGGTTTACCTCCCAGATGATGGGGCCAGAAGGTTATAAGTGTCCAGCTGTGTCCGAGGCTCAGCCTGGTGAGTCCTTGTCTCAACGAGGATTCCCGGTGTCTGTCCCCCCGGCGTTACAGTCTCCGGTGGTAGAATCCCAGGTGATCCAGTCTCACGTGATCCAGACACAGGTGGCCCAGTCCCAGCCATTACCTAGCGCCATCTCCCAGTCTGCCGCCCCTCTGTCCCTCCCCCCCTCCCCGCAGTCTCCACCTACAAACCCCCTATCACTGGCTTACCCCCCTAACCCAGGCCTACCCCCAAACCCTGGCCTGCCCCCAAAGCCTGTCTTACCGCCAAATACATTCTTACCCCCCAACCTTGCCTTACCCGCTAACCCTGCTCTACCCCCACGACCCAACCGACCCCAGCTTCTCCCGACCGCCCCCAGGCCGGGACCTGGAACAGGCAGAATGGGGCAGTTTGTCTATCAGCGAGGGGACCCGGCGTTTAGTCCCTCCGAATACGAGGAATCGGAGCTCTCCGTTATAGAGGAAGAATCGGAGGTTCAGAGTGAAGCCAGCCACCCGCCAGCCTCGCGTATACTGGGCAGCATCATGCCACAGCTTGCCAATAACATGACTCGCCTTCAGCAGCCGCTGCCTCAGACAGACTCCGGTCCTGCGGGTCGGGATAGCAAACTTCCCAAGGCTGTGACGTTTATGGAGGAGTCGTGTATAGGGGCAGAGAGCGATACCTCTCTGGGCAGTTCGTACACTAGTCGTGGCAGCAGTGGGGGTGCTAGCTGGCACAGTGGCAGTGAGTTACAGCTACTGTATCCTACCCCTCCCTCTACACAGCCTGTACTGCCACCCCGAGGTTACAAACCCTCTCCCCCATACCCCGGTCCCAGACCACCCCCCTATCCCGGTCTGCGACCCCCGGCCTACCACAGCCGTCGCCAGGGGTCGCTGGACTCCACCAGTTCCACAGATAGTAGCCATAGTAACTCTAACCCCAACCGCCCCAACTACCGCTCCCCTCCCCCGCCTCAACCTCCATTCTCTACAGTAGCATACAGGAAGGCTCCCCCAGTGCCTGGCTACCAGCTACCTCCCAGACCTAACCTCACCCCACCAGGGTCAAGCCACACTGACCCCAAACTCAGACCCTACCAGTCACCCCCTGGGTCCAGCTACCCCTCCCCACCCCTAGTGTACCCCAGACAGGCCCCTGCCCCACCACCCCCTTCGTCACTGCACCCCCCTGCCTGGCCCCCTAGACAACATGGAGACAATGTCGCAGATGTCAACTCGCCAGAAAATCTACAGAAGATGGCGCTACAGATGTATCAGAAAAATGGCTCAAACTTACCAGCCACAGCGGCACCGGTGATATCCAGAACTGAGGCTTCTCCAGAACAGTCCAGCCTGGTTGTAGCCTCCAGACCGACCTCGCTTACTACCACCTCTGGGGGTGGGAACTGGAGATATCACCACACCCCCACGACTCACATCGGAAGCAACCCACACCAGGGGGCACCACCAGGGCGATACACACACAGCCAATCAGCTCCACTGAGAAACGATCACATGACTACATCACTTCAGTTGCCACCAAGACAGGGTAACCATGGATACGCTGGCTCGGATAGCATTCCATGGAAACCGGATGGGTTGCCGGGGCAACCTGGGGCTGTAACCAACAACCCTGCAGTAGCCAATCAGATGTCGGCGGCGTATCGGAAGGACTGGACGGGAGACCAGGGTAAACCAGTGTCACAGTGCTGACTGGGGAGTCAATGGCGGCACTGTCATAGCTTTAACGAACTTCTTTACCAAACACTCTGGTCAAACCTTTAATGACCAGTGACAATGTAGACATAACATCTAAGCATGGCAACAGGGAAGTGAGTTCTATTCAGCGAGTTCTGGTGGCTTTTGTAAACACGGTAATCTTGGGTATAGTATGTGTGATGCATTGCCATTCTGCATTTCGGGGTCTTTGTTACCATGGTTACTCGACCATATCTCCCAGTAACTAATGCATATATCACTACTCATTCTTATAATCCTTGGTAAGCGCTTGATGCTAGCCTGTATTAAACACCCGAACTGCACTATGTGACCTTTCATGAGTAGCAGACCGGTGGATGACCTTGGTACTAGTATTTGCCTGTAAGTGTAACCTAGCATAAAGCATGATTACTAGTATCACCCATGTACCTTTCTTTACTACACGTGTACTACATGTATATGCAGATGCCAGTACATGTACTCGTATATCCAACACATGTCTAGCTTAATGCCTAATGTTGTAGTGTACCATAGCAAAATGTCACTTCTACCTGTAGAGGTGTAACCAGGTAATAATCCTGGTAACCATTCATAAATATGAGAAGTTTGAGACACATCATACAGAAAACAAGAAAATTGTTGCATCTATTGTTTATGCCCGATGCCGAGTTCCAATTTCAATGTCCCTGTGTTCATTATTTTTAGCATGCATATCGTTGCACATGCCGCTTAGTATTATTCTGTGTACGTTGAACCTGTTGAATCACACTAGAAAAACATGTTGTGTCTGAAATAATTTATTTTATGAAAATGATTTTTTTCCTGTGATATTCAAGTGTCTTTGTCTTGACTTAATTTATAATATTGGTGATTTAGGTTTATAACGTTTTCCTGCGGAACGACTGACTACCGCTGTGTAGAAATAAAGCTGGGTTCGCATGTCAAACCCTCATTCCATACCAAAACTATTTTCCGGTATTAAATCAAAGAAAAGTCGCATATACTAGTATGTTGTATATGGTATTTGCTGATGTTTGTGTGAACCTGGTTTGCATCTAAATGGTTTGATTGATACTACCTTGGTACCTGCTACCAATGATCAAGGGTGATTTAAGCAAACAGTGTCAGTGGCTCTAAATGGCTGTGGGATAGACTAGTATTCTTGATGCCTCGTTTACCATTCAGCCAGATATATGTTACCTTAAGCTGAAGGTGGTCTTAGAATGGAGGGATCAATGTATTTACATTGGAAATATAAGGAAGGTATCAGTGTCTTAAAATAGAGGGAAGTCTTAAGAGGAGTGGGTCTTACGTCACAGGGACTACATGGTATACATGTAATGATAGCTACATTGCACAGTTCAGCATTAGGGTTCCCTATGTCTAGTTGAGACACTGAAACCCATTACTTGCCAGGGCATACAGTTATTCCCTGTTACATGTGTCATGACTAGGTAGTAACACTCTGTATTAGCTTCTGTTTGTAACATATAGGCTGCAGTACAATCATGATAACCTCAGTAAACCACTGAGGAAAACAAATCTTAATTTTAGGGTCCTTGCAGTTAGAATTTTATATGCTAGGGAGCATGCTGAGTACCCTAGCTGATGTAGCTGTTTTATTGCCATGATTATTGATGTTGAACGAAAGCTAGTAGCACAGCCTACCTGACATTAGTCGACCACTCATTTATGGACCAAAGCTTGTTCCCCAGTTTGCCTTTAACCAATACCTGTACATGTAGTATTTTACTCTTTTCCTGATATTTGTAGGAATCTTATGGAGGTTTGGCATAATCTTATCTATTTTTCTACTGATGTTTTTATAAATGTTTAGCTAGCATATTAACAATTTATACATTGTTTCGCTGTGGCTATTGGCTTGTATGTTTGCATATACCTGTAGTACTACCTTGTGCTGTATGTATATACTAGATTAACACCGGCTAGTAACTTACGCAATTTGTACCATATCACCAGCAGAAACACTGGCTGTATATATAACGGGCTGGAGCTCTCAGACATACTGGAGTCGAAAATGTTTAACTTAAGATTCTCACACAGTAAAAGCATTAATATTTCACTTAAGTTCAAACTTAAAAATTCCGGCATTTTTGAGACTTCCAGCCCTTTTCCCCTCCTACTGTGATAGCAGTGTTTGTGTTGGGTATGAGTGATAGCTCAGTTCCTGCCACTACATGTGCAGATATATAGTAATAGTCCCATTATTATCATGTTTTACAGTCATTCTAGATACATTTATGGCGCAGTTGTCATAGTAGAACCAAAATGAAATGTTTTTTATGGATGGCAAAACATGGTAAAATGTCTAGCTAGCTTGATCGTCTGTTTGAATATCTCGCTCAAAGATGTGCTTATGCCTTGTTAAGGTGAGATTATGTTTCACGTATGTATGTATCTACTTTGTTAAACAGCTTAGGAACAGTTATCTCATTGTAGTTTCAAACTTGATCATCACAGTCATGATGTGTGTACCATTATGGCCTCCTAGTGAGTCCCAATATCAGCACCAGTCTTATCGTTGAAATCGTTCTGCACAATCATATTCCCCAACTACATGTATTTGACATAGATGTACTGCACTGTTCCGGGCTTGTCTGCATTGTTGATCATAGCATGCAGAGAGAAAAATGCAATCATTGTTGCAAGATTTCCGGACATTGCTTGTTGCTGCTGATCACTTTGACAGCCACGGTCTTTCCCATGCTTGAGCTAAACTTTGGAATGTGTAACCTTTTGTACAGAAACTGCCCTCCGTACAAGAAGCTTAGTCCCACTTCCCTCTGTGCGCTTACCGTGAAAAAAATACTCCTTTATGCATATGCATGTCCCAGTAAGTCATTTGCATATTACTGTCATGTATATATTATGCTGATCTGATGATGTCTTTACTAACAGATCTGCATGATCTGCATAGCTACAAAATACTAGTATATATAGTATGATTATGATATATGCATACCATTATTTTCCCGAAGCATTATTCTTATTAATTCCGTGTTTCTATATTCTGTTAACACCCCAGCACCTGATTATGGGTTACATATGTTACTTTGACAGCTATACGGGTTGTTATCAATGGGTTGTCTTGTGGGTAGGTGAGCTGACTGAGTTGTACTTATATTGAAACTTATTGGCTAGTCTATGTGAGTTGATTGAGCAGGTTTTTGGCAGCTGGGGGCTGAAGCTCGTGTTTACTTCTAAGTATATATATCAACTAAGAATTTCTGAATCTTAATTTGGGGCATAAAAGTAAAAAAACAACTTGAAATATAATATATATGAAATATAATATATATGGTTTCCAGACCTCCAGTTGGCTGGCTGTGATACTGGGCAATGTTTCCTCTGTGTGGACCAGATCTGAACTCGAGTCAGCTACCTTAGTACTTTTGCCTAGGGTTATCCGGTACATTTTGGTGATCTTAAGAATACTGGATTGTGCGTATAGATGTTGGGCATAATACTCAAACATGATGCAGTTATGCTGAGTTTTGAAGTATTTATATTCTTCATATTAAATAATAAAAAAGCACTCATGTGGCACTGATGTTGGTCTTTGTGTGTTTCTCTGTTTTCTCAGGTTTATATCAAGGGACCGCTGGGATGGTAGAAAGCCCCACCCACCCACAAATTCTCTTATGTGACATCCAGATTAACAAACAACGGGAAAAATATACACACAGTGAACCTTGTGTATAAAGACCACCTTAGGGATCAGATATGGTCCTTATAGACAGGTGATCTTTATATGCAGGTTCAGTAACGTGGAAAGTATACCCCTGGGAACCTGTAAAATGTGGTGTATAAGCAAGTGGTCTTTATATACAGGTGGTCTTTAGACCAGGTTTGACTATTTCATACAGATCTACCACGGAAATTTTAAGTGACCTTGACTATGATCTTTCAAAGTCCCTCAAGGTTAAATCTAATGTTGTGAATATATCCCCTATATATGACTTCCTATCATGGTTTAACATACACATAGGGTCTAACTTGGCTCCTTTAGGATACATAGGAATTCAAAATCTGAGTGATATTGACTTTGGCCTTTAAAGGTCACTCAAGGGCAAATTTGATGGTGCAGCTGGACTACATGTAGCTTGCATCTTACAAAGGAGCGAAGTTATGCCATATACATTTGTATTGCTATTAAACAGTAATAGGAAATCACATATAGGTAATCCTAACTGTGCCATCAGATTTCACCTTGAGTGACCTTTGAAGTCAATATAACTCCGAATTTGAAAGCTCCCCATATATGACTTCTTATTGCTGTTTAGTGAAACATGGCCCAACTCTGCTTCTTAAGATACAAGCCTTCAAAATCTGGGTGACATTGACTTTGACCTTTCAAGGTCACCCAAGGTGAAATCTGATGGTGCAGTTCGACACCCAATAAATGATTTCCTATTGGTGTTTAATAGTAATATATACAGCAACTCCGCTCCTTTACAATGAACATATATAATCTGAATGACCTAGAATTTGACCTTTCTCGGTCACTCTAAGGTTAAATCTGAGGGGGCAGTTGAACTTCCCATATATGATTCCCTGTTAGTGTTTAATAGTAACAACACTAGTCCTTTACTGGGTATAAGCCTTCAAAATCTGAGTGACTGTGACTCTCCTCTTTAAATGTTACTCAAGGTCAAAACTAATGGGTGTACTTTGACTTCATATTTTGTGGGTCACACCATTTAAATGTTAGGCACTCCACCCCTCTATTATCAGGCCTAAATTTAAGATCACAGAATATATAATTCCATGTCTTTAAGGACCACTGATTTCGTATACACTGAAGACAGCCCATGGGTCTAAATTTCCATCCAGTTTCTCTATGATCACTACATGTATTTTTCAAACAATGCACTAAATGACCCCCAAATTGTCTTGTGTGAAGGGCCAAAGACATGCTAGGAGTGTATGTAAACATACCGCATAAAGCCCAAATTTTTATCAGTTTTGCTCACGAACTAGCCCTTTCAAAGACACAGGCTGATTTCCAAACCAAGCATTGAAAAAATGGTTTTAAAACGCCCAAATAGTCTTTAAAGTGAATACCCAAATTTCATCAGTTTTGCTTGGTTGACGAGTTCTAGGCCATTGTTCAAACAAGCGTACCGAGTGATCTGAATCATCTGCATCACTTTATGCTCAAAAGCAAAACCCCGGGAGCAAAACTATCTAAAAAAAAAAAAAAAAAAAAAAAAAAGAGGCCTAAGTTCTGCCCGACCGTTTTAGCCCTGCTTCACAGTGTCAGCAGAGCGACTCTCATGGCACGTCCATCCATCGTCTATCCCTCCTCTTCGTTAACTCGGGTTTCTCTGCAACTGCTGCATGTTAGAAGCAGGCCAAATTTTATGAGAAATTTTCAAAATTTTCAAGTTTCATATTCTTACAATTTATTTTTCGTTTGCGTTAACATGGAAGCCTATGGGAGCTAAAATTCCATAATGATGTTACTCCCCCCACAGTTTCGGTCCGATTTCAGCCGCACTATGATAAATATCTTAGTCGTGGAAGAATATATAGATTACGTTTTAGCAATCTGCCAGAAATAAAAATATGCCCATTTGATTTTTTTCTTAACGCCAGACCTGGCACCACATGGGGCTGAAAATTTCCAAACGCTACTCCTCATAAGACTCGCATACACAGTTCATCCTATAATAGGATGAAATAGTCAATTTCTTTAAAAACATAATGTGGCACTTTGAAATTTTAACATGGGAGTCTGTGGAAATCTTAAAACATGCAATGCCCTACTGAAAACATTTGGCCGTAAAGCGAATCGGGCGATAATTTGGGGCTCGTGATCCTAATAACAATTGCACATGTAGGGTACTTTTCATGTCCCATTGTTTCAGTTTGGGGTCATTCTGTGTACTCTGTAAACATTCAGATGTTAAATTTTCAAATGCTACTCCTTTCACAGTTATCATACGGTTTTAACCATACTTATGGAAAGTATGGTAATCAGTGGAAAATAAGGCTATTTTTTGTTGGCGAGCTGCCGTATTTAAAAAAAAATGGCACTTTGATTTTTTTTTGTTAACACAGTACCATGTGGGGTTAGAAATTTCCAAATGCTACTCTTCCTACACTTTGCATATGATCTCAGCCAAAAACAGTAGCTCTGCTTGACTTTGTCAACAGAGCTACTGTTATGACGCAGGCGTCCGTCGTTCGTCGTCCGTCCGTCGTCCGTGAAGTCAAGTTTCTCGGAAACCGCTACATGGATCCAGGCCAAATTTTGTTGGTAGCTCCCTCTCCACCATATCTCCAGACCTTTTTCTTTTCAAAATTTTCAGTTGTCAAATTTTTACGATTTTTTTTTCGTTTTCGTTAACATGGGATCCTATGGGAGCAAAAACGCTACTCATCCAGTTTTCATCCGATTTGAGGCAAACTTTATGATAAATTAGGCAGTCATGAGGGATTCAAAAGCTATGTTATATATTGGCGATCTGCCAAAATTTAAAAATTTTATGGCACTTTGAAATTTTAA
>JAAUYG010215890.1_pt1 | contig 10222 bp, 6 predicted proteins | sample 7278091 | NCBI WGS metagenome assembly JAAUYG01 (sample SAMN14350201, study PRJNA611818) | marine sediment metagenome | isolation source: surface marine sediment (0.6m) | place: French Polynesia: Moorea | collected 2018-08
ATTTGAAAGCAATCCATGCAGTAACTTCAGAGATAATCGATGCCACAGACGGACGACGGACGAATTTCGATTTCATGAGCTCTGCTGACATAGTCAAGCAGAGCTAAAAATAAATAAAACGTAGTGAAAATGTCGTTTATTTTGCTGAAAATAAGGAGTATTTTTAACCCCTTGGCAGGAAAGTTTTCCGAACATACCTGGCAAAAACCTAAAAGGCACGAAAGGTCTCGAAACAGGTGCGCGTTACTAATTGGTCAAAGAAACTCCGACCAATCAGAACCGTGCTGATCTGATCTGAAAACAACATTGCGGCAACACCATGACTCGACGGCAAAAATGCATTTTAATGGATGTAAACCTGTACAAGTGGCTGGTGATGATGTAACAGTGCGTGGATATATCGTACACTTCTCTGGCAGTGGATTATCACTTTCGAGGAGCAGGCTTTCGATAGCGGTCTTTGGCTCCCGAATGAAACCGAGTATTCATTTAGCGATTTTACAGCGCAAAAATACTCCCTACTGATTGTGGATGCTGAATTAAGCTGAATCAATAGGTATACATTATATAATAGTGCACTTCACAATTAATCTTTGTGATTTGGTGTTGCCTGCATAGAGGTACAACTTAGTCCAATCTGTGTCATTCTGGGGCCTTGGCAGATACTTTTGATAAAATAATAGGCCTACGACCCCTTGAGTTGTATGACTCTCTAAGTTGCTATAGATATAGTACCAGTGATTATGCCCCTGTAGAGATGGATACTGCCTACTGTACACCCTGCCTGTGGTCCCAAGGGGATATTATCCAAGTGTGGAGATTATCATGCACCAGAGATTATCATCTCAGTCATATATCATACTTGAAGTCTTGAAATTGGACAATAGCCTTTCGGCTTTAGGTCCTTCTCATACTTCTTTCATACTTCCATCCGTGGACAGCGGTAAAAAAAAATTAGATAGCATACAGTGTCTAGGATACCTCTGGTTAGCCACATTCGAGTTTCAAACATATTAAGGATCATATAAACAGCAACAATATTGACAACAGGATTAGTAGGGAAGCAAGACTGATGATTACGTTCATTTTCCAAACTTTTTCGGATGGTTTTGCCAATGATTATTTAAGTTACTCTTAAATTCATTTGTAGGCTGTGATGTTACAACATATTCTGGTAACCTGTTACTTGAACAGAGTTAATTTCATCACAAGGAGTACATACATTTCCATGCCTTGTTATGGGGCCCTGTACAAATTGCATGATTGGTGACTGACTATATATCTAACACGTGAAACGTTCTCTACAAGACAAGAGTGTAGCGTGAAAACGGCTGTCGATCCACACATAATACATTAATATTTTGTTGATAAGACTATTCTTCTTTTTGGTGATTTAGGTCAGAGAAATCTGGTGATCTGGCCCTGTTGGGGGGTATATACTCCCCCTATCACACGTACAGAACAAGACAAGACAAAATGTCTATCCCATAATCCCTATAATAGTATTTGCCAATTAAGATCTTCCAATATAGTATACCTCTATCGGCAAGTCCATGGACGATATGGGGTACTTTTCTTTTACGAAAAGCCAAAGTGGGTGATAGGTGAGTATACTTGAATATATAGCCTAGTATTTTCAGTACACTAAATTACTGACACTGTAGCCCAATAGGACTCTCTATACTACGTGATATAGAGTCCAATAAGTGTTGTACCTAAATCACGGGTTTGGACTATTTTTCGAAAAGTCGCAACTGTAACCTACATCTTTTGCTTCACAAAGTGTTCTTAAAGTTGCGCATTGAAAACGAGATAAAACAAACGCCATCTTCCAGGTACCGGTATATTTACTGAAAAACGGCTGCTGAAGTTGACCCTTTCGAAAGACGCCATTATTCGCCGTTGCGACCCCTAGCGACTGACGGAGAACAGCTAGTTCAAAGAGATTCGGAGTTTTCAAAGCTCGTTTCCCACCAAACGTTATACAGGTCCGACTAGTATAACTTTTGGGCGGGAAACGAGCTTTGAGTTAACTCATTGAGTCTGTACAATTTGGATTTTTTTCTACAAAACATAGGAAATTCGTGAAATGGTAGTAATACATTGCAATATATATGTAATTTAGTCATGTTAGTCAACAGAATATTTTATTACGGGTATTGGGCCCAGTCATTACTGTGATTTCTGGCTCCTTGTGGTCTGGTACTTATGTATTGACCAACTAGCAAATTTTCGAATGTAATATATGCTTGCAGCACATGTGAATCATTGTGAGTGAGTGTCATGAATTATTGATAATTTGACAAATTTTTAGAATAAACACTACCATTCTGTTTTCAGGAGAATGAAGCTGAAAAGGCAAATAACACCTTCCACAACTGTGAAGCTCATAACTGCCCGGAGCATTTCAGCGCGAGCAGTAAAAAGTAAGGTGCAGAAAAGGAGAGTGAAGAGGTTAAACAGGGAGAAAACACCTGACAACAGTGCCACTGAAAGTGCCGGCATATCAACTAGACCGAGGACGAATCCTGTTCCATCACGGCCGGGTCTCCGAGGTAAAAAGATCGATTTGAGCTTCCTCAAGAGCACCAGAAGCAAAAATATTGCCAGCAAAGCCAAAGTGCTTGGGGCAAAGCAAGGTGTGGCATCATCAAAACCCCAGGCTGTAGTAAGCCCAGGTGCACCCAAAGTGACCAGCAGTTCGCCAGTGAAACTTAATACCAATAATAAGAATAAGGGAAAGATGATGTCCCCAAGAAAAGCAGGCCAGAATGAAGATACAGCACCAAAAATTTTGACTAGTATAAAAGGTAGTCCTAAAAAAACTGGCCAGTTTTCACTAAAAGTAGATGTATCACCGAACAAAGACAAGACAACTCCCACCCGTATTGCAGTAGGGCATGCAGCAGAAGCTGGGCTGACGAAAAGGACAGAAACAAAGAAAACGACCCCAGTTAAAAGAACTGTTGATATACTGGAGAAGACGACGCCAACCCCAGTTATGATGCACACCAAGAAGACAGACGTGAAGACTCAGCATTCCGCACAGAGCCCAGCATCCACAGTGTTTGTAGCCGCGGAGAAGAAAGTTCTGTCGCAGGGCCCCGGAAGATCAGCCCCGGTGATGAAAGTGGTAAATGTTGGAACTGCAATACAGATTGGTAAACCTCCAGCTAAAACATACAGCAAGCCTCCTCCCTCGACCCCAGTCCGTGGCGTGCTTACTCCCTCAACGAAAAAGCCTCTCAAGGCGTCCCCAAGCCCCGTTAAGTTCAAAGACGGGGAATTGGCAGGGAAGTCACCACCGGCCTCGACTTCGCCAAGTGATAGTCGAAGGGCATCCCAGCTAGTTGGTGGGAAAGAATTCTGTAAATGTCCCCAGTGCCTGCTGTGGATTGAAAGCACGGTATTCGACACTCATAAAGAGGCCTGCGACCAGGAGGCGGAGGGCCAGCACAATGTCATGTGTGCGGACTGCACTCACACCTTCCCTAACATCAAGATCCTGATGCGTCACAAGCAAGAGTGCCCGATGCGTGCGGTAATCAAAATGCCAAAGACCAGTCCGACTGATGCCGTGTCAAGCAATGTAGCTGAAATTGCAGCCAGCCGTGTCCAGGGGAAAGTAGATGCCCCCGACAGTTCTGGTTCCCCTGAGGCTTGTGTCCTGACCTGTATCTGCAAGGCTAAATTTGCATCCTCTGATGAGCTGTCAGCCCATGGCAAGGTGTGTGATCGGGCGAAGGAGTACAGCACACATTGTCCGATCTGCAACAAGTGGTACAAGAAGGACTACCTGTTCTGTCACATGCTAAAGCAGCATAACCTGGTGCATCCTCGTGACGGCTCCAATATGGCTGCGCAAGACGTCCCGCAGGTTGATGCCCCTGCAGCAGATGCATCCACCAAGATGCAGACTGAATTATTCTCCACGTTGAGCATCCCGGAAAACTCCATGATCAAAGTGGTCACGTCGGACGATTCAAACTTTGATGACATCATGTCACAGATCCAGCAGGGATCTCTCGATGGACAGGCCACAACTGTGGTGTCGCTAGGAGATGATCTGCCCCAGGGGCTGAAAACCGAGGATGAGGAGGTTGATGTCATCACGGTAGAGGAAGAGTCACAGGTTGTGTTTGATGCTGGGAGCGAACAACCTGCACAATTTGTCACCCAGACCATACCAACGAACGTGGCTACTGTGACCCAGCCAGCTACTTATGCCACACCAGTCATGCCAGTTGCAGTACTAACCGATGCAACCCTAGCCTCCCTCCAGGAAGGCGAAGTCAATGAAGCAGACATGGAGACAGACCAAGGTGGGACAGTCACGCACGAGCAACCAATATCACCACAGAAACGCAGCCACTCAGCCGAATCTTCGGAGGATAGGAACAACCAGCAGCCTGCTGTAAAGCAGAGAAAGGCGAAGAAGGCGCCATTGCAGGTAACCTGCCTTTCCTGCTTTCAGACCTTCAGCAATCACACAGAGCTGAGTGGACACAAGAGGTCCCATTGTCCAGTCCTGAACCAGGCGAAGCATAAGCAAGGGGCTGAAAGGACGGGAAGTGAATGCGGCGAAGGCTACAATGTGGAATGCTCCGAGTGCGGGCACATTTCTGGCTCCATGGAGCAGCACAAGGAGCACCAGAAACAGTGCGGCCAGGTCATAACCTGCCTTAATTGTTATGAAAAGTTCTATTCATTCGTTACGCTCCGCACACACAAGAGTTATCACTGTCCTCTCGGCAAAAACGTACGGAGCTTGAAAACCGAAACTGCATCGGTCTCGGAGGAGTCACAGCAGCCAGCCGCTGGTACATTCTGCTGCACATTATGCGATAAGGAGTTCAGTTTGCGCTCGGCATTGTATGACCACATGAAGTCCTCCCACGATCGGGATGTCATGCCAGGATTTCTAAACTTCTACTGTCCACTGTGCCAGCTGTCCTTTGCAAGCAGGGAAGTGCTGCGGGTGCACAAAGAGACCATTCACAACGTAAAGGAGAGCAGGGAGGTGCCACAGTCGAGCCTGTGGGAGCAGCGGGAATGCCAATGTGGACAGGTCTTTGAGGAGAACAATATCCAGCTGCATCAGTCTCAGTGTCCAGTATGGCTCGAGCGTAACAAATTGCTGAAAGGCAATACACAGGGACAGAATTTTGGAATGCAGGCGGCAGCTTCTAGCAGCAGTGCCATGTATGTTACAGTGTCCACTCCGAACCAAGGCCGTGGGAAGAAGACAACTGCACAGCCAGCATCCCAAGTTACAGGACAGATGTTGAAATCCGAGCGGAGCACTGCTTCCAGTGTGAAACCTGGGCAAGCAACAGCAGACAGAGGGCGCAATCGCATGAAGCCACAAGCATTACCAACAGCTGCGCAGGCATCTACCTCACCTCAGATTATTGGGCAGATGTCCACGTCGAGCAAAGGTCACATCTCGCTGTTGCTGAAGCAGAAAGAGGCGGATCAGATGGTCACGAAGAAAGTGATTCTGAGCCTGGATCAGATGATCTCCCTGTCCCAAGGAAGGCCTGTCCAGGTTCAAGTTCCGGATACCACTGGTAATTCGACTACATCAATGCTTGCCGTCCCGTCAGGGAAAGGTCGAGGACTGCACTCAGTGACCTTGATCGATCTGGGTAGTCGAAGCGCTGAGGGTTCCAAGATACTGGCCAGGCCGGTCGTCCCAGCTGCCAAGGGAACCCAGGCATCGGTCCAGCTCAAATCGGTTGCAGCTGGGCCACAACTGCAGAGGAAAAAAGCAACAGACAGCCCCAGTAAACAGAAAGTCGCTGCGAAGAAGAATGTCCTTATTGTGAACGCTGCAGGAACAAGTTCAGTCAACATCCAAAATGGACAGGTGGTGGGAACAATACAGCAAGTTGGACCCAACATGGGGGGTCCGAAGTCACCAAAGCAGGAGCTTACGGCAGCACTGGGCCTACAGCCTCGCAGTGATGACCAGACCCAGGCCGCCATTGATGGCAAACCCCGACACCGGCCTACAATACTACGCTCAGGTCGAAAGCTGAGTAAAACGACAGGCACTCCAGAGGGAGACGGTCCAGCAGGCCAGACTGGAGCTTCCCAGGACATTCAACCTGATCATTTAGCACATGGAGAGGCCGACAATGAACAGATTGAATCGGCTTTGCATGTCCAGGAAAATATAACATCTGTAGAACCTCAGTTACAACCAGAATTCACACAAGCAGCCACTGCCACCAAAGAGGGAGGAACCATGTCAGGATCGGCAAACCAAACCGCCGTAGCACCTGCGGATTCCACCCCCTCTCCCAGTGGCGGGGGCTTACCGCTGATCCAGGTACTGAAGCCAGTGGGTGGGGAGCATGTGAAGTGTATGAGATGCGAAGCCGTCCTGCAGTCAATGGAGCAAGTGGTTGCCCATCACTGTCTCAGCGGCGGTGGCGGAGATAGCGGCAGCAGCCTGGCATCAGGGGATGCTGGTAGCTTGGACGGGATAGTGAAGAAGGAACCAACAGTGAATATGGACTAGGGGCAGAACACTGATGCTCCCCCTCACCCCCCATAAAAAAAGAAATAAAACAGTGAAACCTAAGTGCAGAAATTGTTGCCACATAAACATGATAAAGCACTGAATTGTGACTGCAGGTTGAAAGTTCCCATCAGAACCTGTAAATGTATTTCAGTGTATGTGGGCATGGCGAGTGGAGATCCTAGTTATGAGGGAGGACAGTAGAGGTTATTCAGTTCTGGAGAACGTGATTGTGTTTTGAGACTGACTCGTCAAAATCTTTGTTGGACCCTGTAACTTAATAAGCTATTAGTATATCATGTATATACATTACATTGTGTTACCATTAGTAATATAGAGGGGTTGGCAAAATGTGAACATGACTTTATACCTGTTTCACGGACCTTTGCAATTCCACCACTGTACTGATGATCATGCTGCCATATAGCGAAAAAAAGAAAAGGTTTTATTTGAACTTATTGTATTTGTTACATTAATGAATTGGTGTGATGACAAAATTACGGCAATTGCATGAATTGTGTCCCCACCATTTTCTTGTATCATACAATTTCTGTAACAATAATATTTATTGGTGGAGTGGCTAATTGGTGCATCGAATTACCTTCCATGCTGAAGTTTCTCAATCATGCATATGTATTCATTTATACACAGGCTATGATACAGGTGCAAGGTTTCTTGCTTTGCCATTTGTGACTAACTGGGTAAATGTATCTGGTTTGGTGAAACGTATGAAATGGCTTTTGCCAATGTGTAAATTGTTCGTTGTTTTCTGTGCTGTATCCTACATTGTATTGTTTAGTACAGATGTATAAACTCTCCTTAAATTGGCATTCTACATACATACATTTATATAGTTGTAAATGGATTTGTGTGGCTTACACCATTGTACACAAGAGCAGTGGTCCTTATGTTTTTCATGGGACCAGATTTATTGCTAGAGATAGTAGCCCTATAATTTGTATTTATTACACATGTTACATATTGGTATAAATTAGCTACCGTATTAGATCTACGTGTCTGAAAATTAGTAAAATTCTGTGTATATATTTGGTGTAAAAACCTGTAATACAGTACAAGGATTGCGCGTGATTATTACTTCTGTGCAACTATTTCCCAAAAAACTTAATATTGATACCTTCACATGTTGATAGGGATAATCCTGGTGCCTGTTTCTGCATGTTCTAGGAAACCCTTGAGATCCATCTATCATCATGATCATGCTATTGTCCTTTAAAACATTACATGCAAAAGACAATAGTGGCCAGGGTGATTACTTGAGTTAGATTATCGACTTAAGATTTTTGAGGAAACTGCCCCTTGGTTTTCATAAAATGCGATCGATTTGTCGATATTATTTGCCTGATTTACTGATTAAGCAAAGACCTGTTCTTGAAAGGTACATCCCAAGCTGAACTATTGTGATGCAGTTATATAGAATGTCTCGAGATTTATGTTCTTATTGTGTATAGAGTAAACATGAATAAGGTTGCCATACCACATGCATAACAGAGGGCAAGATAGAGAAACTGTTCAACACTGTATAAACCAGGTTTAATAAAGTACAAATGTAGTGGCAATCTGCAGTTGTATTGGTGTTTAATTTTTGTGAAGTGTAAACTAGGTAAGTATGAAACTAATGTGAACTTTGTACAAGGCGCAGCCTCGTACCAGGACCCATTTGATGCATACCGCCAGGAATTTTACTGCCCAGTTAATATGTCGCCACAAGGCAATGTTGCAAAGAAAACTGAAGTGAAAGATCTACCCGTTTATCATGATGCTAGGACATTTGAGACGAAATATACTGCCTCGACTACGATATACACTTTGTATTAAATAACACAAGACAAACACACGACACAAATGTCTCTAAAAAAAGGGATTTTATTCGGATCCACATCTAATGGATTGTGAAAGTGACAATAAGGGGCAGTCCAGAGAAAGGTTATGTACTGTATATCGGTACACACAGATCCGAATCTGGGTTTCCAATTCTGATTATTCTACAATATGAAGTCATACACAGTAAAAACATGATGGATGCACCACCCACATAATCTTCATTTTCTACAAAATCTTTGCAAGATAAGCAGTCTGTGCCTAGAAAAGTGCTCGTTAACTGAGATTAGGTTTCCTATACATCATGTATATCACATCGATATTTTAAACATCACTCATTTTAAGCTACCCTTATGAAAATGCTTATTATATAAAAATGAGTTTTATCTACCGGTATATATACGAGTTTCATATTGAACCATATTGTCTTCAAGTGGTAATACTAGTATATGACAATATTGATAGTCTTTGACAAACTTTTGACCTTTGAGTGGATTATCATATTTCAATGACCACCCAACGATTTCATGAATGTGCACCAAAATGAACGGACAATTTACTAGAATTAGTAATGTATTTGCAACAAAATTATAACCAACAAACTAATGACACGGCTTTCATAAAGGTAGACAATAGACAGAACGCTGCTTCACGTGAGTACAAAACTTGAGCCAGGTGAACATAATCTGATGTAACGAGCATGCAAGCGTTTGTTATAAAGGCAGATTTATGTATGCATGTTATAAACACAAACAACATTAGCATTACTGCATGTATGGAACAAGGTCAAAAATAAAATACACTATAACAATAGGGCATAAAAGGGTACATAATTGAGGTGTCTCTAATATAAAGTCTGAACTTCACTGAATAAAATTGACCAAAAGGCCAGTACAGCGGTATAGTGAGTTAGATCGCATATTTCAAAGAGCATAGAATCACAGCAATTGTTTTGTTTTGCCTTGCGATCATAAAAAGGTAGACAAATTATTTGAAATGCATGATTGCAGAAAATTGTTTATAAATAAATTACTTCACACATTTGTCATGTTTATTTTGTTTTAAATATTTAATATTTTTATTATGCTCCACTCTGACTGAATACAGTACAATCATCAAATAAATCACAGTAAATACAATTTCATTTTCGGTATTAAAAGTGATTGTTTTGCGTTTTATAGAAGTATCACACAAGCCTTAAGCAAGCAATATCTAACAACAGGCTTTTTTTTTTACCTCTACTAATGCCAGGGCAAGCGCTCTGGAAAATACTTAATAAGTTTTGACTTAAGTTGTCTGGCCAAGAATATGACTCAAAGTCAAAAAACTTATTTGAAATACATGATTGATTAAAAACGGTTTCAAGAACACTTGTGACTGTGTCTTTTCTTTTCAACCTCATCCGGATTGTTCGAGTATAACTAACATTATTTGGTTGGCCACATGTATGTTCCAATCCTTTACCAGCGCAGTGGGCTCTGCAGTATACCACACCTTCATCGTAAGACTTCTATATTAAGGCCACAAATCAGTGACACCACTCTTTTATATTTTCAATATACAAATATTAACTTAAGACCATCATCAATTTAAGACCATGTTTATATTAGCACAGGGACCGTTGTACTGCAACAAAAGTGGACTAACATTGTGCGTCAATACTAAATACACTGTATTTTGCGATAACTGGGAAAATTATACTTAGAGAATATGCTCATGACAGTCATTGTAGTAGTTATAATTAATAAGTTAAAATTTGAGTCTGAACGCACTTCATATTCATTATATTTCCTTGCAGTAGATTATACAAAGCTCAGGTTATAGACATATGACATTGAAGAGATTATAATCTGCTCA
>JAAUYG010008570.1_pt1 | contig 10221 bp, 10 predicted proteins | sample 7278091 | NCBI WGS metagenome assembly JAAUYG01 (sample SAMN14350201, study PRJNA611818) | marine sediment metagenome | isolation source: surface marine sediment (0.6m) | place: French Polynesia: Moorea | collected 2018-08
AACGGCAGGTTTTAGAGTGAAAAATACATCTAGATCTCTGTGTTATCCAGTTTTTGTGGTCATTGTCTTCCATCTTGTCAAGCAGAGCGCCAAGCCCCTGGGCTTCTTGTCAGATTATAGGACCATGCAAATGTGGTGTTACATTGCAGGTGGTCTTAAAATTGAGGTTGAATACTACACAAATTGAAGTTTAGGACAAAAAATAGATAGTCTTATTATGAAGGTGGTCTTAAAATAAAGGGCACTGTAAAAGAGGGACCTCTGTATGTATATAAAAATAATGTATTAAAGCGATACAGTATGTGCTGAGATGAAAAGATAAATAATTTCAGCTCATAACACGTGTATCTGTTTCATATTAATCTTGCGATATACCTAAAGATGTTATCATATATACAGGTGTTACATTTGTCAATAATGCATCAGTGCATGCATTGTGTTACAAACCACTGTAATAAGATACATCTGTTGTAGACTTTTTGAGTTGTGGTATCGGTGAAAAAAAAATGTTGTGTTCCCATAATTGAAAATTTTGTGTTGTTCATCTTTGTTCAATTGTATAGTTAAATTTATGTTTTGCTTTTTGCTTCTTGTCCAGTTGGGAGAAATGGATCTGGAAAAAGCAACTTCTTTTATGGTAGGTTGAAATTGTATCACACCATACTAGTATACACATACCATTGACTTATGCCATTGAGTAGCTGGGCTTGCCTAAATATGCCCTAAGCATAATTTACAATTGTACATGTAATGTATGTCCCACATGAAAAAATAATTTCTGAGAGGTTCTGCTAGTAATTATTTGTGAGCAAAAGATTTGCAAGTTTGTCACACTTTTGTAGGTATGGAATTTCTATTCTGGAATGCGAACTTGCATTGCTTTGGCAGTAGAAGAAGCATAAGTGGGTACATCGTGTACATAATGTTATGAATATCAAAAAGTATTTAAATTGGTTTTAAAATAATATTCCTTTCCACTTTCCAGCCATCCAGTTTGTCTTGTCTGATGAGTTCTCACATCTCCGTGAAGAGCAGCGGCAGGCACTGCTCCATGAGGGAACCGGACCCAGAGTCATCTCAGCCTTTGTGGAGATAATCTTTGACAACTCGGATACAAGGATTCCTGTAAGGAATTATCAGTGGAATGGAGGCAGATCGAATTATTATTGCTAATGAATCTTTTTTGTTTGTGTACAGTAGTCTCTCTATTTTAAGACCACCCATAAGACCAAGAAAATGTGGTCTTATATTGCAGGTGGTCTTAAAATAAAGGCCATTTAAAACACAGAGTGCCACTTTGGGACCAAATTGGGGGGTCTTATAAGCAAGGTGGTCTTGAAATAAAGGGTTGTAAATAGAGGGATTAATATATTACTGATCATGCTGATCCTACCTATAGTACTGGTTTACATGGTTAAGCTGTGTAGATCTGGTGGGCCATAAGTATTTAGTGATAAACTTTTCTTAGGTTAACATGGTTAAGAAGAAAGAACTTATGGTTGACACCACTACTACAGTGATACCTGTCTTGACAGACCACTGCCATGAGAGACCACCTGTCTTAACAGACCACATTTCTGTGGCCAATGGGGTGGTCTTTCAAGACAGGTTCTACTGTATTAACTACACTTAAGAAATTTATTTTCTGGCCTGTAATCGTGTTTTAGTGGCGATGCCCTATCGAGATTGTCCTATGAATAATGTAGTGAAGTATTTGCTTTGCAGATTGACAAGGATGAAGTTTCACTGCGGCGGGTGATTGGTTCAAAGAAAGATCAGTATTTCTTGGACAAGAAGATGGTTACGTAAGTTTGCCCTTGATTTGACAAAAAATATTTGCTACAGTGAGCTACGTCTGTAGAATGCATACAATCTTGTTGGTCTGTGCATACTACAGTGATTTTATTAAACTGGTGGTATGAGTCCAGTACATACAGTATTCATCATGTTTATTGCCCATATTTGTCAAGACTAGGAATTAATTTTGTTTATCCTATCTTACATTGTCTTAAAAGTATTCTAATCCAAGCAAGTAGATTTTTCCTGTTTAATATATACTGATTAGACTTAGTTTGGATAGTTGTAACATGTAAAAAAAAGGCATTGATATTTTTTGTGGCCATGATAAAGCTAAATACATTGTATGACCCAAAGTTAACTTTTAGTATGTAATTGGTTTGACTACAGAAAGACCGACGTGATGAACTTGTTGGAAAGTGCTGGATTCTCTCGGAGCAACCCGTACTATATAGTCAAACAGGGCAAGGTAAAGGGAAAGTTGCCTTCAGACATTGAAATTCCTAAAGCACCCAATACATAAATAAAGGCCACCGGCTCGCCAAGTTTTGTTGTATGAATGCAGATGTAAAATGAGGAGAAATGGATAGCATAGTGCCATTAGTGATGGGATTTTCCTTTAAATATTAAATAGATTTTCTTACATTGCTGAAATTACTTGCAGACTTTGCCTTATAACATTCCAGAAATACACACATGTATGGCGTGTCCATGTTTATGGATGTTGATTGTGGATTCTCATCATCCTTAGCAAATCTTCACGCATGTATTATTTTGCCGCAAATCTGCCTTGGTGTCGCATCCCTTATACTAGCCTCTGGATTCTGCTGATCAACAGTTGGCATTATCACACTTACCTGGTAATAATGTTTCAGCGATACATAACATCTTTTCAAGGTAGCTATTCTGTACATACTTGTGATATGTTTTGCAGATTAACCAGATGGCCACAGCTCCAGATTCCCAGCGGTTGAAGCTACTGCGAGAGGTCGCCGGTACTCGGGTTTATGATGAGAGGAAAGAAGAGAGCAAAGCCATTCTGAGGGAGACAGGTTAGACATGCAAACAAAGCAATTAAATCTCAATTTATAAAGTCAATTTGTGAAACGGATTGTTATCTATATGAAAGGCTAGTTAAATCTGACAAGATTCAGAAATAAGCTATAATTAGCTATAAGCTATAATTACATTTATGGCAACCCACCTCCACCCCTCCATGTCAAATGAGTCAAGTATAAAGTACAGTGGTCCCTCTCTTAGTGGCCACTCAACAGAGGCCACCCTCTAATGTGGCCAAAAATGTTTTCTCCTGCTACAACAAATGCATGTACATGTACTTCTCTCTTTTGCCAAAGGCCACCTCTCTAATGTGACCATAATTTCTTGTCAAATAGGGTGGCCTTATTAGGGGGGTACTGCTGTAGTTCCTAGTAAAAGATGCGGGTATCACTTTCAAGAGAAAACATTTAACATATTTCAGTGATTGGTGAGTTTCAGATGGAGAGGACAAAATAGTTTTAGGTATTAAAGAGTGATAGTTGTATGTTTCAACGGAATAAAATTTTGAGAAATGTGGTTCACAGTAAAATATTTGCATTTGTTTCCATGCAGAGGGTAAGCGGGAGAAAATAGAAGAGCTGCTGAAGTATATTGACGAGAGACTGAACACATTGGAGGAGGAGAAAGAGGAGTTGAAGGAATATCAGAAATGGGACAAAATGAGGAGGTAAGCTTGAAGAGTTACTTAAAAATAAATCTTTTACATATTTATTAAGGGCTATCCCATTAAAAGATATGGGGGAGGGTGGACCTGAAAGATATGAAAATATGTTGTTGGGGGTTTGCAAAAAGAACTGTACTACCTGAACTGTACTACCTCGTGGGGTGGGGTGGGGTGCAGAACAATGCATCATGGTACATAGGTGTATCGTGAGAAGAATTGAAATATATTGTAGGAGGGATTAGGACTAAAGGGAGGCTGAAAATTTTTCAAGTCCACCTCCCCCCCCCCCACACACACACACTTTTTTAATGGGAAATCCCTGACTTGAGTGTTTGAGATCTTGAGAAAAGTATGCCTAATATTTTGCTTAAATCAGGGTATTCGCTAATCACAGTGCATGGGTACCAGGTTACTGACTTGCGTTGTATGTTTTTCCCCAGGTCGCTTGAGTACACAATACATGACCACGAGTTGCGGGATACACGTAAGAAACTGGAGGATCTGCAGGAGAAACGGGAGAACAGCGGCCAACAGAGTCATAAACTACGCGACTTGCAGCAACAGGCTGCTGACCAGATTAAGGTACGGTGACCCGTGCTCTAAAGACTACCTGTATGTAACAAACACCGTCTAAGGATCGCATGTTGGGGATAGATAGTCAGGGGTATAATTTCCATGCATATTTTCAAAGCAGTTTTAAATTTGCACAGCGTGCTAAATCTTAAACTCATTCAAGGTACATCTCAGACTGATAGTAAGCATTTTCTCTGCTTTTTCTTTGTCTTTAGAATGTGAGCAAGGATATCCGGGAAATGAAGGCCAAAGTCCAGACGTTTGTAGACGAGAAGGACTCCATGATGGGGGAACATCAGGATCTCCAGAAACGTAAAGCCAAGCTGGAGCTGACGATACGGGATCTTCAGGAGGAGTTTGACGGCTCCAAGAAAGCACAGGTAGTATACGGTTGGCAAGGATTGACCACAAGTGGGAATCCTGACGAAAGTAATATCCAGTCCTTATATAACACTGTGACAGTCCTTGGATGATCTCCAAGGGCGGGTTGTGAGGGGTGGGGGGGGGTGGGGGGGTATATACTACCCCAGGCAGACTTCTTCAATCCATTACCTGCTCCAACAGAAAACATATACCCCTATACACCCTACTCCCTGCCATGGGTAATAATTGTACAATAGTCGTTTCTCTCTATCACCTGAAACCTGATCCTTCTTTGTGGCTGAGTGAAATGGAGTACGTTAATTTTACCAATTTTGCTCAGGGTATGACTTGGTACGAATCTGTCTTGGATTCTAAAGCTCCAAAAACTAAGTACAGGAGCCCCTCTCTAATAAAGACACCCCTTCTGCCAAATAATTCTGTCCTTTTTAAACAGGTGTCCTTTGGTGAGAGGGAGCATCACATGTATTCATGTCACTTGCTGCCAAGAAATTGCATCCTTTCTAGAGAGTGTCCTTTAAGAGAGAGACCACTGCATACAGTACGGTGCGGCTTGAACCCCACATGGGAGTCAAGTGTTTTAACCCATTCGGCCAATAGACTGCAATAATGTCCACAACATTCATGTCTTTAGATCTTTAGGACAGGAAAGACAATACTCCAGCAGCTTTTCCTGTAAAACAGTGGATTTTAACTGCCTTGTGGTATTTACAGCACCTTACAAGGCCAGAATTAATTTAGGAGCTACATACAGTCTGTGATCTGTATTCAATGAATGTCCTTAATTCCAGATGGTATAAATTAACTACATGTACTCTTCTGTTACTTATAGTAACGTTTCTTGACTCGTCCTTTTATAGTTTCTACATGTTGTGTTTCCCAGAAAAGAGCAGAGACAGATTTGTCGAAACTTGAAGAGAGGATCATGAATATTCAGCGGCAGCTGGAAGGCCTGGCGCCAGAGTACGAGCAGCAGAGAGTGCGGGAGGAGAACGCTGCTGCCCAGTAAGTTTCTGTAGATAGAGGTGGGGAAAAGAGTCTTGTATTAAGAGGTACCAATTAAAGCCAGTATATCTTGAGATACAGTTGAGTTAATTAATAGATAGATATTAGTAGTTTAAGATTTAATGTATGTATTACCAATAATCATTTAAGAGATGCAAGCTCCCCTAAGATTAAAAAAACTGGTTACGCTCTAGCTGTGTGAAACCTAAGAAATGGTGCTGGAGCTTGGGTTGTAAAAAAAAATCCCCAGAACTTTTAAAGTTCACTGATTACATGTTGACCCATGTCTTTCCATGCTTAATATGAGCTCTTGCACTTAAAATTTATCTGGAGACTTTCTACAGACTTGAAGTAATCCTAGAATTTTGTACCCTCCACGTCCCAAACACACTCTGTTTCAAACTCCGTCATTTGAACCCAACTGGACACCTGTTGCAATTGCAGTTAAATGTTTCCCTCAAACCCCCCCCACACCCCCCCCACACCCCCCTTCTAAATGTGGGAGGTTGGGATTAAACCCCTGATCGCTTCAAATCAAGATGTTAAATATGTGGTGATTTCTGTTTTTCAATCAGACCCCCTACCATCACCAATGCATTTTGAATATAAAATCTCCTCCCCCCCCCCTCCCTAAAATGAAATGGCCTTACAATGCTTAATTTCATGAACATCCCTAAATCACCAGTCCTACCATATATCTCCCTTAGGTTAGCACTGGCCGAGCAGAGACGAAAGGAGCTTTACGCGAAGCAAGGTCGCGGTAACCAGTTTACGTCCGTCCAGGAGAGAGATCGGTGGATCACGAAGGAACTCAAGTCACTGAATAAGGCAATACGAGACAAGGAAGAACAGATTCGACGTCTTAAAGAAGATCTCACTACCGACCAGAACAAAGCGAAACGACTGGACAAGGATATTAACGTAATTTTACAATGGTTATTTCTTTTCAAAAAAGTTAGAGAGAAAACGGAAGTAAGTGATAATACTTATGTGTATTTGTTTTCAACATTTATGGCAGGTTGGTACATAGCCAGCACAGCTCAGTTGTTTATAAATCTGCTGAGGTCAGTCAGTCCAGAAAGAGACTTCAAATCCACTTATCAGCTTGGGTTTTTGGTGAAGTAAAAACTAAAGATTTTCTAGAATCTGGGACATACAGGAAGTAATTTTTAGAACCGTCGGCAATCATAAGCTTCAAACTTGAAGGCTTTACACGTATTAGGAAAAAAACGTTGATTAGATATACATTGGCACTGTGATATTAAGGGCACCATAATCTGATGATGATTGAGACAAACATGGCCATAATTCTAGGAGATCAATATTGTGAAACACAATAGCATAGATATGTTACACAGTAATGTTTGGTCAGGCAATCCGTGGTCTTTATCACCAGGTGGTCTTAATTGCCAGGGTGGTCCTTTGTGTATAAACTGGCAAAACTTACTCGGTTGCCTTTGGAGTATTCAATAATACTTTAGCCAATTGACTTAAATCATTTATTTTTTCAGCAATGACATTGGCTAATAATTTCACTTTAGATATTTTCGAAAACTCCGCCCTTGAGACATCAGACACCTGGATCATTATGATCAATCTTTACTTATTTTCTCTTCCATCATGTGACCAGTGATTGCGATTTGAAATTTCAGAATATGACCCAGGATATTGAACAGTTCAAGGACAACATTGATCAGAACTACAAGGCCTTCTATGACATGAAAAAACAGAAAGATGCTCTGCAGAATGACAGAAAGTAAGAGCACCGAGAGGACGTTTATTCAGAAACACTGAAACATCTTTTTGCTTCTACTATTTTCTGAAAAAAGAAAATACTATTTCACGACAAAGCTGTGCCTGTAAGAACCAAATGTATTCGAATAGGTAAAAAATACATTCATCCTCAACTTATACATATTGGGGAGCTATATAGAGTAATACCTCTCTAATATCTGTAAAAATGTCTTGACATGTGGGATTTTGGAAGTGTTAAAAGTATTGAAAGAAGTGTTTTGAGCTTACGACGCACTGCTAAACGGGTAATTGTCTGAATAATAACTGGTGTTACAACCTTCAGCAAAAGCCTCTTGCAGCTTTCCTTTACGGTAAAAACCTCACGAGTATCTAACTTGCCATTCTTACCCCCCACCCCCACCCCTTGCAGCATGTTATGGCGGCAGGAGAACGCTATGCAGCAGCAGATCGGCTCCCTGCGGGAAGAGCTAAGCAAACGAGAGCAGGCACTCCGCTCTATGACAGGAAAGGCGATACTGAATGGGAGCGACAGTATACAGAAAGTACTGCAGTACTTCAGGGAGCAGAAGAAATACCCGGAGGTTATTGACGGCTATTACGGAACGTTGATTGAGAACTTTGAGTGTGACAAGGCCTTCTTCACAGCTGTCGAGGTTACCGCTGGTAACAGGTAAAGGACATTTGTTCAAGTGTTTGGCATAAGTAGTAATGTTAATTATAGCATTGAGAAGTACAAATTGCAAAACTAGCGATTTTAATTTAGGAACCCCAGATGAATTCCTGTATGTATTGATCATAGAGACTAACACATGGTGTTTTTCTGCGACAAACTTCTTTGCACATTCTGAAGTGCAGGGGCTTGTGTGTGTGATTTAAGATGACCTCAGAGTTAAGGCTGTGACAAAATTAAGACTCCCCCAGAGATAAGATCACTGATTGATAATTAATTACAGCCTGCTAATTTCCCAGTATTTTATGCATTGGGCAGTTAGTTTGCATGGAGTTAAATGCAACATGTGCAATAGGAGCCCAGATTCAACTACAAAACTGCTACGAATCTTCCTCAGGTTGTTTCATCACATTGTGGACACAGACAGAACGGGGACAAAGATTCTCCAGGAGCTGAATCGCCTGAGACTACCTGGCGAGGTGACATTTATGCCCCTGAACAGACTGGATGTCAGAGACACGCTGTACCCCGACACCAATGTTAGTACTGTGGTTTGTGTGCTCGGTTACCTAAGCTCCATATAGTGTTTCTATCACCTTTGGTGTGTAGACTATTGTCACCATATATGCATACAGTGGTCCCCCTCTTAAAGGACACTCTCTAGAGAGGACGCCCCTCTATAAAGGACAGAAATTCTTGGCAGGAAGTACTATGCATGTATGTAACACTCCCTCTCATCAAAGGACACCTCTCCAATAAGGACAGAACTGTTTGGCAGAAGGGGTATCCTTAGAGGAGGGACTACTGTATTTTGCTGTGTGAAAGTGAAAATAACATTTGATCTAAGTGAAAACCCTCCGATGTGTGTATTGACCTGCGAGATGAACTATTAAATTCATTCTTAATAACATGGATTATAACAGTCAAAATTATGTAGAATTATTGGATTATATCAACATATTTAATGGTCTTCTGCAGATTTGGGAAAACTTTTTATCTCTTGATTTTTGTTGCAGGATGCCATTCCAATGTTACATAAGCTCACTTTTGAGCCGAAGTTCGACCGCGCTATCAAGCACGTGTTTAACAAGACCCTGATCTGCCGCAGCATGGAGGTAGCGACACAGATCGCGCGAACGCAGAACCTGGATTGTATTACATTAGATGGTAAGATATGGTTACCATGGAAATATTCCATGGTTACCATGGGAATGTTCTGAAGATAGGTAGGACCTTTTTTCTTTCCTGTGTTGGAAGACGAGCATTCGGAAGTATTTAATTTCGGGGTATCACAGCGAAAACTTATGTCAAAATTGAGAAAAAAAAAAAGGCTAAGGTTGGTAAAATTATTGTGGTAATTCACCAAAGACTTTATATAGTTAAAAATTACCATTATTTCCTTTTGTAAGTTAAAAGTTTTGTGTAAGAGGTGTAGAATTTAGAACAGAAGTTTAAATGTGCGGACACTCCTACTAAAAGTAATGATATACTACACGATGTAGTGAGATCTGTGCATAAATTCCAGTGAAAAGAACTGGTCCTTATACAATAGACAGTGGTCTTTGTGTACACGTTCAATTGCATAGAAAATATGGTCCTTATAACATGTATAATGAGCTAGTGTGCTCTTTAAACTTCAGGTGATCTTTAGAGTAAATTTTACTGTATTTCTATAATAATTTGCCAACCAGGTGACCAAGTCAGTCGACGTGGAGCCCTCACCGGTGGCTATTATGACACGCGGAAATCTCGGCTGGACTTACAGAAGGGGAAAATGGAGACTGTTCAGAGTTTGAAATCCCAGGAGAGGGAATACGAGGAACATAAAGTCAAACTGCAGAATATCCTTTCTCTGATTGTCATAATTTACAAACGTCCAATCGCCGTGTGAAGTACAGTAGATCCCTGTGAATACCCATTTTTGCAGCTAAAGTGGTCTTTAATTCTGAGGTGGTCTTTTAAGTCTCAGGGGTTTTACTGCACAACCAGAGGAATAGGGAGTATTTGGCGCCATAAATATTCGCAGTATGAATAATCGGTTTTATTGGGAAGCCAAACTACCTTGGTCATATGACTATCCGTTAGCCAATCATATTGTGACATATAAAAGCTCCACCAATCGTGAGGTACCCCTGTTTTTGCGCCTTTACCCTTCTATCGGTGGTGGTGGTGGTGGTATCACAGTTTAACGGCACATCAACACCAAAAGGGTCATACAGTGCCAAAACAGGTGATAATGATTGCAACGTCAATTAAAGTCCCTACAGTCTTAAGAACTGCCCTGTGTGAGAGCATTCGCTATCAGGCCAAGTCTGAA
>JAAUYG010093486.1_pt1 | contig 10221 bp, 7 predicted proteins | sample 7278091 | NCBI WGS metagenome assembly JAAUYG01 (sample SAMN14350201, study PRJNA611818) | marine sediment metagenome | isolation source: surface marine sediment (0.6m) | place: French Polynesia: Moorea | collected 2018-08
AAGATGGATCTGTTTGGCCGGGACACGGAGAGGCACGAGAACTTTGACCTGGTGTGCTCGTACATGATAGAATGCCCCCTGGCGGCCAGGGATGCGGATCCTCTCCCGGATAACCCGGATATAGGCTGGGGCCCCGGAGTGGAATCGGAGAAGGCAGGACTGATACCCAAGAGCCACGAGGACGGCGTCATTGATTCCAGTGACGGCAAGATTGAGATCAGATTCGAATGCAAAGAAGACGCGTTGAATCTGCTGCACTATCTCAGGCACAACGACCTCAGTGATTTCCTGCTGCAGAAATACGCCATTGCCCGCATTGACGGCCAAGAACTCGTCATCAATATGAAACTGCCGCAAGGTGGCCTCTACGCCTTCAAGCTGTTTGCGGATGAACCCAAACCCAAGGCTGAAGACTTGCCCAACGTGTGCAACTACCTGATCAAGGTCACCAATTCTGGAGTGAAGAACGACCCCTATCCAGAACTACATGGAGGCATCCTGGGTCGTAGTCCCATGGCTCAGCTGCTCAACGTGAAGAGCTCAGAGGAGTACAGTCTGGTGCAACCAGATGACAACAGGATCCAGCTGGACTTTGAAGCGGATGACAGCCTTGAATTGCTCTGTCAAATTACCCACAAGTCTCTGAAACCAGAATCCCTGAGACAGACTGTGCAGAGGACTACATCAGACACTGGTTACTCCTTCGTGGTGAAACTGCCCCAACAGGGTGAATACGGCATCAACATCTTTGCCAGGTACAAGGATGACCCCTCCAGAATCTACCAGGTGCACTCTTGCAAGGCTGACTACAACGCCCCAGCAGAGGAATCACTAGACACAATACAAGAAGAACCAGACGTTGTCGTCATTGACACTTGGAAAGATGAAGCCACAATCGAGTAAGGAAAAACACAAAATTCTTTCGTTTCATTCATTTTTTGGTGTTTTAGTTTATTCATTTTTGTACCAAAACACTAAAGGCATGCACTAAACGCTCAGTGTAGCGATACGTTTCTGACATCACTAGATCATTTTGGGCACCAATTGGAAAACGTGCTCCCCCCTGCCCCCCCCCCGTGGTGCCTTATGACTTCCTCTTTATCTTCGTCTTTTTCAGATTCACACAAGATGCTCAGTAAGTTTACCTTACGCTATGCACTGTTTAATATTTTCAATTTTTCTTGAAGAAAATTTTCAGAACAGCCGCAAATGAAATCTCACTTTTCCCCACAGGCAAAAGAAGGCCTGTGGACAAGAAGTGCTGTGCGAGTTTTTCAAAGAAGGAGCCCAGGAAAAACCGGAGAAGCATAGAGTGCAGATGTCCGAGGTGGATGGAGAACAGGTGAGGAAAACTGAAATTCAGAACTCAGTATTGCGATGTCTGGGCCCGAATTCAATCAGTCGGATAACTAGCGATCTTTTCACATAGATCTGTCAAAACTGGTGCCCTGTTTGTGTTCCAATTTAATTCTACTGATTTCAGTTATCTTTTTCCCTGTTATCACTTACAAAATTGAACCAAAAAGTTCAAAATTGAACCAGTTGGGTAAACCACCTTCAAAGGAGGTTCACTCAGGTGATATCTTCATTCACCTGTACTCTTTGAGCCACTGGGCTAAACAGGAATTAGACCAGTGAACTGTTTGCGTGTAATTGAATTCGGGACCTGGTCTCTTTGATGACAGGTGCTTCTTGTGTTCGGATGTTCCGGATTCATAAGATGCGAGCGCACAAGTGAAAATACCATAAAAAGTTTTGGATTTCTGCACAGCTATATTGTAACATATCCTCTCTGTACAAAATCTGCTGTACAACTGAGGGTTTCCGCCCATGTTCATTAGATGTCACTTTACTTTGTTGTGCCCCGAAGGAAGGATCGACAAGTGTCACAACAGTGTGCCTCGTCAACAACTCTGTTGTTACGCTGAGGAAGGGAGGGGATGGGAATTTTCTTCAGTGCTGCATGGCGTCCAAATTGTGTTTCGCGTTTCCATGCGCATACCCGGGGGATTTCAGGCAATGTATTTCCACCATTGCGTCATTTCAGGTGTTCAAGGCCAAAGTGGCAGAGCTTGGGGCTTACAGACTGACAGTCTTTGGCAGTGAGAATGGAATCCTGCAGGAATCCAGTATCTACAGCATCTGCCGCAGGGAGCCGTATCCAGAAGAAGTAGAAGAGGAACAGGTTTGCTCTCCACATAAACAGAAATCTTTTTGTACTTCATCGTCCGTTTGACTGCAATGACCCAGTTTCTGGTTTCCAGAACAAAAAGCATGCGTACAGGTGGGTCACCGTTAATTCGAAGACGGATAATCCAATATCACGGATATATCGATGTCCTATGGAAATAACATGCAGATCTGTCATGAATGCTCAATTAAAAAATTGGCCAATTCGAACTTTTTTACTCGGTTTGTTTGTTTGGGATTAAGCGTGAGGTACCTGTACATGCATTTCTGATTTTTTTTAAGCCGCGCGCCCCGCCTGAAAGGCGGCTAGTGAAAGTGGCTTATCTGAGTCACCATGCAGTAGGTGTTGTCATCATTGTTGTTATTGGTGTAGATGCAATTTAGGAGTAGTTTGAACTGACCATCCCCCTACCAGCCAACTCAACACAGCTAACTGAAAAGGTTACACCTTGTTTGTGATGGGAGTGTGAAAGATTTAGATTGCAAATAAGTGAAGACAAACTTGTATAGTTAGGACACGTGGCTTTGATGCTGATAAGCAGCCTTGTTTGGTTTTATAAAGCTGGCGAAGGAAGCAGAAGCAGCTGCAGAGATGAGTCCAGAACAACTGGAGGCTTTGGAGAAGCGAAAAGAGCTGGGTAAGGACGAGAATCAGCCTAACGTTCACCATCTGGAGTCAGACTAATTGGAATCCTTTCTTCTGGATCATGAAAAAAGTCATTTTGAACACGACCGGGTAGGCTATGTCCACGAAACGTTCGAAGTGGTCACACAAAACCAAACAAATACGCTTCGTCAGCTTAAAGGCCGAGGGCGCCCCATCACCTGATACCATCATGTGACACCCATGTGATCAGGTCATGCCAGGGTCAAGGGGGTCAGGGGGGTCTCAAGGTAGGGGGGTATGTGATCAAGGGGTTCTCAGGGTCTGGGGTCCAGGGACAGGGGGGGTCCAGGTCAGGGTCTCAGGGTGCGGGTGGGGGCTCCTGCATGCCAACGAGGACGACACGTACGTGACTTCGCCGCACTCGGCCTAAAAAGGCAGTTTTTCTGTGTCCATCTGAAATGTTGTTATTGCTTTTGGCTCCAAAACACACAGAGAGACAAGTGAAGGCGATCAAGCAGCAGATTCACGCCGCCATTGCGAAGCACGACCATGCGGCTCTGGCGGAAGCGATTGCGGAAGCGCAGGAACTGGGACTGAAGGGTGACCCGGATGTGAAGAAAGGACAGCAGGTTCTGGACTACGCCACCTGCACTGAATGTGAGTTTACTTGAATTCCTCGTGGATCACTACGAACCAGAGTTATTAGTTTCTAAGATCACCCAGTCACCATGGGTTTGTTCTTCTTTTTGATTTTTTTTTGAAAAGAGTGAGTTGTGCATACAAGCGTGCTGCTGTTTTTTTTGAAAAGAGTGAGTTGTGCATACAAGTGTGCTCCAGCAGCACAAAGTCCAATCCAGATTCAAACTTGGACATGAAAACCTGGATCCATCAAAACCAGAACCAGAAGTTTTGACCTGGGTTCATAAAGTCCAAGTTTACCCGTTTCCTATTCAGGACAAATTTGAAGACGACGGCATGATTTTGAAAAGGAAATCTTGAGATCAGCCAGGGCAGATCCCCAAAAAATGTCGGCAATACCCAAAAATAGGGAATTCAAAAAATGGAAATTCAGTTTTTTCCACTCTATAGCTAGGTTGACAACAAAAGTGTCAAAACTCATCAACAATGCATGTCTTTGACAGAAGAAACTGAATTTCTTTTTTTTTTCAATTCCCTATTTTTCGGTATTGCCAAATTGTCTGTCTCCAGTGTTGACGGAAGCGATGACGAGACGAGACCAGAAGATGCTGGAGAGAGCCCTGCAGGAGGTCGCCAGGGCGGGCCTGCAGCAGAAGATGTCACTGCAGCTGCAGATGGCGCGAAAAATCCTGGAACAGCTCAAGGTCAGATGATTTCAGAAAACTAAGCAAGGACTGGGGGATTGCATGGTGTGAGATTTTTGCCGAAAGCCGCCATTCTGAACTCTTTAAACTCTGTAGAAGTCTATCTGTGTGCCCTTGGCTCGGGGAGGAGCACTGGATAAATGCCAGACAATTCAAGAATCTCTCAAAATCAAGAAGTCATTTGAAGTTTAAATATGCATAGAAATGGGGTTAGAGTTGACTTTTGGGTTTGCAACCATGAACGAGGGAGGGTCTTGGTTGGTGTCACCAAGGGCACTTCATGGCCATTTCAAGCCAAAGGCTGAAGGCCCAAGGGCTTGCAAATAGATCAATAGATCCCGAAGTGCCTCAGGTTGCACCAACCAATGCCCTGCTCAAGTTTTTTTCTTCTCTTCAGTGTTTTTTTTTATTGGTCAGTCCTTGGTTAATTTGACCTTGGCTACAGATCAAAAACCACGCTGATGTGTTAGGCCCAATCCACACTGGAGCACAGGGGCAAATTTGAATGCAAATCCTTTGATGTTGCTTGTGTGGATTGTGGACACTCCTATTCACATCAACAGGTCCCATTTGCTTGCATTGCGTGTGCGCGTCCAGTGTGGATTAAGCCTTTGAATGTCCCACTGGAATCCCGGATCCAGACCTGTACAATTTTTGCGTTTGATTGTACATACATAGCGTCTGGAGCTGCTACGCCACGAGGTGCTGAACCTGGACAGCAAAGCGATAGCGGAGATCAAGTCGTACAACGAGCCGCCTGACGAGGTGCACAAAGTGATGGCCGCCTCCTACCTGCTCCTGGGCGAACCACCCAGCAAGGTCAAGGTGGGGTAACTGTGTTCAGGGGCGGATCCAGGATTTTGGTCAGGGGGCGTGTTGTCGTGTTGCGAGTTTTAAATAAAGCGCAACAAGCAATTCTGACAAAACATCTACAAACAGCACGCGCCAGACACACAAGACCAACGACATATGCAGGGGCGGATCCAGGATTTTGGTCAGGGGAGCCCAGCGGAGTTTTGACCCTATGGGGGCCCTGAGCCCAAAATTTGCTTGAAATTGCCTGAAAATTGTATGATTTTGAAACAAATCTTGAGGGCAAAGGGGAGCAGTTAAAGCGAGCCTTCCTGAGGGCGCAATCGTCTTCTGTTGGAAAAGTGCCACCTGCATGGCAATAGAAGTTTGTCTCAACATTTTGTGTTTCACTTCTGCAGAATGCAGACCTGAAATTTGTTTTGCTCTCCTCCAACACCACACAGGACTGGCGTGCGGTGCAGGTGCTGATAAACAAGACCGGAAGGGGGAGTCTGAAGCGCAGAATCAAAGGGCTTGACCTGAACAAGGTGGATCTGCAGAACGCGTCCACCGCCAGGATCATGCTGCTCCACTTCACCAAGGAACAAGTGCAAAACGTCAGCGTCAATGCCGCCACCTTCTTCATCTGGGTGAGAGGACGCACCGTTACTTTTGACGTAACAATCGACAGAATAGTCTGATTCTAGTTGCTGACGAGTACAGACACACGCACCTAAGAACCCTAAGCACATACCCAAGAGTACAGATATGGGGTAATAGCACTGCAGGCCTTAGCAACTCAGTTAACTTTTGCTGCTATAGCTAACAGCTGCCCAGACCCTATAAAAACTGATGTCAGCTCTGGCTTTCTTATTCTAAGAACCTAAAACCTGGCTTCCTGTTCCCTTCTGAACTCGACATTGCCAACTGGATTCCCGTTCGGTCAACCCACACTGGACACACGAACGTGAGAACGTGACCTACTTTCTGTCATACAAGGCTACTGAGTAAATGAAAAGAAAATAAATCCCATGCGCTCACCAGAAACCAAGAAAACGTCACGCTGCGCTGTGTGAACATCAGTGCGACCTTCTTGGAGTTGCGGTGGCGTCGGCGTCATTAGACAGTTTAAGCAATCAAACGCTGTCTGCAGCGTAAGTCTTGCAACATTAAACTGCCTATCCTAACATTTGAGTGCCACGTAAGTCAGCCTTTCAAACGAAAGGAGGAAGAATTCATGCCTTGAGTTTGAGTTAACGTTTGGTGCTCAAACTGTCTGTTGTTGTCAAAGAGGTTCTTCCCGCCCCGACACTTTCGCAAGCTCGGCTGAAGCAGTCATCGTTGGTCTCTCAGAGTCTCCGTGTGAGCTATCGCCATGGACGCAGTTGCTGCATGCAGTGTCCATCTCCAGATGCAGGAATTGTTTTTTGTGTTTGCAGGCCGTGAACACAACAGAGGAAGTGAAAGCCAGATACGAACAAAACGGCGGCGACTTCAGCAAGATTCGACCCAAATCTGGCGTCTTCAAAAGAATGTCTGTTGTCCCCTAGATTTCCAACACCAACAAAAGTTCCATTGCCATTTTCTGACCGTTTTGAAGTGAAATGCAAAAAGTAACACCACCCCAACTTCTTCTGTTCAACTGAGCTTCTAACATTCAGATTCCGAGCAACTTTTTCGAAAGCTGCGCAAAGAATTTTTTGACTGGAGTTTTCTGCCTGTTCTCCTGCATGCATCCCAAAGTGTGCATGAATATAACAGGGGTGACCAATGATCTACTCTTGGATTCCGAGTTGACTTTTTAATAATATTGATGATCATTATGGCAGATTGACCCATCGCATTCGCCCAAGAGGCCGGCCACAAGCTTGCAACATTCTCCGGTGTTGCAAATTGGCCCATTCGCCCCAGACACCGACTGGGGGCTTCTTCGGAGAGTGATGTGCATCACCCCAGGATTAAGCTGTCCTGTTGGAATAACGATTAAGCAAAAAGGGCCCTGTGCCAGCGTCAAGTCCACGCGCCCATCCGTGTTGGAGTGGAGTAGCCACATGATCAAGACATGAGCGTCATTTGTGTGTCAGATAATCAAGGCAGGACACAGCAGCAATTTTGAGAGGTGGAGACCGGGAGGAACTGCGCGAGTACATGTAGGACTGCATGCCGGTGTGATTGTTTGGCATCTTTTTTTGCGAGATCCGCAACAAAGAACAGAAGATTTGTTTTGTTGATACAAAAGTTCTTTCAGAATATTTCCAAGTCATAAAATTTTACGATTGAACATCACGCTCACTCAACAGTTCTTCATGAACGAAAAAGATACGCCAAACAAGGAGTCGCTGACCAGGTGGGGGTGGGGGGTCAGGATGGGGGGGTCTTGGGGAAGAGGAGAGTTATGGGGTCCGGGGCCTGGATTGGGGGGGGGGGGTTGAGATCAGAGGTTCAGGTCCAGAGTTGGGGCTGGCAGTTGGGGGACTTTTCGGTGGGGTGAGGGGTCCGCGACCACAATGGTGACACATGACAACATAAGGAAGCCCGTTTCTACCGCGGAGCCTTACAATTGAGGCTTTTAGGTTTTAAATTCTTGAATACGAAGACTGACACTCTTTGGTGTTCGTGCACAACAGAATCCTGCATCATCATTCATACCTTCCTCTTGGAACTGATCCGATTCAAAGAACATTCAGAACGTACAAATTTATCACCCATTTGAAACGTGGGCGCATGATGCATTCATTCGCTGAAATCCACACAAAACACACCACCCACACACACAATGCTATGCAACTTTCACACACAATAAGGTGAATGGGCAAACGCTAATTTTTGAGGGTTTTTGAAAATAAACATAAAGCTTGTTGTCAAAAATTGTTTTTTTTTGCACCAAATCTTGTGCAATTTTAGTTGCCCACAAAAAAAAAAAAAAACAAAAACAAAAACAAACTTCTGAACAAATTTCATTAAAAAAAACAACCAAAAAAACCAAAAAAACTCCATTTTCATTTTCTCATGCCCAAAAATGTAACGTTTGCTCTTGAATGGACCGATCACATCCGGGCACCCAGGAGAGCCACCAGCACCAGCATCAGGCCAAGTGGCGCCGTCTGCTGGGAGCGGAAGCTGCTGGCACTTCCGGTGAAGGCTGCGGGGCACGCGTCGCCCTCTGTGATGTAGTTCACGCCGTCAGAACCCACGCACTGGTGGCACCACAGGCGGCCCCGCGGGTCCCACTTCTTCTTGATCTTCAGCAGGCGGTCGTAACGCTCTTTCGTTTTCCAGTACGCCGTCTGCAAAACATCATTGCAATTTTTAGGCCGAGCGCGACGAAGTCGGGACGGCCTTATGGCGTCATGGACGTGTCGTCGTGGTGGACCCCCCCCCCCCACAGGGCTGACCCCATGTGACGGTATCATGTGATCATGTGACGGTTGTCACATCACGTGACGGTGGGGGGCACGCTCAGCCTTTACTCTGACGAAGCGTAATTGTTGTGAAGGGCCTTGCGAGTACTCATACTTACGAATGGTTAATTTCACGACTGATCTGGACCCTAAAGTTGCAAATGAGCCTTTGTAAAGTTACGAAAGCTTGCAAACCCTTTGCAAAGTTTGAAGAAACCGGCCGATTTTTAGGCCGCGCGGTTCGAAGCGGAGCGGCCTTGGGGAGTCATTTATGCTGTTGTGGAAGACCCCATCCCATCCTCCAAGACAGTACACTCCTCAAACTGCTCTGAAATTCCAATTCTTTAATTAAGCCCCCCCGCCTCTTTCAGAGTAGACATCCGGGACCCCATCGTGGGACGTGGGGGGGGGGGGGGTCTGCCTTACCTTCCAGTCCTTGAGGAAGTAGTCGGGTTCGTTGAAGTGCACGCCCTGGCCGTGCTTGTACAGCTCGCCCTCGGCCCAGGCGTACAGGTTCCGCGCGATGGGCCCGTCCTGCGCGGGGTCCTCCCAGAAGCCCGCCCCGCACACCACCGACAGGCTCGCCGTCCGCAGGTCCGGGCTCACCGACGTCGACGAGCTGTTCTCATTCGACGCTCCTGCAACAAGTCAGAAAACAGACCTAAAGGGGTGTCCATACCAGACCCAAGTTGGCATTTGGCAAGGAAAATGACCAAACGCATTGGCATAGAATTGTGTGAATTCGGGTGAAAATTCGGGTCCGGTGTGCCTTAACGTCTCACGTCGTACAGAAAGGTCTTTGTTCGGGCAAAAATGAATCCTGCAAGAGAGAGTTGGAAGGCCTTGCTAGTTTTTTTTGTTTTTGTTTTGCTCTTGGCACCAGGTGTTCAGCAACAGGGTGGGGTGTTTGAGACTGAGAACATGGTCCCAAAGAGTACTCATCAGCAACAAGGTACATGACCGTGATCATCTCAAGTCTTTTGAAATAGAGCCATGCTCAGTCCGTCTCGCACGGGAACGAGCCGGATGATTTCAACCTGACTCCAAAAAGGCCGCTTTGGTTTCACAAACACAAGGACGCTTGTCGGTGTCCATGCGCCACTCTGCTTTTTTGCGCGGCCCAAAAATAAAACACGTTGTTACCTCCGAGCAGCGTGAGTTGACACGTGACGTTTCCGGGGGCCTCGTCAATGCCCAATAGCGAGTGACGAAAATCCTCGTGCTCCAGGTGTTCTGATTGGACGAGCGTGCTGACCGTGTAATGGCGGTAGTAACTGTCCTCCACTATCGTCTGCATGTACTCCAGGAACGTGCTCTGCTGCACTGTCCTGCAGGCAAAACCAGCACGCTTACTCCATAATTCACACTTACCCCCGCCCACACAAAGCGCGTGGCAGCGCAGCACAGCGCGAAAAATGGAAATTTCTCCATTATTTGCATAGTGCTGCACTGTGTGTGAACACCCCAACTGACAACAGTGGTTTCCATTGTTTGTGCTATGTCGCGCAGACGTTACGTTGCCCCTTTCGCCCCTGTGGTGCACGGGGCGTCGGGGCAAAATTTTGCCTTGTGCAAAATGTTTCCCGCACAAAAACTGCAAGTGCCTTTGTCAGGAAAAACTGTACAGTTTTTGGCTGAAATGACAGACATCGGGACATGTCAGATTTTGCCACTGTTGGAGGGATGTGAGCGACTTTGACAATTTGACGCAAGTGTGAGTCAGTGTAAAGGCTGCGCGTCACGTGCTCAGCTTGTCTCAAGATGGGGGGGGGGGGGGTCACCAGCCCAAAAAGGAAAGGGGGGGGGGTTGTCTCAATGGGGGTTACGTTCCGTCGGAGGGGCTACGTTTGACGCAAAAACGATACATTATTTTGCCCGGATTCGTAAA
>JAAUYG010094576.1_pt1 | contig 10221 bp, 6 predicted proteins | sample 7278091 | NCBI WGS metagenome assembly JAAUYG01 (sample SAMN14350201, study PRJNA611818) | marine sediment metagenome | isolation source: surface marine sediment (0.6m) | place: French Polynesia: Moorea | collected 2018-08
CAGCAAGTTAAAGTTTCCTTGCGAACAATGAAATGTGAAACGATTTGAAGACGCCTCCTCAGAATGCGTTTGCCTCCAGGCCAAGCAATTTCTGAATATTCATTTTTGTGCCGTGTTCACTTTTTATCCCCGAGGATAGTAACATGGCTGGATTCTTATAAAGGAACCGGAAAACTCATTTAATTTCTCCTTTACACTTTAATGCTTTCCTGCGGTTACAAGCGCCGCAGACACACTTCCAGGCCAGAGCTTACTGTTATCAAAGTAAACATATTGATGTCAGAGTAAACATTGCCTTTTTATATTGACATGTTGTACAGCAGGATTCTGCACACAGCCTCAGAAGTTTCTTGTTTTGTGTGGAACTTTTTGAAAAAGTTTATTTCCCACTGCATGTGGCGCAAGGAACAGCAAACATCGCCACACAAAGTGGAAAGTCATTCGAAGGCGCAGGGGCACCCATTTTCAAGTAAACTTTCTTTGAAGTGAAGATTTATAGTTTCAAACATACATCGTTATGTACAACTGTATGTGAAAGCTTAAACAAACATTTGCTCAGTACAGAAGCTGGAGATGTGCATAGAAGGGATTCCAGATGCTGACAGATGATGATAACAGACTTTGTCATTCATCTGGCTGCAGTTCAGGGGCCTATCTCTGTCTCCACACTGAAGACGCTTCATTGCCGAACTTTCATCGCAGATTGAGTCACTTGATCAGGGGCTTCAATGCCCAAGTCTTTTCTTCAATTCACATTGCAAAAAAAATCATGTTCGCAAATTTTTTGTCATACGTTTCGTCGTTCTTTCTTTTTTTGTCAATGTTGTAACAGCCAACCAACTGTCCGAGCAGAAACACCAAAGATGCTCGAGACACAAGGATTGCCATGGCTCTCGTAACAGGATCAGCGGGCCAATGATCTGGTGATACCTGGAAACCTCGATACCCCTTCGAGATGTAAATAATGAAAGTACTGGCTAATAAAGATGTAGACAGTATTTAGAGAGGCCAGGCAGCTGATAGCCTAACTAGAGAGCAATGTTTTCAAGTGGTAAAGGCAGACTTAATGGAATAATTGACAGGCATGCCTTCTGTGTGCCCCGCTCAATTGGCCTGATATTTTAGTTTTCCCCCTGCAGTATGCCCACCAACCCCCTTCCCTGCATACCCACCACTCGAGTAGGCCATACTTCTTGTACTTGGGGGCTTGCATGCAACCCTTCCTTTTCTTTCAAATGTTCGAAGCAGTTCTGGTGCGCACTTTTTAGCAGTATGTTTCCTGCAAAACTTTCGCTTCAGACTCCCTTTCCCACCACCCATCCCCTCCCTTCTATTGATGTCTGTGTGTATTTCTCAGATGTGATCTTGTACTTATACCAGTATGAATGATGTAGGCCTAGTTTTTTTTTATTTGTGTCAGATAAAGTTTCTGTGAGGGTCTCATGTCAACATAATATTTACTGTAGTCCGCTCTGCGTGTAGACATCGGCGCCCACAGGCTGTCAGACTTACTTGCCGAGGAGAGATGGATTTCACTGACCTGTCAAGGGCCTGTCACACTGTATTGTGGCCTTATCCTGTCGAGGGACATTTTCTATGTCATAAGTCATTTGCTGACCTATCTATATTTAATGTATCACTGTTTGCGGGAGAAGGTTTTCAAACAACGTCTGTTTGGCCTTGGTAAATTTAATTTCTAATTCTTCATGTGAGGATGTATTTTTTCTCCATCATGAACGGAAGTTGTGCAAAATGGATGGAGCTTTTTGAGGTTCGTCAAACAAGAAACAAATGCAGCCCAAGAACAATGAAAATCTGACACTTCACGCAGGTGGGATGGCATGAATCTCTGGATCTCCAACAGTTTTTTCGCTTTGCTTCAAAACACATTTCTTTGCTTACGAAGCTGCGAAAGAAACAAACAGCTACTCACTTGCGAAGTTGCTTGCAGGACATTTTGGCGCTGCAGCTTTTCAACATGCCAAGAAATGTAGATTTTATTTACTACAGAAACAAATTACTTTCACCCAAGGTGGCAGGATAGCAGTCAGAAGCCACGCAGGAGATACGAAGGAAACTGGTTGGGGGCTGGCAACTAGATCCCAATATGAGAGCCGTTAGCATTCAGCCATCCCAGACTAGTGTCTGCCCTCAAATTGAGCTTATAATAAAGGCACAGGTAAGAGCATAACCTTCAGTAAAGGAGGAAAGCCTGTTTTCTATCTATCAGGCTTTCAATTCAAAAATGATGTTCACTTTGCAGACATGAATCTTGATGCTTTGAAATTGCGTAACATTGCCCTGCAATCCTTGAACACAAGTTCTTGAGACTGAGCGAAGGAGCCTTCGGGAAGCTACTGAGGACACACTTTCCGCTTTCCACGTTGCTTTACTTCCTTCCAAAACCAGTGCTGAGGTTTAACAAGATCTATCGATTCATAATTCATCATTAAAGCAATTTTCTTGGCATCCTTCTTTGATAGTTTGTTTTATTTCTCCGTCCGTTGCAAAACAGTCATTTTGAAATTTCTCAATTGCATGCGTGAGGGACATTTATACGCCCGTTGGCAGACCAGAATACCGTACAAAATTCTTTGCGAACAACACAAAAGGACTTTGTGCCAGAAACATTGCATGTCAAAGATAGGGGTAATTATCCAAACTTCTGGTATTTTGGTAATGTCCTTGGCAAACAGAAAAACAGCGTATTGTGTTAGAAATTCCAGATACAGGCCTGTTATTCTTCCTGTCCCTTTAGTTGGACCTTTATCAATTGATTTTTGTGGGTCAATCCGCTAAAAATTGTTAAATGCTGCCAACCCAAGAAAAATTTGGACTCCGCTGAATGCGCTAAGATTTCATGTCTTCTGTCCATGTCTGGGCTATGTGAAAAGGTACTGCACTGAGGACGCTTGAGATGCATTTATTGGGAGATATCCGGACCATAGATAGCGAAGATGTTATGATCTTGGCCTCACATCAAAGAAATACTTTTCCTTCGTGATACACAGCAGAATACGTTGCTTGACAGGTTTGCGCATTTGATTTTTGCAAAACAGAAGGTTCATACGTTGCGCTGGCAGTGCTATGTGCTGTATATACTGGCTACAAAAACCAACACTGCTTTTCTTGTCCGTTTTTCCTTGCAGAAAGAAGGAATTCAGGCCAGTCCGCACGTACAAAAAAAAATCAAAAGAAAAAGACTGCCATTACATTGATCGATTTTATGAGTGTATTGTGACAGACTAGCTGCATACAGTCGTCACAGAGTCTACAACACCATTTCATAATCCTATGTGTGGACCTATCTGGCGCACAAACGGCTCTGGGTGGAAAACACTCTGGGACCTTACCTTTGTGAATGCTGTCATTAGACTTGGAGCTGCCGGAGACCTGTATGTTGATATCCATGCTGTCCATGTAGTTACACATGTCCTCGTGGCAGCAAATCAAAACTGGCCAGTCGAGCGGTCCATTCTTGGTTTTCACTGAAAACATCAAAATGACCATCAAGCAACGCACCACACGGAAAGAAACTCAAAAGCTAAAAAAAAAGGTGATGTTTGCAGTTCTCCAATCCAAAACGGCTTTCGCGTAACTCACGAAAATGCAAAGGTACTTAAAACGCCCATCTTCGCAACATCCCAACAGAACTGTGCGCTGTGGCGTAATGTGACGGAACAACAATGATATCTATTCACAACACAAACCTATATCTCCTCCTTGGCCAGCGCAGACCATTTTGTCCGCTTGCGGAAGAGTCTCGACGCAGCCGTGCACGGACCGCGTGTTGTCCCGTTCGTACGTCAGTTGCGAGTAGCATTTGCCGAGCGCGGATTTGCACATGTAACCGGTGCTAACACACCCTGCCTCGTTGCAGTAACACCGGATTTCTCCTGAAAAGACAAATGAAGGACTTCTGGTTAAAACTTCTAAGGCCGTGAAAGTACCTTGTACCTAAGTACCTTGGCTTCGAAAGTCGGAGAAGGAAGCAGCGCAACAACTAGTGACTTTTTTTGAAACCACATTCCAGAAAGTTAACTGTTGGCCTCTCCACCACAGAATTTGGGTCCACACCATAAACTTTTTCCACCCTCGCCAATTTTAATTGCTCTGTTATGAGAACCCAGGCGCCATTCCGGTGACCTAGGCGTTAAGAGTGGCATTGTCGTAAAAGTTCTTAAAAGGGTTTAAAGATGAAACGCATGTCCAATGGATAAAAAGCATTAAACGTTTCATCCGCTATCAGTGAAGATGATTTGAATACACTCAAAGAGAGTGCTCGGCGACTGAGAATGAATTATGACCTCTGATACACATCACGCATTAAACCTTTCACGCACACATTTTCAGACCATTTGGTGTCGCCAACTTCCCCCACAGAAGGAACTCCCCTTCCTTGAAAGGAGTTCTACGTCAGCCAACTTTTGTCGATTGCGATCCTCAACTTTTCTCAGCTCCGACAAAAATCTTTCTTTCTTTCTTTATTCTTCTTCTTGTTTGTTTGTTTTTTTTTTTCCAATTCATGTGACAAACAGCAAAGAAGAAATCTGTTCTTTTTTGCGACCAAACACTGATTTTTCAAGAACAGAAACTTTCGGCCAACAACGAGTGTACAACTGTCTGGACAAGTTCCTGTGTTCTTTTGAAATTTTTTCGAAAAACAAAGGCATTTTCAAACCGTTTCCTCTGTCCTGTATCAGATTAACATTGGCGACATTTTGTACAGAGGAGTCGCCAATGCCAAACAATACGCCTGATACTATCTGCTGTCCTATTTCAGTCTAAAAGGTTGCATTTAGATTTGATCTGTCTACATGCTGGCCATTCATCACTGAATGCACACAAGCCACGACAGTTCATGTGTAAAACGACATAAACTAATATTTCCTTGCCTCTCTTTCTTCAAGCGTGGAATTGTTCATACTGCCAGGTGTACAAGATCGATTATTCTTGGTGGACCCCGCTTTGGCGAATCACTAAAATTCTTACGCCAGATTAAGTATCAAAACTCACCAGCTGTTGGCGTGCTTACCCTGAACCAAACTGACTCGAAAACTATCGATCTGAATTGTTGTTTGGAAAAAATGGGTGGTCTCAAAAAAAATTTGTCAGGGATTTTTCTTCCGTAACTTCAAAGATTGAGAGCTAAGTGAAAACCTTCGTGGACTTTCCAACAGTTGCAGCTGCAAAAATCACGAACTTATTCGGCGCAGGTGCCGAAGCTTTTTTTCGCAAGAACTTTCCACTTAATACAAGCCATTAGGACTCACGCATCAAACACGCAAGAGAAATTAAATGGCCATGAAATCTCAATGTTCCAACAAAGAGAAAAAGGGTTCGCAAAAAAGTTGCGTGAAGCCTGCAGTAACAAAAGAGGTTGGAGCGCCAACTTCGCTTGCATGGAAATTTTGAACTTTTGAAAAGAACTAATAAACATAGACAGATGATTTTTGTGATACAAGTTGGCAGGTGAGCAGCCGCACTGTGGCGTCAGTTCGAGCAGATATCATAATTCTAATTGTCAATAGACAGTCTCAACATTTTTACTGCCGGATGAATAATAGTTACGCATAAAATGGATTTTGGCCGACGCCAGAAACATCGACGTGGCCCACGAGGAAAGTTCTCCGCAAATTCATTGTGGTTTCATCTGAGCGCTCAAAACGAATGAACACAGCTTTTAGGCTGTGTGTGAGATTATCCTTTATAATTTGACATTCTCCAATCTGAAACTATTTTGCCCCTTTTTTGTTTGTTGAGTTCTTCAAAATAAAATTGTTTTGCACTCAATTTTTGTTGCAAACTTGAGCTGTTGCAACATGACTTGTTGGTTTCTTCCTGAGCGGATCAACAACAACAAACATCTCAAGTGTTCCACACAAAAACATGAAGACAACAATGCATCCAAAATGTGTATTTACCTTCCGATTTGGAGGGAGGAACCATGACTAGAAGCTGAATGACTATAATCAGAGCAAGATGCCCAATTATTCTGCTACTTGACGTGCCACCAGCCCTAGGGCACGCTATACCTGGCTTGGGGTATAGCGAGGTAGACTTGGAGTATGCCATCCCTGCTGCGTGACTGGGGCCACTTTCCTGAACAGCTACTCTGCACCCCTGGGAGTTGGACGCGTCTCAAGGGTTAATAAATCCACATAAATCTCCGGATCAAACAAACAGTCAAACCAAAAAACCATCCGCGTCTTCACAGCTTCTTCCGTAATTGTTTCAGACCTCCGTGTAATCCACCCAAAAACTTTTTTGTGCGTGTCTTCCTTCCTTCACTGATGCTAGTGTATCAGAGAGATATCCCTAGTCTGCTCAGCAAAAAACATCCAAATTCAATTGTCACTGTATCTGTTCACGAACAAGTATTAGGTTACGCAGTTTGTATTGTGGATTGCGTTTGGGTTTCCGTCCTCTCCCGACAAGAGCCTGATGCGCTTTGCCTGTGTAATTCAATCTGAATTGTAGCCCTACACTTGCAGTCGGCTCTTTATGTGTGGTGGTGGTGGCTCAGATGCCAAGAGTCTATCCTATTGAGCTCTTTACTGCAAGTCGATTGGTCGGCTGGTTCAATAGCAGTCCGTAGCTGTCTGGCGCACCTTTGTTAAGCGCCAATGAGTGCAGAAAGCCTCCCTATCTTTCTAATGATCAGAATTCAACTGTTGCTTTCAACCATAATTTAACGTACTTTTATGGGCAGTTAAAAGCTTCTGCCTAAACACATATTTACTTTAAAAGCATTCAATCTTTCCCCTGTCACCCTGTTACACATGTGGCATGAAGGTTTTGCTCAAATTCACTCGGCGCATCAATTGTCTTTTAATTTTCTCCTCGTTCGCGTTGTTTGTCCAACAATTTACTTTTTCCTCCAATCACTCATTGATCAATTGATGAGTCAATTAAATTAGCTCACTTTTAATTGGCTCAACTTTCAGCTGTAAAAGAAACGTCTGCGCCCAATGAGTGTCTGATGCACAATGCATCCTCAATTGTATCCGTAACGATTGTTTCTCTCACATGGATGCAAGAACCGCCGCAGATGTGAAATTTCTGTGTGAGCTCTCAGGCCCTGTCACAGCCACACTGGCACCCACCACGAGTACCCACCACCAGGCGCTCCTTACAGCAAATATAAACACTATAGAAACAGCTACGCACGAGCCACAAGTGTATGAATTAATAAAGCTTGACATAAATCTACAACATCCAGTCAAAAGAACCCAGCAAACCCTCTCAACTGAAGAGCCTCCTTTGAAAAGAACTCAGCAGTGTGGGGTTCTGTTGTGTACAGCAGGGGGGTTTGGGTTGTTTTCTTGCCAGAGCCATAGGAGGGGGCTCAAAGTAGAAGAGCAGCCTAGGTCAAGAGCCAAAGCAAAACTTTCAAGTCTATGGCGCCAATTAAAGTGGGCACTGCTTGTGTTTTAGTTTGTGGAACCCCGTGTTTATGCCTACATTTTGACAGCAGTGAAGTACTGATTTCATGCAGTTTCTTGACAAGAGTAAACTTCGAGGGTCCGCCTCATGTATTGATTATGGCATCAACTGCAAAACCTGGGGGAGCTAAGCGCATTGTTTGGTGCCAACAAAGCAAGTGGGGATTGGGATCCTGTTTTCCCCGCATTAAGCTGTTTGGTAAATCAAGAATCCGCAGAATAACAACGCTGGTCAAGTGGTTCCAGAATCACAATTCTAAATACACTTGACAGTGACTCACAGACAGGCTACAAAGTTTTCAAGAAAGCAGAAAACAAGAAGGCGCACTTGTGCCTCTCGGGCAAGAGTACAGAGTTACTGCCGCCTGCCCGTATATAATCTAAAAAGACACATCAACAAGCCCAGATGCTGAAATCCGAGAAATGGATTTCAATAACAAAGACATCAAGCCACGCGTAATTATCTCCCATTAATGTGATTAGCAAATGGGCTTGGGGGACACACAGGTACATTGCCACGGGGGTTGAAAGAAACACATGGCCCTCATGTCCATGGGACAAAACCCCCTCCTGGCTTACGTTGGGATCACAATGCCAGGTTCTTCAATATCCTGTTCTGCCTTGACAAATGTGTTGGTGTGCCAAGGCCCTTTTTCCTTGTTGCAGCCAGGAATTACGCAATCTCAACTCCGATCAACATGCCCAGCTTTTGCTTTTGGCCCAAAAAATGGTGTTGAAATACAAAACTTTTCGTGTCAAGTCTCACTTTCGCCAAATTGAATTTGGTAATTAAATATGCAACAATTACACGGGATAAGCCATCTGTTGAGTAAAGAGAGCGAAATCATGAGCATCAGGAAAGTCATCTGTCATCCGCAGACAGAAAACCGTGTTTTGAAGGACCGTACAGCGCACCCTCCCCCAAACAAAAGCAACTCTTCACTTGGCCGCACAAAGTAAATTCATTTCACAAAACAGATACTTAAATCATTGTCTTTCATGGATCCAAACAGTGGGTTGTGTGTGTTGGTCTCAGGACGGTACCTCGTCTGATGGCACAGACTGACTGGAACCAGCCCCGATATCAGTTCGTTAGGCAGCACGATTCCTGGAAGGGGACTGATCAATTTCCTCGCCGATTCCATGGCGATCAAGTTCCCCCAGAAATCATACTGCGAACCACATGCAGAACCTAAACGTTACTGGAGCGGTAAACTTCCTTGTACACGCGCCATTTGCTTGAAATTCTGTTCTGAGGGAGGAGTTTTGGCAATTTCAGCTTCGGGTTTCAAACACAACCAAAGACCGCGAGGAAAGATTTCTCGATGGGAAAATCAGAGGTGCAGCTGTACATGATTCCAGAGAGGAAAAAGATTTTCAAATCCGTTACGTTCCCTCTTTCACAGTCAGAATGTTTCAAAGTTTCTTGACTTTTCTTCCCTTGAAAATATAAATTATATATATATTTTTAAACGCCAAGTAATATGTGAAGCTGCGGTCCGCGCGTTGCTGGAGCACTTCTCTGTACTTGAGATGCACGGAGGTCTTCAGATGTGACTCGCTCTGAACCTCCTGGGTGCCAGGAATACGCATCACCTCTATTGATCTGTCTGTTCGTACACATACACGATTGCATTGATATCAGGTTGATGTATGCTCCATACTGGGAGAGGAAAGGGCACCAACACCAGCACTGTTCCCTTTGCAATCTTATTCCTATCCAGTGTGTGCCGTCCGACAGCATGGAACGAAATGTCCGCAGGTCCGAATTCATGGTCGATTTTTGCTTTGTTTCAATCCGTGGTCTTTTTGATACCTTCGTTTTGTTGGGCATTTTAGATTGCAAACAGTGGAATTTTGCCAGAAAGGAAAATCTAGCAATCAAGACCATTTTCCAAGCGCATAATGATTTGAAGGCGATTTTAAGGGGTTTTGGATCAAGCTGGACAATAAGTGTTGATTGCAAAGTTCATCAGCAAAGCCTCTCTGCATAAACGCTGATGGCTATGCAAACCAAAGAAGACCTGGAAGATTACCACCAAAATACCAATGTGGCAATGCCAGAAGGAAGACTGCAAAAATTATCTTTTTCGAAGCGACTTTTGCAACGAATGGTCGTTGTTGAAGACACATCCGCACACAACACACAATGTAGAGAAATAAATACGAATTTGGACAAAGCCGCAGTGAAACTCTAGACGCCATGTGTTTGATTCGCCGACTTGATAAGCAGCTTTGACGCCTCGTTGCTTCACAATCTCCTTTCCCGTGCTGAGCAAATTTGGCCAATTTGGCTCAATTGCAGTCTCTGGTGAGACTGTGCGTCTGAGAGCACTATACTTTACAATCATCTGGAATGACAGTGGATCTGTAATCTGGTGGGAAAAAAAGATCTTGTTAGCGCCAGCGAAACATCCACGAGCTTTGGGGGATTTGCCCCGGGAGGACATACTCCCAGACAGGCTTTGTGGTGAACCATTCAAACTTTGGCTTTGGCTTTTGTGCACTGAAAAAGCTGCCAAACTTCTGCTCTTTTGAGGGAATTTCTGTGCATTTTTTTCAAATTCCCCGACACGTAAATCAACCTGAGAATCAAAATGGCGATTGGTCTCTTAGGACCAAAACCACTTTGCTTCAGGATCCACCCATTGCTGTTTTTTCCGGGGCAGAAGTCTGTGACAAATATGCACTGCGTCGCCTCGTGACTGTTCCTGTTCCTGCAGCGGAGGCAGCGGGTAGGATACTCAGACTCGACTGGGGACTCAGCCATGTGCTC
>JAAUYG010209225.1_pt1 | contig 10221 bp, 10 predicted proteins | sample 7278091 | NCBI WGS metagenome assembly JAAUYG01 (sample SAMN14350201, study PRJNA611818) | marine sediment metagenome | isolation source: surface marine sediment (0.6m) | place: French Polynesia: Moorea | collected 2018-08
ACTTTGTCCATGGCCATATTTAGTCTTGCTTCTCATGCTATTGCAGTGTTTCTTGCTCTTATCTTGGTGATAAGGCAAATGTGTCATGCTTCCCTGTCATTTTTGGTTGGTTTCACTGTTCACACTTGCCAAGGGTGAAGTTTTGTTACGGATTTGCCAAACATCATAATTCAGCCGACCTTTGTTTAATTCCAATCAAATCATTCATTGATTCATAAAGAACCCATAAAACGATTATTGTTTATGTCTTGTTTGGTCTGGGCAATTTTAATGGTGACTTAAGCGGAAGTACAAGTGATATCAGGTCGAAAGAAATGAAAATTCCCGATCAATTGGCACAAACAGGATGATCATCAAAAACCATTAGCAACCTTCTGGTGCACTGATCACATCACTGAAAAATAAAGTGACGCCATCAAGAAACTTGTTCAGTTGTCCGAGAGTGAGATAAAGAGAGTTTTTTGACTCTGAAGTCTTTTCCAGTGTAACGAAGAAACGAAAAGCGCAAGGAGTGGCGTGGCCCAACAATCGTGATTGCATGCGACTGTGCAAGAAAATAAAAAATTGGCATTTCAATTGGAATGACGGTGCGTTTGACCACTCCGACAGCTGGGATTTTTCTGCGAGTGCTTTGCTCTTTGAGCACACTTTGATAGAGTCTCGTGTTCCAATCTGAACAAATGTTGATGCTTTTTGCTCATTTTAATTGCAAGTCATTTTGCAGAATTGTCTTTTGTACATTTACATTTTCTCCAGTGCGCAATAAAAAATCTCGTACGGCATGCATTGCCTGCTTGTTATGGAGTGAAATCCGTCCTTTTTGACAGGATGTTGGTCCAGAGGTGTGAGAATTACTAGGTAAACATCAAGGAACACAGCGCGGTACTGACCAGGAGGTGACAAGTTTTCGTGTGGTAGCGCAGCCGCGCAGGTCTCTTCACAGTTCCGTTCTTTGGTTGCCTGCACCCGTTCCTCCATGCAAACCAGAAGCAGAGCTCCTTGCTGAGGTCTGGACACAGTGCTTGGTTTTCATCAGACACCCAGGAATCCAAGTGCAAATCAGGCTTTCTTTTGCCTTGTGTCCATGATCTGATGAGAATTGGGCGACACCTGCATGTACCTGTCACAATTTTAGGACACTGAAAACAAGATTTTGTTCATAGAATTCTGCTAGGGCGAACAAATTTACGTTGTGGTGCCAGGTGCATCCATTTTAGTGTTTCTGTGGCTGCAGTCTTCCTCCTTCAAGAGTGTGCAAGGGCAGTATTCCCAATCATTTTCTCACTAGCAACACTCTTGCTGTAATTTTTGTCTGCGTTTAGGAACATAAAAGGAAGCAGACGTCTGTTGCAGCCTTGTGGGACACGAAGTCACAAGGAGCCAGTGAGAACCCAGCCGAGTGACCAACGAAAAACAGTGGAAACGGAATTCTTGGGGTCCAGCGAAATGCATGTTTTTTCCGTTGCACAAGGATACGGCAGAAATATGCATTGCATGCAAGCGTGAAGAAATGAACATTGTCTCTACAATCGTTGCCCCTCGTCGCGGTTTTGCATTGTCAAAGAACCAGATTCATCTGTATACAGAGTTACACAAGTTCGTTTGTTTTTCAAGAGAGACCTGGCTTTTTATTGTCTGTTTTGTGCTGCATACACTTTCAGATGAACAGTTTTGAAGCAGTGCCGCATAGAAATGAGATGGGCACAATGCAGTAGTGCACGCACAAGGAGTTTTCAAATGAATAAAGACAAAACGCTCTTGATGCATTTACATCGTTTGATAGATGAGAGTGGTGAACACCATCAGGACGGTCCATTTCCAAGACGATGCCAGTGGTTCACCAGATCCAGGAACTACAGAATACGAACAATTTCATGCAGAACTCGGGTTGAAACAGGTTGGAAACTTGGACTGTGCTTTTGAATACTGTCAACAAGGGGGCAACTTACCGTATTCAACCAATGTAATAACAGTTGAATTATCCCCCTTTTGGTTGCTGGCTTTCAGAGTGTATTCCATGTAGTGCCTTTCCATCACTTCGTTTATGATCAATTTCACTTCACTTTTTCTGTCGTCTATCACCTGCAAGGCAAAACAATCAGCCTTCAGGAAAATGAGTGGTGGGACACCCAAGAGAAGGAACATTTCGTTCTGACAGTTCCGGGAAACATGGGAGTGACGATTCACAATGTATTTCAGACAGGCCGACACATTGCAGTGAAAAACGAACATCGAGAAAAATGCATGGCAAGCTGTTGCAGAGAAGGGTCATCAGAATCAGAACAGAGCAGTTTGTCGCCAAGCGAAACTTTTTCGTGGTGGAGGGTCCGTTACCGTTTCCGTTGCGTGAAGTTCATTGTTTGTTGTTCTGCTTCCCGGTTCAAGCGTCACCCGCCTTCCGTTCCACAGAAACTCAAACATGACGGATTGGTGTCTGGGATTTGTCACCAAGACGCATGTTATTTCGGCGTTCTTTGAGTGAAGAGCTGCTGATTGTTCCGTGCTGCATTCAAACTTTGGTCTGTCTGACGAAAAAAAACAGCGAATATGAATTTTAACACTGTCAAAAAACACCACTGTAGTCAGACCGATCATTTTCTGCCTCTGTCCCAGTGACGCATCAGGTGAAGGAACAATTATTAGATACCCACAAAGGACTTCAATTGTCTGCTTGGACGTTTTGGGCTGCAAATCTGATCCTTCGAGGCTTGCTTCGCAGCTGAATTCTTTTCCATCAGCTTTGTAGTCCTGTTTAATGGACGTGGAACTGATGATGACATCATTCGAGAAATGTAACAAGCATCCTTCGTAGCCGTCAATGAAGCACGCAGGGCGTCTGATCTGTGCCAAAACAGAAAGCAAGAGCAAGATCACAAACGCTTCAACAAAAGTATTCTCTTCGTTGTGTGTGTGTGTGTGTGTGAGGGGCTGAAACCTACCTTGACATCATTGTCAGAAAACTCCTCTGTGTAATCCATGTTTCCGATTTTTACTCGTACGTTTGGTAATGGCACCACATCTTGCACGACACACGCCACAGCGCCTTCCGTATCTTCCTCAAACACGACTGGTTCATCCACAATGATTCTCGACCCAGGTTTCTGGTTAAACCCTATCTTCAGTGGGGGACCTGGAAAGCCGTGGAAGAAGACGACACTTGAGCATTTCAGAGGTTGAGAGACCCTCAGACTTAACACCGCACCACATAAAGGCGAATGCGACGCAAACAGCCGTATATAGATCTATTCAAACATTTCAAACCGACAAAGGAAACAAACAACTAACTGTAAACTTCCAGCAGTTTTGAGTCATAAAGGTCAGTGTTGAGGATGTTACAGGCGTAAGTGGCCGAGTCATTTCGTGTAGCGTCTGAAACGGTGCGACAGAGTGGACACATGTAAGCACGACAAAAATGTTTGAAGAAACACTGGTGGCAACTGAACTGATGCACAGGCAAAAATCCGTACTGGATATTGTGAGTCTATAGATGGTCCATTCCCCTTCCTGCAACGTGTTCAAGCGGAATCGGCCAGTGTCAGTGTATTTTGGATAAATTTCTACATTTCCGCTGATTTGCTCGGTTTGCTGCCTTGGAGTATCACTGTTTCCCTCGAAGAAATTGACCAATCTGTAACCGAACGAATGAGAATGCAGCTGAACAGAGGTACGAGGCCAGGCAAAAAATCTGACATGACTTGAGAGCAGTGTGCTGACTTGTGTGGAATTTCTTTGAAACACACAACACAGAAGAAAAGAAGACATTTAAAAAGTCAGAGGATGTGTTGATCTATTCACTTTCCGATGATGACCATGCCGGAAGCATCTTTAACTTTGCATTGGAAAATGACTCCATCCCCAGGATGCACTTTTCCCTTGGACAATTGGACCTCCACCTGTTGACCCAGTGTACAACCTGCAAAAATGGTCAAGTTCTGTGGAACAATTGGTAGACAAGCAGACTTTGTGGTTGTGACAGGGGTTTGACAACGATTAACAGGTTCCCGCAAAACCACTTTACCTGCGCTTAGAATCAAGAACAGAAGAATGTGTGCCATGATGTGTGTCTGATCAGAACAGACTCTGACACATTGGACCAACCTACATTCTGAATGTTGCGGTTACAAGAAAAAACCAGGTGATTGGTCACCAGGCCAGATTTGAATGGTACTCTGAAAATCGATGATAACGGTGAAGTGATCTTATCTTTTCCATAAAATATCCGTTTGTCACAAGTTCTTATCGCAGTGCACAAGACAAGCACGCAGAGACTGACAGAACAGCGTGTTGGGGATGCCCCTCCGCAATCCTGCTCACAGTTCCTGTCACCCCTGGGACAATTCGTATTCTGGGTCCACGTGAGTGTCCCATCTGAGCGTCCAAGAATTAAATGCTCAAAATTTTCTCATTCCTGCAGTTCTGTGCCCCACACCAAAAGTAGGTCACAGATGACTGACACACAGATTCTCCCTGCTGCGCAGTGTTATGCAGTGGAACATTCTGGTTGAAAACGAATCCTGTCCTTAGTGCCCAGAACTTTTTACAGCAGTAGAGATCTGTGTATCTGTGACAATCAGACTGATTCGGATTCTTTGCTTGTGAGGCGAACGTAGTTTCTTGAAAGCGGACTGGGGTTGCCAGTTCTGAAGGTGTAGGGTGCCACTCCACTGATGCCCATTTAATGTTTCTATGTTGGTGCAAACATGAAGCATGTGAAGGGCCTTTTTGGCCTGTTGCGCTGTAACTCTCTTGGGGTGGAAACAAATTTACGAAGCCATATGAGTATTGGGCAAGCTCTGTTTGCTATGTGTGATGGGGTGTTTCTTGGGACAATAAACAAGATTAAATGACAACAATAAACAATTTCATTTGTCATAAAGTTTTAGCAATATTTAATAAGTTCTTCGGTCATAAATTTTCTTTCAAGTGGCAAAGGCAAAGCAATCATGACCAGTTTATGGCTGATATTGTGGGACGAGAAGACGCGAACACTGGGAAAGTTTCCGCGGAATCCTGCTTGTGTCGGATCATTGTGTTGCTCCTTTCCAAACTTCCGGTTTTATGGTTGACCATGTTTTTGATGGTACTGCCCAGAATTAATTTATGACCTTCTTTGATCCCGCGAGAAGTGCCTGATTGTCTTTTATTGCCTGTGAGATAGTTGCGGTACAACGTAAAATCAGGCGGCTGAAGAAACTTCGTGGCTTGCTGACCCGTCGTAAGACTTGTTTCTAAACCCATGGATGCGGAACTTTTCTCTGTGTGTGATTTGCTTCTGTGGTTGAGGTGTCTTCCAGACGAAGACTCTGTTGCTGAAATCAGTGGTAGTGAAGACCTGAGTGGTGGTGGAGACGAGTACGTGTCGAGATTCTGCAGTGAGCTGATGCGTCTGAGGGTTTGGGATGAATCTGATGTTCTTTGGAGTCTGCTCGGAGTCAGATTGGGCTGCCTGCTGGCAGGCGGACTTGCAGACTTGGTTGTCTGCGAAGTCTCTTGATCTCTTAGTTTTGCAGAAGGTTGTTTGGCGAGACCAGTTCTGCAATGGGAATGGGAAAGTTTTGGTGTCTCAACAGTCTACGGTACGCATTTATTCAAAGCTGCATCAGAAGTTCAAAATTCCAAGAAAAAAAAACTGCGTACAACATTCAACGCCAAGATAAATTGTTCGCAAGTCGATGGGATTTTTCTGCAGACACCTTTTTGGGATTGGGGCTGCAGGAGCGTGTCACTTTGCCTGTTCGTTGTGACTTGGTTCGATACTTGATGTCTGCAGGCTTGAAACTCGTGAGTGATTTGCAAAAGAACTGGGTTACGCAGATTCTTGAACACCGGTGGAATGTGGTATATATATATCTCACAAGAATACTGCTGCGGTTAGAAGTGCTGTTAGGCCTAGAAAAAGTGAGCGTTGTGGACACTTATTTCGTTGCATGGACCTTGGCTTCCTCTAAAACTAGTTGTTGCAAACGGAGTCTTGACACGACAACTTTGTTCTGACCCCAACTGGGAGAAGACCAATGTCATTGTCCAGAACCTCCGTCTTGGGCACACCCGTGGGGGTGTCTCTCCTTTAAAAATGTTACAACGCCCCCGCCCACTTTAAGATCACCCATGGTTACAGGCCAACACGGATCTGTCCTAAGCATGCAGTCTTTTCCAAATCTGATCAGAATTTTTCAATCATGTATTCCCTGGTTGTCGGTTGTTTGCTGTGAAGAATTGATTGGGAGTTGCACTCAGAAAAAGTGAAGTGAAGAAGTCGGTGGTCTAGATAGACGATGGTTAAATAATTCATCGGAAAATTGTCACAGCAAGTATAAAACCTGTCCCACCATCCAGAGCGAGTTACTAATTAATAACAGCCGTGATCAATACTTGTGGAAAACTGCATGAACAGTTTTTGCATTGCCAAATTTCAAAATTAGTTTTTCACGAAGGAGAGGAAGAAACAAACGGAAAATTAGAATTGCTTGTCCGTGAGACAGACTCGACGTTCTCTTCATCAGGTTATTCCATGTACACCTCTGACTAAAGTCCATTTTGGAAATGTTCAGTTGGTAACATACCTTTGCAAATTCGGCACATTAAAAAGCTGAGTGGAAACATTTTCCTCCATATTACTCAGCAGCAGAAATCTGGCAAGTAAATTTCTAGAATAGGAAAGACATGTATGATTTAGAACGTGCAAAGGCATGGAGAATGTTAGAATTTCATGCAGATTTGTACATGCAATCAAGATGCGTGGTGCTTTCCTGTGGTCTGAATTCTGTACAGGCCTTTGAGATGACCGAGTGGCAATTTTCTATGTGAACCAGATGAGTTTTGTAAAGAACCTAGAGTCGAAAAATCAAAACGTGACATCCTTACTTGCTGTTCACTAATTTGCTGAGGTACGGATCATCCAAATCTGTCATTTGGATTGCCTTCGTGGAAAGGTCAGGCAGTACCACCACATCTTCCTTTCCAGCGTCTCTTGCGGGATTGAAGTGTTTCAGTTTGAACTTGACATAGTTGTCCATGTGTTTCAGAGAATCATATCCATGTTGAAAATAAGTTGGGTAGGACACTTTTTTCAGCGTCGTTCCCGAAGAAGATTTCTTCAGCTTTTTTCCAGACTTTGGTTGTCTGGTTGGCACATTGACGGAAGTATCTCCCCAAGCTGCCATTAAATGCCAGTTGGCGCTGGATTTTGTTGACGTACTCAGGTTTGAGCTTCCTTTTTGGCATGTACATTGTTCATCATACCCACACGAGATCCATTCTTTGTCATAGCCAATTAATTGTTGCAAGGCTCTGTCAGACAGGGCTGCTTTGGACAAGAATTCAGGAACATCCTGGTTGACCGACGTTTCACTGACAGGTTCTGTGTCTCTCGACGAAGAGACCTCCGACTTGCTGTTTGAATCAGCGTTCTGCAGGAGAAAGCTCTCTCCATTGTCGGGCTCTGGTGTGTCTTTTTCCATTGAAGATCAAGTCAGTTCGACAATTTATGACAACTGCTTCGACACGGTGTTTTCCTCCAAACATGTGACTGAACACAAATCCTTTGTTTGACTGACATCAGTTGGTGTCCAGGTAAACAGCTTTTTATCCAATGATTTGATCATTTTTTCATTGATTGCTATCCTCGCCACGGAACCTTGTACAATATCAACACATTTTGTGCGGGACACATGTGGTGTAAACTTGTTGAAAACTGGAGAGTTTGAAGTGTTTGGAATGAGCTTTGTGTTGACCCTCCCATTGATACACAGTCATTCAACCTTTTGTGTTTGCTCATGAATCTTTGTGATCGAAACTATACCTCTGCACATGTCCGTTTTTGTCACAGTCCAATTAGCCACTCTGTTGGCACAATAAACAGTGAACCATTTCGTTCTGGCAGAACTAACGAAGCACAGATCTAAATCCAACTGGAAGATCAAGGTACAATGGAATGCGCAAGGTGTACCTGTCTTGTTCCCAGTGTGAAGGATCTTCCTGAACTGCATGGTTCCCAGGGACCTCAGCGCTCGTATTCTGTGAGTTTGGCGTTTCCTCTTACCACTGTGCAGCTAATTGGATTTCAGTCGTGGAAACGCCGGCCCTCCATTGATTTCAGCCATGAATATTTCACGTATTTTGATGTGCGAGCATGAAAAACGCAGAAAACTAACATGATTCTCTTCTTTCACCACTCATAAATTTTCTCGCAGATACGTAGCCACGTTGACAGCAATTACTTTTCACTTTATGACCATTGCCGATCTAATCTTGACGTGATGCTTGTTGCAAAAAGTGCTCACTTCCATGAAAGTGGAAGTCGTCGGATGGAAGAAAGTACAAATTAACGAGGAAAACACCCACCACATGAGCTGCTCTAGAATTCACATTGTGATACATTTCCGCCTTCCGTGTCCCAGCCTGCTGTGACCAAGTGCATTTGTTTTTGTTCGTGAGCACTGATAGTTTGTTTCATATCCGATTGATTTCGTCAACTGGATCCAAAATCAAAAGTGTTCGATGTGTGGCGTTCAGTTGGTCAGAAATCACCCAGGGAATGTTCTTGTTTTGATGCATGCTGCTGTGAGCGACTTTATCAAACCCCCAGATTTTTTGCAGGACGCTGCAAAATCAGAAGATTCTGCCAAAACCTGGTGAGGGTTTTTTTGTGGTATTCCAATAAGGGATTCACACGAGGCCATTTTGGCTGCTTTTTTCAGGAAGCTTGTTGGACGCAAAAAGGCAACACGGTGTCGCTTTTTCAACGAATGTCTTTAATGGACAAACAAATCACTCGTGTCGTGATCCAAAAAATACACACATACAAATGAAGTTTGCCCACCATGCCGTTCCGTTCACACTCTATCAAAGCAGTGAAAATCACTCCAGAAGCTGACAAAGCACACACAAGAATGCAAAAAATCGGTCCACCCAAACAAGCAAGATGAAGGCACAGATGAGCACCATTGGGCTCAATTATAAATGAAGAAAAAAAAACCGCTTTCTTCAAAGAAAGCACAACAATTACAGCACCTAGTCACGCAAAAACAAGTCGCAACCTGTTAACCGTTTCGTTTTTGAACGGGTTTGGATCTATCCACTGTTCATTTCAACTGAGACATTGGGGGGGGGGGGGCATTTGGTTTGCAATGCAACAGGACAGACTTTGCAAGGCGCCCATCCATATAGGTTTTGACCCTGAAGAAAAAGCCCTTGTTGCGGAATCTTTGAGAAGGGGTGCCTGCCACTGAAACTTCCTCCAGAAAGGTTTGGAATCGCATTGTTGCCAGGTTTCTGTGTAGCATCTTGTTTTGAGATCAAACCCTGCATGAGGTACAGTTTTGCAGTTTTAACTTCCAAACGTACTCAGCGCCAGAGCTGTTGATGTAATCAACAGAAATGTCGACAGCTGACTGATGAGTGTTTGCGCCGAGTTGTGAACAAAGTTGGCATAAACTTTGCGATTGTTGAGTGGTTGAATTGGCCTAAAGTTGTCTGAAATGTCTTCGTCTTCGCTGCTTTGCATCTCTCTTTCGTCAAATCCCTTCAGCTTTTTGAACGCATCGAGCTGTCAAAGACAAGAAATTAGCTACGTCTTTGCCAAAACACTGGACCGTGCAATTTTGGTCGCCCAGAAGAAGCCCAACGACACGCTCGGCCTTCCTGCGTTGTTGGGAGACTTGATGTCAAATAAGTTGAAATGTAGCAATGTTAACACGAGACATCACCTGTTTTTGTGATATCTGGAGTTTGCTTCTGAAAAGGGTCCACGTAACAACCTCCTGGCAAGCTGGAGTGGTCACAGAGCCTTGGTATCGATAATACTGCTCCTTGGAGCTGGGCAGAAAGCTGTCAAGTGCAAATGGATCCAACGATGTCGAAGCACCTGCAACAGAGGTTGAGAAGTTTTCATCGTGTTGCAGTTTTTTTTTTCAGGAAATAGAAGCCTTGTCTTGAGGAGAGCTCACGTAGCAGAAGCGTACCTTTGTATTTGACCTCCTCCAAAGCAGACACAAGGGTTTCCAAACCATCATTGTCTTCATATGAAATCTGTTGAAACACACGGTTACAGTCAAAGAAGTGTGGAAAATCCCAAACAGGAACAGGAACTTTGTCTGTTTAGAGGTGAGTGGCAACAACTTGCCTCGACCAAAAAGCCAAGTGCTGCAAGCCCCTGGTCTTGACTTGCTGCTTCAGAGACACTGGGAAATCTGGATGAATAGTGCACAAAATGTGCCTGAA
>JAAUYG010168045.1_pt1 | contig 10220 bp, 5 predicted proteins | sample 7278091 | NCBI WGS metagenome assembly JAAUYG01 (sample SAMN14350201, study PRJNA611818) | marine sediment metagenome | isolation source: surface marine sediment (0.6m) | place: French Polynesia: Moorea | collected 2018-08
CCCCCCCCCCCTCCCCCCCCCCCCCCCCCCCCCCCCCCCCCCCCCCCCCCCCCCCCCCCCCCCCCCCCCCCCCGGTAACGAACACCTGGGAAGGAATAATGGTTGCTTCATTTTTGTTGCTTTTCTTTCTATACTGTTGTCTTTTACAACCCCCCAAACTTTCCATCCCGGCTTTGCTGATGTCATATGTTGCTGTGATCAGCCGAATTTAGTCAGGAGGGGAAGGGGTAGCAGCATCCTGACGTTTACACATGTCCAGGCCTGACTCCCGATATTCTAATCACCTTGGTGATTCTCTAAAACAGACAGAAGAGCGCCAGCACACAAAGTATACATGGTGATATTCCATGAAGTCATCCTAGAAATCACGTGACTTCCCTCTGCCGTATTAAGGGCGGGGCGAGACGGCCTTTTGTGGCCCGACGGGACCTCAGATGATCGTTTATGTGTCCCACTCAGGGCAGATATATCATACACCGCCGTCTCTCTTGATTGCATCATATGAAGATTCACTCTGGCACGTCGCCAAATCCTAACAGAGCATTATTTGATTGACGCGGCTGCATGTTGGCATATGTTTGTATATACACGTGCGCTTCCTGGCGGGTGATGACATGGCTTTTTGCGAAGCCAGCTGAACGGAATCCATAGCAACAGTTGATCAGGCTGGCAGAAGAGAGTCAGACACAGAGAAGGACGGATGCAAACAAAGCGATCACTCTGAATAGAATAGAGAAGAAGATGTCTGAGATATATGGAAACGGGATGATCGTTGGGGCTGACACAATGTGGCCAGTGTCCACAAACCCCGCCCCAACCTTCGGTCTTGCGGAGTAAGGGAAATCATTCATTTACATGTATTTATTTATCCAACTGGAACACTATCTCTGAAAGCGAGAATCAGCCGATAAGGAAAACACAACTCGTTATGCTTTGACAAGGTCAGATGGCGCGGGGTTTTTGAAAGGACATGCACTGGAACAACTCCTCTAGTGGAATGAAATTGGCAGATTCACTGGTTTACTGCAAATATCCCTGTTCATTACGACTAGACGTTGGTTACTTCTCAGCACAATCGGGATTATAATCTTTAATGGTCTTAGGAAATAGCATTATGCCATCTCAGCACTTCTTGTTTTCAGGTCGGTTTCCCAGTACATAGATTTTATATTTTTTCAGTGGATTTATTTTATGTCTTTCCAGGGACGCTAATAACACGTGGGCTGCCTATCCCGACAACGCGGAGTGGACTCTGAGCAGTCCGCAGCCTCCACCGGAAGTCTCCTCCATCAAAGCGGAAGTGCCCAGCCGCCCGAGCAGCTGCGAGTACCAGCACAGCTTCGACCCGCTGGGGATGGAGCATTACGACAGCTGCAATCTCGGAGAAGCTCTCGCGAATTTCAACACGGGCGGCGAAAATGACGTCTTGTCCATGCAAGCAGAGACTTCGGAGGGGGGCGCTTCGCCGTCATGCGGGGATTTCCTTCGAGGCAGCCTTGATGATCTTCCGGACGATCTCAAGAACATTGTTCTTCAGAGTCCGCTGCAAGAGCCGCAAGAACCCCCGCTCCTCGCGGCCGCCACAACAACAGCAACAACGACAGCCACAACAAACCTGCACGAGCTGGCCGGGTTTCCCGCCACAACGCCCGAAATGTCGTCTGCTGCTCCCGTTTTGACGTCACTCAATCAACCGCCCCCACGACGTCTGCTCGAAGTTGTCCCGCCTCTGGATATCGGCGGTATCACAGCAGGGGCAGGGCAGTCGGGAACCAATCCAGATTGCCGTGGCAGAGGGAAGTCTGCCTCGCCTGGCAGTAGATCCAGGGGAAGCAAAGGGGGTCGCAAGGCGGCGACAATCCAGCCAGTCCAGGGATTGGCCGTGGACAGTCACGTGATTAAAACAGAACCTGTGTCACCAAAGGTAAGGGAAATGTAGAAAGTGTTATTCCGGGTGAACATTATACATATTAAGTGTGTTCTAATAAATGTTTATAATCTAGGAAAACACGAAAAAGTTGTTAATCATTTAATCAACTTGAGTTGAGGTTAAACATCACTGTCTGAAAGTTATAGGTCACCAGGTAACGACACATCTGACAGTAATTTTAGAAAAACCTTAGGCTGTTTAATAAAATTTGATTAAGATACATATTTCTTACTTCAGATCTCTATGAGGTATTAAACTTTGGTGGGTGTAGGTTCATATACTTATCATGATATCGCACATAGAGAGGACCTCCCCAACTCCCCTTCAATGCCGCCAAGGGTGATTATTTTTCTGAAACAGTTGCTATACTATGTATATGTTGGCCGCCTATTTAAGCGATGATTAACTCTGTGATGTTATTTTCTTACTGTGGGTTCAACTGTACTAGAGTAGCCCTGCTATATATCTCTGGTTTCACTGTACTCCAGTGTGACTCACCCGTTGAATTCTGGGACGGCCCCGCGGCAGACGACCGGAAGGAGCGTCGGCGGGAACAGAACAGACGCGCCGCCCGGAAACTGCGGGAGAAGAAGAAACGACACTTCACAAAGATGGAGATGGTGAGATCGATATTTAAACTAAAACCTGGAAGTGTGAAATCGAGAGAGAATTGTTGTTATGTCAATGTCGCGTGGGGAGATAGCTGTATACGTCATCACGCATGTCAGTCACGTGCTTAGGAATCACTCATTCATTGCCTACTAATAAAGGTTTGATATTGCATGGAGCCGAAATGTCACTTCCGGATTATTGTCCTGTGTCACTAAGAGACGCATTCTGTCTATGTAGTAGTCTTTTGAGACACTGCATGATTTAGTCAACACAGGAATAGCAGCAATATTGACAAAGCACCAACAAAAATAGTCTTTATCTATATCCAGTGGTCTTTATCTACAGTTTTTAAGTGGAATTACTATACATGTGGTCTTAGGATCATTTTCCGCCTTGATTCCATTGCATCTAACAACTTTTATCTTAAATTCTATGCTCCAGTCACCTGACCCTAATATCGCTCTCTGTCTCCTTCCCTAGGACTATGAAGAAGTCGTCAAAGAGAACCGGAAGTTGGCGTCGGAGATACAGCAACTTCGCTCCGTCGTCTCCCGTTTAGAGTCCCAGCTTGCCCGGCACGACTGCGGCCTCCAGCGGCCGCCTGCCAGGGAGTCTCCTCGTGGCGCCTCCCCTGGGGGACCCACTTCACCAGAGACGATTCCCGCCCCAGGCCCCGCCCTCTCGACCTCCTCACTGGCTCTGGGCGGGTTCGGACGGTCTCCGACCAGAATTCCGTCCCCTCCTAGCGGCCCCTGCCAGGCCGTGATGATAACCAGCATGGATGATCGGATGCTACGCCAGCGATGAACTTCCGGCGGAAATTAGGTGTAGCCAAGACTCTAGGGCGACATCCACAAATCTATATATAGAGAGAGAGAGAGCTGGTCGGAAAAAAATTGGTACACACGACTTCCTGATGTTAGTCTGAATGCTAGAGTGGACTTTTCCAACTGAATATCCATTGTCGTGCTGTTGTCGTGTGAAAAGATTGTCAAGATTCTGAATATTCCGAGGCTCGAGTCTTAGGGGAAGAATATCACTGAATATCCCACAAAACACTTGCAAATATGTGTACATATATATTTTATATAAACTTAGGTATTAGAAGGAGGGTTGTGTTGCCAACTTGGTTGGACCACCAAAGACGCTGGTGGGCGATAATTGATATTCAAGAATATGATGGGTCAAGACTTTGGTCTAAGAAGGCGGCATAATAACCCGTATATATTAGCTAGTCTTCCAATGTCCAGGCCGGGATCGGACACATGTTCTCGTTGGACACATCGACCTCATACAGATATATATGGATCAGAATGGGTTGAAAATGGACTTTGCCTTACAGTGGAAAATTTCAACTCCGGACAGATGAAACGAACACTTTCTCTCCACTTTCCAATATAGGTTTTCAATTGCCCGCAGGGTCAGTTTCTTTAAAAAATAATTCTGAAGTCAAAATTTAGAATAGAAGAAACAGTTTATGTGAGATTATTTGGTGAGATTAAGTCTGTTTTCAAACTTAAGACTTTTTGTAACTAGAGATCGTACTAGATTTTCTTTTCCCATTTCTCATTTGTCCCTGGTAGAAGTTTCCACTGTATGGGAGAGGACCAGATAGAGAGAGTTTGTCTCCTAGTCTACTGATGGCAACTGATGTAACGTGTCATAATCCGCGTTGTCAACAAAAGATTATGTGACAAATCACTGTGACGATTATTTGCCGTAGTACAGTGAACCCGAAATTAAGACCACAAAACAGTGAGCACCACGTGGTCTTTGTTCTGATGTAGTCTTAATTCTGAACAACATGGCACACGTTTTGGTGGTCTATAACTTGTAGTCTTTATTCAGTAGTAGTCTAATTTCCAGAGTGGTCTTAATTGCTGGGTTTCACTGTATCGTTTGTACTACCTGTAGTTCAGTCACCATATAGTGCTATTTACTATCAGTGTCTCGCACAAGAAATACAACAACAGTTCGCCTTTAAAGGTTTTAAGTTCCGTTTCTATGGCCATTGGTTAAACATAGGAAAATGCCACTTCTTCTTAATGCAGTTTTGTGCAACGTGTCCATGCAATATCGAATTGTAGTCCTTACAAAGACTGTGCAAAGTATATCGGTTTGTATGTAATGGAACGTGTATGCGGAGTTTTCCAGATTTTGAGTACGTATCGATGTATTTTGAGTACTTATCACTTGTATTATCCAGGATCCCTCCATGCTTGTGTATAGAATAAGTTATTAGGCTGTTTTCGGGCGATCTCAAAGGGTAAACTGTTCATACACTATTTGTACAAAGTCCTTGTTTAAAACGATTGTATCATATACAGCATTAGCCTTAGACTTGTAGCATTAGCGTTAAAAGTTGGCCCAGTCCCGAGGGGATGTGTGTCATCAGACCGAGTTTAAGGTATCATGCATGTACGCACTATACATATAATTCATAGAAATGTCGGGCTTCGAAAGGAACCGGGTGTTAACCAGATATAGATGGTGGGATCCGACCTAAATGGACGGATAAACTAGGAGATGCTACGTTTTCATTCGAATATAACGCGTTGAGTGCTGAAATGAGCAGCAACTTTAATTAACGCTACATGACTCACCTAGGTTTGGGGGGGGGGGGGGGGCGGAGTTCAAGTGATTGGCAGTTGTGTTTGGCAAAGGCGTAGCCTTCAAGATAGCTTGCCTTTTAATTCCCTTGGATGAGTCAGTCAGAGGCATATAAATGACTGAATAATCATTGCATATCCTTTATCTTTTGTTTGATCAAGATAGGCATTAAACTTAATAAGATATGGAACTTAAGGGTTTCAATAACATTGTAAAAGGGAGTGAAGAAATTTGTAAAAGTAGAGGTCCGGCTTGAGAAAAATTAATGTAGGGGAGCATGTAACAAGTCTATAGATACAAATGTGATTCCAAATTTAAAGAAGTTCGGCTGCAAATATTCTTTCTTCAGCATTAGGTAGCATAAATTGTTACTGCATAGCGCCAATCGAAAACAGACCTATACCCATCTTTCTATCTTTACTCGATGAGAATCGTGTCTGGCTAGATTAGACTGCTGTCTGTATTAAGTATTTGGCTGATGCTATACTCACGTTGAAGCTATCGGCTCTACACAAAAGTTCAAGGACCCTGCATGTGCTTGTCTGGCCCGGGTGTGTGGTGTTCAAGGACCGTGTAGAGGAAGTGTATTCAGGCACAAGTACTCGTGTAAATTAGACGCGGCAAGATCGTTGGCAACCGTCCAGTGTCCTAGTAACCAGTCGTCTGCCAGGTCACGTGGCCATGCACGTGGGTCTATAGCCAAAACAAAAACTTCTTCAAACGAAAACTGAATTCAAAAAGCAGTTCTTCAGTTATGTTGAGTTACAGTTATGTGTTTTTATATAGTTCAATTTAACCATGATAAGTATCACAATCTATCTTTTTGTAATTTGTAATAAATGCTACTAGTAAGTCTTAAGAAGTTAAGATATTAAATGCTATCATGGATATTTCGGCATGTCCGAGCTTTAAACGGGAATTTTGAAGCCTTGAATTGGACTCGAATGCGTCAATGTTATGTTTTGTTGTTTCTGATGTACCGGTTTTGTTAAAATGGTTTGATCCAACGAAATGTGTCTGGTGTATTGTTTCGGGAAGGGTTTATTTATCCTACGTTGTAGGAATTTTGTGTGGATGAATAAAACTTTGATTTTGCATTCTACAAGAAGATCCGCAATGCAGCCGATTGCCGCCAGCTGTGATGAAACTTGGACACTGGGTGGAACGTGCATTGAATGACATTTTCTTCATTGAAATTGATAACTTGTGTTATTTTTGTGAGAGGAAGTGGTTATCGTATGGCATGGCAGGCCCCTTGTTGAAAGTTTGAAGAAATAAATCTGGCATATTTACACAAGACGATTTTACTTCTGTTTTATGTGGGCGATAATATAGTTTCAGTACCATGGTATGTGCCCGAACAATGTTAAAGTATACTGTGAGACTGCAAGACTATTGTTCAACGTTCATCTTTAATTAATACGGCTTTAATTCCATACGCAGATCAACGCCAAATACTACAATCTATAAGAACAAATTGGAAACAATTATACATGTATTGCTTCTCGAGCAAACATATACATGTGGACTTGTATTAATAAACCACGTCACCACTAACACAACCACCACCACCACCACTAACACCACCGCAACAACCACCACTACCATCACTACGACTATCACCAACTGCCACCACCACCACCACCACCACAGCCACACCACCACCACTACTGCCACCACCACAATCACTACTACCACCACTGCCACCACTACCACAATAACTATCACTACACAAAGCACAAATACCACTACTACTACTACTACTACTACTACTACTGCTACTACTACTACTACTGCTGCTGCTGCTGCTGCTGCTGCTGCTGCTGCTACTACTACTACTCCTACTACTACTACTACTACTACTACTACTACTACTACTACTACTACTACTACTACCACTACCACTACTACTACTACTACTACTACTACTACTACTACTACTGCTACTACTACTACTACCACTATCACTACTACTACTACTCCATATAACCAGACAGGAACCTTTCTGGCAATTGATTTAGTAAACAATGTATAGTGATTAACACTCTCGAAGGCTTAAAGGCATCTAGAAAAGCAAATGCACACTGGGCTGTCATGAGTACTGTAATAATCTATAGTGTGTGACGAAATGCGTACACACATAATTATCTATTGAATCAAATCTTTACTCTTAAACCCAACCGGTTAACAGTGGTATCTAATATCCCTTCTATTCTGTCAAACATTATAAGCTCAATTATGTTAGTGATACAATTGGATACACTAATTGACCGATAATTGTTAAGGTCTGTAACATTACCTGCTTTGTTCTGAATCATAGGTAAGAGGACGGTATCCATTGTATCAGCAGGGAGGTATCCATGACTAAATATAGAGGAAACCAGCAAACACAGCACGACACCCAGTTTCTGAGAGGCGTAAAGTGCTCAGTATGTAGATTATCTAAACCAGGAGCACTGAGGAGCTTTACCCTTTTTAAGTTTTACCAGTATCTCTACAATGTTATATGCAGACACAGGTACATGGTTATCAGTAGCACGAACACAGGACATTACTTGCTTTTTGTATTTGGTACGTCCACAGAACTGTAAATGTGGCCGGCGCCTACACAGTCTAGGGTGTACATATTGCGCTTTATTGTCGTTCCTGTTGTGTCGTTCTCGTCCGTGTCTTATTGCTCCCGTGCCATATGTTAAATTCGTCTTCGTACCCAGTTCTCCAGTCCATTGCCTTGCGTGTTCGTCCGTATGTCTTTGTTCGTGTTTTCGTCTACGTCTCATTCAATGCATGTGTCACTGTCAAATTGTACTCAATGTTCTTGTATATATATATTGCTGTGTTGACCATTGTGTTCCAGTTAAGGAATTAATGAATTCAGCGATTCGGTCTGGGAAAGAGTGTATGGTGTGCTGTATATGTTTCGCCGGATTGCGGGTGACAACCACTGTACATGTCCCTTGACTTGTGAACTTGTTTGCCTGAAAGTAAAGACCCTTCATTATTCTAATGGCTGTGTTTGGACCTTTACACCGTTCCTCCACACATCCTGAGCTAGCCCACAACTGCCGTAGACTAGCTGTTATTAAGTAAATTCAGCTATGAATATCCTTCAATTCACAACATCAGTTACTCTTTCCATTCATATATTCCCTTACAGAATATACTTTTTGGCCGTCTATCAAAATCCTTTATCTATCTGTTCCAATAGCATAACATATTAAAAGGTCGCCTGTTTCTAACCTACATACATCCACTATATCCTTCCAGACACAACACTGGTTGATCTGTGAACACCCAAAAATACCCGTTGCACACAATGTAAATACTGTGTCCGATTGGAGCAAATTTAAGCCTTCTTGAAGGGCGTTGCAAACACTGATAGGGCTCTACATGGGTCCAAATAATTTATGCTGTGTCGCACTTCACTTTTTTTCTGTGTCCCATGTCACTTTTTATAAGAACTTTACTTCGTCTCGTCACTTTTTATAAACATTTTGCATATATATTTATAATGTAATTATATTGTATAAGGCCTTCATGTCGATCTTCCTTTTCTATAAAATTTCAACGTCGATTCTACATTTTTTATAAGATTTTGACGTCACTTTTTACAGTTTTTATCAAAGCTCACGTCAGAGTTTACAACTTTTAAAGTGGCCGTTCGTTTTTGTAACCATGTGGAGCCCTACTGATCGTGACACCACCGCCATTCAACCTGGGACCACGACTGCACTCAGCTACTGTATTAACGGACAAGAAACTTACATGTCTGTTAACATGATCTTACTATAATGAGATATGATCACAAATAAGGTGATTAATTCTATCCATGTCAAGGAATCCAGTACCAATAAAAGCTAATAAAGGGTCACTGTCAGTACCCTCTACACGGTCTACAGCGACCTGAGACCATGGCAGCCACACCGACAGACTACATATACATCTGGGGTATTCAATGTACGCTGGAGGACGTATACCTGGTTATGTGTTGTGAATTCATTGCATGGGAGCTAGTTGCAAGTTGCTGGACGTCGTTAGAATTCTCACCTACGTACAATTAACCCGCCCAACGTTCTTTGTGTTACGGCGCAGTTATGGACTTCACCTCAACTCAGAGAGGAACATTTTCAGGCTAATGAGCATGTTCTGCTGTAGTGGCGCCGTCAAGGACTTCACCTTGTAATCAGTATAGAGGGAATACTTGAATACGGAGATGGACATGCAACACTGTGATTAACATAACTCAAGCAGCACAACTTAACATCTCTAGAAACCACGGCCTCCAGACCTATAAATGCCAGGAAAATACACAAACATCGGAATCAAAAACCAGATAATGGAATCGTGTTTGAATATTGAGCCGAAAAACGATTGCGCCTACGACTTGAAGGCCTGCTGGAATACATGCGTACAGACATGCCTAGCCGATTTCCCAGAGGGATTGTTTGATCTTTACAGTAGAATCAGTGTCTTCTGCAGCATTTCAATCAAGCCCACGCTTCATCAAACAACGTCCAGGGGCATTGTTAGCTACGTTAGGCTACAGTCCATGCAACATTTTCTACTGTGGAAACAGAATAATGACACTGCCCTGACCCATGGGCAGTGGGTCTCACCAAGGTCAGAACCAGGGGTAACAACCTGCCAGTCATACCATGGCCAGAAAGCATCCGAAACTGTCGTTATTCCTGGACAGCTTATAATACAGCACATGACGGAAAGAAAAAACAAGAGGCCCATGGGCCTTGGCGTTCTGCTTAACAACCAACTTGGAAATGGGCCAAAGTTCCAAAAGTAGTGACAAACATTCTCTTTCTATCCCAGGACGTTGAAATTGAGCATATTTTTGCTCTATGGGCAGCGGTTTCCGAGATATTGGCTGATTTTCAAAATTGCCATATTTGGCATGAAATTTGCATGCTTGGCCATTGGCCAAAATTCCAGAAATGGCACATATACTCTCTTTCCCCCAGAGGCTCAAAATTGAGCTCATTCTCACTCCACGGAAAGCGGATTCTGAGATACTGGCCAAATTTTCAAAACTGTCATATTTCGGCATGAATTCCAG
>JAAUYG010083130.1_pt1 | contig 10219 bp, 5 predicted proteins | sample 7278091 | NCBI WGS metagenome assembly JAAUYG01 (sample SAMN14350201, study PRJNA611818) | marine sediment metagenome | isolation source: surface marine sediment (0.6m) | place: French Polynesia: Moorea | collected 2018-08
ATCTTGAAGTTGCACTGGATTGGTTACCTCGCCTGAAGAGGTGATCCAGACTAACTTGCAATGGGAATAGGTTAGTTCTGGAAATAGCCAAAGCAGTGCTGCAGCATGTGTGTCTCTATACCAGGCAGCACCAGGAACTATGGGTATGGAAACCACCTGGAATGCAATCCAGGCAGTGCCATGGGATTCACCCATGTAATTTGCCCTGATCTACTGTCCCAGTTTATTCCAGTGTGACCCCATGTATTTCCAGTGTGAACAGTCTATGATAAGACATCATTCAGTGGATTGCACTATTTGAAAACTTGGTAATAGCCGTTCACAAGACTACTGCCCAGTGTCTGCACTCTGTATATGTAAAATTATCTACAGATATTGTGAATGTCATATATTTAGTTACGATGTTATGACAGCATGCATTTACTTCATCAAAAATAACCTCAGTATTGCCATTTGCATCTGTGGGATTAATCTAGGTCATAAATTTATGTAACCATTGTATCAAGGTGAAGTTCAAAGACTAGGGACATTGGGCCATGAACTTCAGTCCTGACTGAAATGTGAGCAACCCCAGAGCCCCTATCAAGCATATATCCTGTCAAGTTGTTCTAGTTGGAGCCAGACACTTGGCTGACCTCCTGGGCTCAAATCTGTTCAGGGCCTAACAAGGGGTTCGGTGGACACCTACAGAGATTCTGGTTGCAGTCTAACAGCTGAAGGTCACAGCTTCTGAGTTGGCCATTGTGGGTTAGGTCCCAGCGGCTTCCTTGAACACCATCTACACTGTTTATGAAAATTCCTCCGGGGTTATACCCCTCCTTTATTTTATTTTTTTGTTGTTGTTGTTTGTTGGTCTTCTCTAAGGCCTTCTTACCCTGATGCGGTCTGTTTAGCTGCAGGATGGCCAAGAGATGAGACATAAAAAAGAACTGGCGGTTCTTTTCAATGGCATATATGAAGTTTACAGTGCCCAAGGTGAGGCATTATATTATGGTTAATTTACTTTTGGTATGAAGTTCTATTTACCATAGACCCACCTCAGGCTAGGGTGACATAACAATTAGAGTGGGTTGATGGATGCTGTGGTCGATCTCATGGGGGGATGGAGGGGGGGGGGGGATGAGAAGGAACTCAAAGACTCCCTATCAAACAATCTGTGGACAAAGTAAGGCTCAGTAAAAGTAAAGCACCCAGTTCTAAAGATGGGCGAGCATATAATAGAGGGTGTTACTGTGAAAGTCATGGGGGTGCAGGGTTCTAAAGCATCTTCTACAGTCTCAACAGCCCACCTACCTACAAACTACAGACAAAAAGTAACAAACGGCTGGTGATTCTTTTTGTGTGAGTTATGTTCCTTTTGGCACATTATACCAGTAGATCTGAGATTTCAAATTTAAATGGGTCATCTGTATCAAAACTTTTATCCAAAAAAAAAAATAAATAACCCAACAGCAATTTGGTACTTACTAATAACTATGGATGGAGCATTTTGTCCTGTGAATGTTTTTTTTTTTTTAAAATATGTTTCAAAGAGATGAAGCTATGACTGCTGCCGTAACCAAATGCCATGAGATCGTTTCTAATAGCACAGATGCGGCCGATTACAGTAGTCCTTAAAAGTCTAGGCGGAGAATGTGGATGTGTTCCCAAAATATCTCACCATCCACGCAACTGCTTTTTTTTTTTTTTCACCATGTGATGGCCTCAGTCACTCTGTTTATAGAACCTAAATATTAAAAGTGCGGTAAAATTCCGCAAAGGCGGCAAGGTTACAACAAGGCAGACTGTGAAATGAAAGCTGTAAAATACCAGAATCTCTTTGGTTCAGGCAAGTCTTGACTGTGTGTGTGTGTGTGTGTGGCTGGGACAAAGACAGGATCACACTGGTACAGACAGACTTCTCCAGACATCTTCAAACATTCACTGATCTCTCACTCATAAGAGCCTGCAGAACTTTGGTCTACATATTTCCAACTGCTGTCTGAGGTGCTTTATAAATATATTGAGAGTCGGAAGCCGACTTTTGCATACAGTCCTCCTCCTTGGTTGTGAAACTCAAATAACCACTACCTATATTTGCATGTGTCCGACCTGCATGATTTATTACAGCAGAAATGAATTCTGAAGTTCTTTGGGTCAATGATCCCAGGATAAAACTTCCGGTTTTGTCACTGGTCACTATGGTCAGTTCCACTTACTACTCATCCAGGAATTTCGAGTAAATCTACTATGGTCCCTGTAATGTCAGAACCCGCATTCGCAGACATCTTTCCATTTAAGACCACCTAATACTGGTAGTCTTATGCATTAGACCTGCCTTGAAAGAAAAGAATACTCTTTCCATGAGGAAAGTATAGTCTCTCAAGACAGGTGGTCTCCGCTGGTGGGTTCATTTATACTGAATTCTAGGTATTTTTGCTGGAAAATTGTGGTCTTTCAAGACAGGTGGTCTCTAGTGGCAGTGGTCTCTCAAGACAGGTTTTTGCTATATACTGGATTTCTGCACATTCAGTTTAATGACATTGGGATGGGGGAAGTATGACAAATAGCTCTTTGAAACTAAATACAGAGTATTCTATAACTGCCTAATTTTTCAGATGCTTGAAGTTAACATGAAAGGACATTTACAAACATATACCGATGGTACCTATATTAGTAGCATAGATTCCAATCCAGGTAACTGGCACTTAGTTTCGACTGAATGAATTTCAATTGCAAACATATATAGCGGATGAAAAAGAGATGTGGTTTCTTTTTCAAGCATAAGCCCAAAGGTAAAGTATACTTGTGGGAATGTGTGACTGGTAGGTAAGGCCCTTTTCTAACCTTATGTCCTGGTTTCTGAGGCTTACTCATCCTCTCATTGCCTGGATGTCCCAGTTTTGCCATGCCTTTACAAAAGCAACCTCTTTAATCCGAGGGTGGATATACATTTTTCACTGCAGCCACAAACGAATCTTCTGCAAAGCACTCGCTGCACTCTCATTTCTGTCTGCAATTTCATGCTATGATGCCATCCAGCAATGAAAGCAGTGGGTAACAATAAAGATCTGCCAAATCCAAACCGAAACCCTCCGGGGTCAAAGATATATATCACAGCATATATACATCATACAGCCATGTATAGATGTAGATATGTATTGCAATGTTATGAGGTGAGATCGTGTTGAAAAGCATCTGACCAGATCGAATATTGGGTTGTAATAGCATACATGATAAGCTTTGATGCTATCTTGCCAGAGCGGCTGTAGAAAACCCAATCTGTGAGTTGCCCAGTTACAGTAAACTGGACAGATCTGCAAAACATTCACAACAAAGAAACCCAGATCAACAGATAACCTACAATAGCAGGATTAATCCTTTGGGGACTTTTCATACTCAGCTCTTTTGGCAGAGGTTTTTTGTACCAGTGCCTGAGTTTGTCATGCTTGAGAAATAGATACTGTACATAACTGTGGGGGTCTGAAGCTAGCCTGGTCGCTCCAGTGACCCTGACCTGATGACTACTGGGTCTGAAAATCACTGCATGGCCGGCATGACATTGGTACATGCACATGTGCGTGGTATATCTGCAAGCAGACTGCATGTGGTAACAGGGTCAAGTTCTGTATTTCACTCACTCACCTTATCACAATGATATTTTAAAGCAGCACATGTAAGAAACATGATGGTGTTATTGTTTGTTTTGTTCTGAAAAACTAAACAACATGAATTAAGGTCTGTTGCTGGAAGCTCCGCCCAGTAGACAGTAACCCCACATGAGTGTGAGATCTGGACTTCGAAATACAACGTAAACGATAGGTCATAGACAACCCAAAACATAAACTGAACAAAACAGATAACACCAAAATTTAAAAACATCCTGCATAACAAATACAGGGTCACGTAGCGTCATATACAGGTATGGACACATGAGAATAGTAGTTTACAAGATTCTAACTTGTATTTTACATGTATATGCTAAGTTGATGAGCCATCTAAATATCTGATGATGCCACTTATAGACCTATGTATTTTACCTGTAGTTATGCTCCCCCCCCCCCCAATCTTAGTCTAATATACACAAACTAGACATCTATCCTAAATATATATATTTTTTGAAACACAGTTTTCCCTTGGTTGTGTGAGCCTGCGAGAGCCTATTTCAATGCAATTACTTTCTGTATGATATAATATAGGAAAGTAACTACAGTGATCACTAACCAGGTAGCGCCACTTGTTCCACGGTGATGTTGACTTGGTTTCCCTCAATCAGAATCTGGTTGGACGGTTCGAGCTGATTTGACGGTATTGGAATGTGGATGGCGGTTGGTTCCTGGCCTACTGCGGGTTCACTACCGGCCAGCAGCGATTGGTTGATCATGAGGACAGATGTACAGTCCTTCTGTTGGTGTTCCTGATATCAAATGGAAGAGATACATGGGTCAATACACGTAGGTTATATACCAGACAGGAGATGGGGGGAAAAATACATATACAGAATGCTTCTATTTTCAGACCCTCCATGGGCCAGTAAGTAAGTGCCCATCACAAATTGTTTTATAGGGCACAGTACATTTGTACATACAAACTCCCACTATGGGACCAAGCTATGTGGTCCTATAAGCAAGGTGGCCTTAAAGTAAAGGACTTTATCTAAGGCCGTTATTTCATGCACATACAAATGACTCCACAAATTCTGGGTCATATATACAATGTAATCTCTACTGTTTGTTTCTTCTTTGCATGTTTTTCAAGTTAATACATAACACCTGTACTACATATAAATGTTTTATATGTTACTTGAAGCACAATATGATACTATTTCAAGTAATTTGTAATACAGTACTGTTAAAATATAAATAGATTATTGTCTGATCATTTCTAATGCAAATTTGCATAAAACTTTCTAACATACCGAAAGATTCTTTTGCAGTGTCACATTTGCTAGTAATTTCAAAATTAATGGATTTGTAAAAGAACACTCAGATTTACATGTCTGTTCTTTGAGTATGGTTTGCAGCGTTTCAGCCTGTAATAACTTCACCAGGGTGTTCCATCATATATTTAATCTTTTTCTGGTGAACCTGCTCTGTCAGTTTCTGAAAACTTTAGCCGGTCTTTGGCTTTCCACAACTTTGGCAAACTACCATAACAACGTCAGACACATGGGGGGGCTCTTTGAAATATCGTCACTTGAAGAAGAAAAGTATAGGTCTAGTCTGGGATACCCTGAGAGCAGAATGTTTTACCCTACCAGGGTACAGTAGATCTTGGTTCTATCTAAATCTTGCCTGACTGAAGGTGTTTGTTATACGGCTGCAAGCATTTAGCCAGACACATTCCTTGAGTATTTTTAACCCCGTCCACACCGGCTTCGGGACTGCCATCAAAAAACAATCTCTGAACTGGAAACAAAGGAATCTTGGACAATGCCCAAATGTGATTCAAGTTAAGCACAAAGCCCCAGACAGGTTCCCACCCTAGTTTCAAAGCTCCAAGGGGGCTGCTTGTTGAAAAATCTTACGTTTAGAAATGGTATCAAAATCGCTACATAAAGTCACAATTGCCTTTGCTATTCTCAAGCCTGGTTTGGAACTGGAGACACGAGGCCTGCCGGGACCCGACATTACTGCTGAATCTATATGGCCAAGACTATTCAGTTACCTTTGTCCTCTCTCCAACCTCTGCTCAAACAGCCTTTTTGAAAAAAAATAAAAGACTTATAAAACCAACAATATGTATAAAAGCTGGAGGATAAGATACAAACCAACATTGCATCTTTAATATTTCAACAGAGCTTTTCAAAACCTTTATAAAAGAGTTCGGCATCTTCAGGGGTGGTGATGGTGGTCACGGCAGCGTAGAGGTTAGGGTGGGGTGGGGGTTAATGGTATGCTGTGTGATGATTAAAGTAGAAGTTTAATCCTACCCTGGAATCTTCATCTTCAATTCTCTCATAGAAATCCAAGCTCCCGACTTGCAGGTATTTGTCACACTGACTGCTCAAACACTGTCATAAGTGCACCAAATTACCGTTTAAGGTAAAGCAATCTTCAATATAAAATGAAAATCTGAATGCATGCCAGGGGCATACTTTAGTGCGGAGTGCTAGACTAGAGGGTTGGAGATGTAACACAGAAAGTTACTATAACCCTGTTACAAGGATTCATGTTCTGAACAATGCAGATGCCGGAGAGATGGGCCTCTTGACAAATCCCAAACTGCCAGTATGTAAGATGAAAGAAAATGCCATATGGAAATTCCGTAACATATATATGGGTCTTGTTTTATTCAGTCATAATTTGACTATTTCACCCATTTTTATGGATTACCCCGATATTTAGTTAGAAGCAATTGTGATCTGAACTGGACAAATATACAAAGATGTTCTGCTATTAATGTAATTTTCTGTTGATGGAATCGTCATTCATATACATCTATTGTAACTTTAGTACAGCCTGAGGCATGCTAATTTTTCATCTTATTTTTGCCTACCTGCTGCTTGGCCCAGCTTAGCCAGGCTTGGCCCAGCTTAGCCAGGCATGGCCAAGCTTTAGCTAGGCTTGGTCCAGCTTAGCCAGGTATGGCCCAGCTTAGCCAGGTATGGCCCAGCTTAGCCAGACTTGGCCCAGTTTAGCCAGGTTTAGCCCAGCTTAGCCAGGCATGGCAGAGCTTAGCCAGGCTTGGACCGGCTTGGCCAGGCATAGCCCAGCTTAGCCAGGCTTGGACCAGCTTAGCCAGGCATGGCCCAGCTTAGCTGGGCATGGCAGAGCTTTAGTCAGGCATGGCCCAGCTTAGCCAGGCTTGGTCCAGCTTAGCCAGGCATGGCAGAGCTTAGCCATGCATGGCCCAGCTTAGCCCAACTTAGCCAGGTTTGGGTCAGCTTAACCAGGTCTGGGCCAGTTTAGCCAGGCAAGACCCAGCTTAGCCAGGCTTGGCCCAGCTTAGCCAGGCTTAGGTCAGCTTAGTAGGCTTGGGTCATCTTAGCCAGTCTTGGTCCAGTTTAGCCAGGCATGGGCCTGTTTAGCCAGGCTTGGCCCAGCTTACCCAGGCTTAGGCCAGCTTAGTAGGCTTGGGCCAGCTTAGCCAGTCTTGGTCCAGTTTAGCCAGGCATGGGCCTATTTAGCCAGGCTTGGCCCAGCTTAGCCAGGCTTAGGCCAGCTTAGTAGGCTTGGGCCAACTTAGCCAGTCTTGGGCTAGTTTAGCCAGGCATGGGCATGTTTAGCCAGGCTTAGTTGAACTTAGCCACGTTTGGGTCAGCTTAACCAGGTTTGGGCCAGTTTAGCGAGGCAAGACCCAGCTTAGCCAGGCTTGGCCCAGCTTAGCCAGGCTTAGGCCAGCTTAGCCAGTCTTGCACCAGTTTAGCCAGGCATGGGCCTGTTTAGCCAGGCTTGGCCCAGCTTAGCTGGGCATAGCCAAGCTTAGCAAGACATCATTTTGGGCATAACAAGGGCCTAAAGTCAAACCCTTGTAATCTGTGAAGCTCCAGCCCATGTCTTCAGGTATTACAAAGTTTGAAAATAAATGAATAAACAGGAATGATTAAATCCCATCTGCTACCATTCTCAAATCTGGCATGGAGACCCTATGAAGACTTTCCATTGGTTCAGGCTGTGGTTCAGTAAAATAAAAGAGCATGTTTGCCACAAGTTCACCTTTGGACCGATGACTCGCGAGTTTGAACACATTGGGGACAAAATTTTAACCTCATTCGCTATGCACTGCTTGGCCCATTTTAGCTGGCAATCACATCTCTAAAACGGATTCAATTCAACAATTGAACACTCCTTGGCAAACACACATGTACAGGTAGTAACAAATGACCTGATTTGAGGCTAACAGGCTACAATATACTCTCTACACATCTGAATAGGAGAAGCCTGAAGTATGTTATGGTACTTATATTTGGTACATGTCAATATCATTGAATACTCAAGGCAACTCGGCACCACTGATAATGCATTGAGATTTCTTAAGTTACACAGATACAGGAGTACATGTCCCAAGAGACACGAGCGAGAAGAAATTCTCAGAATTCAGTCAAGGGTGGCATGATTTATTCAGAGCTGCTCACGAATTATAACACACTAGTCAGTGAAATAGCATGTACTATTATTAAGAACTCATTTATGTCTGACATTACGAGGTGATAAGTACCTTGGGTGGCTTAGGAGTATAGGGTTCCAGAAAGTATGATATTCAAGAGGACATGATAGGAGAAGGCCTCAACACAAAGGGCAGGAAGTAAAGATCAGACATAAGATATTAATAAGCTTAATAAGGCCCGGCTTCATTATGGCACAGGAAGATGGGTCAAGTACGGCAGTGTAATGCTGGTTGAAAGTGCAGGAAACTAAGCATCCATCATAGAGTGAATGGAAAGATCCTCAGAGTAAAACCACGGGGAAGGAAAGCTGGTTGAGAAAAGCCCCCTTGGTAGGTAGGCCCTGTGCAAAACGGAACAAAGACGTCTGGAGTATCGAGTTCGAATAACAAAAGATGTTAAATGATGCACAGAGCAAAGCTTTGGTCAGAGAGATGCTTTGTGGGTATGTGTGGCCAGATCTTCGGCTGGCTGGGCTGTTTGTGCCACTGTGTGGCAAACACGCATGGAGATGCTGTTGGTGGCAGCAGTGGCTAAAATTTTACCCTTCATCTTTCAGGTGTGTTCTTCCAACTGTGCAGAAACACCTGCTTTGCCACGGCTCCGTTGTCTTGACACGACAAGGATGATACAAATATTGGAGCTGTCAGGAAGCGGCTGTCGCAGACCATGTCTAAAGGTGATACGGGGGACAGAGAGCATTCCATCTCGATGACATACAAAGTTGCTGTCCCGTAGTACCGGTATAAACATCATCCCCACTTACCAGCATGCATCGACGCCCACAGCCAACAACAAAACTGAATGAATGAAACCCAGTGAAAGTGAACAAGTTTTACCGGAGGCGCCTGCCTAACGTTTTATTAACTGCGTAACTTTCTTTGGCAGACATGAGTTTTCCTTCGATATTGGGGTCAAAAGGTCGATGCTAAAACTGCTTATAGCATGTTCCCAGACATGTTCATTAGGCCGCGGATCCGTACCATATTAGGTAGTTTTAGCCCGAAGCTTTCTATCATAAACTCCGCTGTAGGTAGTCGAGGTCCACATTCCTCAGTGGTGCTTTATTGCTGGGGCTTGTTCCTTAAAACTATCTGAAGTTAAGTCTTTATATATCCCTGCTATCAACTGCAAGCCGCAGTTGGGGTTATGGTGGCAGTGTCGGGCCTTAGGTGGCTTACACAGAGATGTAAGCCAACCATGTTATTAAAGTCTCAGCAGATGCTTCCGTGATAAACTTGGCTCTTGCCTTTTCATATGACGTCTCGTGATATATATATATGGTTGGTAATGCTGACTGAGCGTTCGTGGCGGTATAGCGACTGATGATCGGCGTGCCCGGCTCCGTTTGGCACTGCACCGCCAACCACTTCTTTACGAGTCAGTCTGCTAATAAACGTCTACCCCCAAGAGTTCTACCGCAAGATGATAGGATAGCCTTTCCGTCACACAGAGAAAAGATTGCAGCTCCTTCCCAAGACCTTCCCACAGGTGGAAATTCAGACATCTGAGAACACTGCATATCCTGTGATGGAAATACATATATACATGTACCAATAATGTTGGTGCTGACAAACATGTGAACATAGGAAAAGAAAAGAATGGTCAGTATCTACAATCAGTAAAGTGATATTCATAGCCCAACTTTTGAAGCAAAGATAGGAGAAAACATTTATTTACCAGTTTAATTGATTTCATTCCCATGACCTCAGTGAGTGGTATACTACTTGTATGAAGCTGTAACCTCAGGGGACCTAGAGAGCGGAATATCACTTCATCACTGAATTCCTGCTAACACTGTAGATCCCTATCATAATCTGCTACACATACACACACGCAAAAAAAAAAAAAAAAAATTGGCTTCATTTAAATATTATCAAAATGTATTTGACCTGAGTGTTCTCTAGAAAGCTATATATATGTATCTCATCATTTTAAACTGCAATATTCGCAAAGGTTTATTCTGACATGGAGTAGCCGTCCTTGTAACTGTCAAGCTTGTGTTTTATGTAGGCTAAATGCAACACAGAGATTTTATTTCTAGTTCACATGGCATTCACTGTATAGTAAAGAAGACACAGGTCTGTCCTAAAGTATAATGCGCCACAATGGTCAGCTAGTTTTATCTGTCTC
>JAAUYG010008291.1_pt1 | contig 10217 bp, 8 predicted proteins | sample 7278091 | NCBI WGS metagenome assembly JAAUYG01 (sample SAMN14350201, study PRJNA611818) | marine sediment metagenome | isolation source: surface marine sediment (0.6m) | place: French Polynesia: Moorea | collected 2018-08
AATTCTCACTCTCAATATCTATTTTTATCTATCTCTCTCTCTCACTCTCTCTCTCTATGTCTGTCTCTCTCTCTCTCTCTCTCTCTCTCTCTCTCTCTCTCTCTCTCTCTCTCTCTCTCTCTTTCTCTCTTTCTCTCGGCCCTAAGGAACCCCGCGTCCATGATTCAGCGGGACTGCCCGTACCCATAACTCTACACGAACAGCAAGGATATTCATTGGCGTTGACTCGTTTATTGGTAATGACAGCAACAAGATAATGCTCACTCTGTCACCCTCCATGCGCTCGCTCACCAGCTACCTGTCTCCTTTCAGCCGGAGCGGCTCGCCTAACCCTGGCGGTATAAGGTGGTCGCCACACCCTTTACCTATATCCTACACATCAGTCTGACTTCGAATCCCGCGCCCCCGCTGCATTGCATCACTACCCGGGCGCTTCATCTGACTCTAAGTCTGGCTCTAAGTGTATCTCTGTGTGTCTCTATCTCTTGACCTAAGTCCGATTCTTTTAATCTAGTTGTTTACACTCTATTATTACTAAACCACCTGCCGTCTGCAGGTTACTAAGGTAACCAAGGGCGTCCTAAATCTTAGCCAATCAGAAGAGGCCCGATGTTTGATTACATCCAGGGGGCTGAACACCTGTTTGGACTGGCCATTCTTACATGATTTCCTTTACCAGTACATAGCGCCTCTCAAAACTACTTCGGGGCCAAGGACTCACTTGATGCCTAACAGAACACGTTATTACCTTTCTAATAAGACCAAACATGACATTCTTACGATGAGTATTCGCTAAGTTACCATTTACCGGTACACGAGTCCCGATCCACCAATACTCTGTCATTTTCTAAGTCCTGACCGTCTCGGGGGTCGGCTGCGGGACTCTGTACTGAGCCTCCCTTACATCAGACACCCTCGGAAATGATTATAGACAACACCTTAGACCTAGTGTTTCCTATTGATCAAGGGCAACACCTCCCCCGATCCCGATTACAGGGTACCAAACGTGATCGGGTTTGGCTAGTATACCCGATCGGCCTGACGTGTCTTCGCGGGGGTATCGCGACGCCCTAGCTGCCTACCTCCCCTGCGACCTTCCTAGCCTATCGGGCTACTCTCGATACTCCTGATGGCTATTCTAAACCCAAAATAAAGACCTACCAGTGGCTGTGACACTACATAAATGCCTCCCTCTTTCCTTAGGTCACTCCCGATACCATGCTACACTCTGTTACAATCACACAATGTAGGGAACAGCCACTGGAACACTGCTAACTGATATACAATTCAACTTGTTAAAACCTCTAACTGGCGACCACCTTCGAAATACGTTTTACAATGACTAATACTTGCTGAGCGTGACCAATACACACATACCTGTATACATACAAGGACCCTTGGGGTGACAAACAGCCAATACATTTTAGCACCATACATCAGTACCATGACTCACCAGGTGAGTCGACACAAACATTAATACTGAGCGTGTATCACTGTTTATGGAATGAGCAAACATACAAGTTTTCACACATTTGACAACCCTGAAGCAGTAAGGATAATGGACGGTTTAATTACTGTCACTTGGAATGTAGGTTAAACGATTTTAAAAGGCACCACTTGGCTAAATGATAAAAGAACTAACTACAGCTAAAACAATAACAATTTAAAATGTACGCGCATGCAAGCGCGATTTTCCTATAGCTAGGTACAGCGGGGCAAGGGAGGTCAATAGCTTTGACAAAGCATCCCAAAACCACACAGGTCTCTTAGGTTTACCCGTAATCCTACGAAAATTAACGTCGGCCCTTCCCGATGTCCTAAATAAAACATTTAACATGTCCCGAGAACCAACTGTAACGCTAAACGTTACTCCGGACGCTATGAGATAATCGTTAAACCGTTACCTGGACCAGGGGACAGTAGGCTACCCGCTGGCATCTGTCAAGTGCTATGTGCCACACGTGGTCACCACTAAACCGGGACCCCAGTCCCATCACCGCAAAGAATGGCCACCTTTTAATTATGGTTCAGACACTCGCGGTAAAGTGAATACTAGAAATTACATATAGGGTCCTACTTTAAATGAGAATAATAACTAAAACTAAGTGCCCTGGCACTATCATTACGGGGGCTTAACAACGATGGAAAGTGTGTTAAACACACTGTAACTGAAAGTCACCATTGTCACTTACAGGCCAAACTCCTCGGTAATGCGCCGCGACCCGACCCATGGTAAACAGTGCTACTACACACACCAGAACAAAAATAATAACTTCCAGCCAGTGTCCTACTAGCTAAGCTACGTTGAGCGCTACATTACTGCGCCAATATACTTTTGCATTGAACTGGCATTGCACAAGAAAATAAGGCACATATATATCACAGAATTACATATTACCTGGCTCTTTAAGGTTCTGTGGGCAATGTCTCTGCACCAAAGAGCCATAAAATAAAACATATACATGAAACACTACACTACTAACCTTTAACCCAAAGTGGTGTCCATTTTTATGGAATTATCCTGAAAGTTTGTGCTCTCAGAGAGAGCATCACAGAACAACATTCCTGTCCGATGTGTAGATGTTCCATTTTCTGCGGGGTCCTGGATCCCACAAAGTCCGTTTTTTTGCGGAGTCCTAGATGCCATGAAGTCCATCTTCTGTGGAGTCCTACATCCTGCGGAGTTCTACCTTCCGCGGAATCCTGGGTCCTACAAAGTTTGTCTCCTGGGGGATCCTGCGTCCCGTGGCACTTCTTTCGCGGATCTGGCTTCTCTGCGGATTTGGGGCTACTGGGCCTCTGGCAGGATGTCCGATGCGTGGCAATAGGCCTGCATCGGGAGGGTACCGATGATATCTTGACTTGGCACAAATGAACGTCCTTCCTGTGTCCTTGGCTGTTAGTTGATAGGCCTGCGTCGCTCGCGGGCAGGGGAATGTCTGGGGTTTACCTCCTCAGGTTCACGGTGGGTGACGGGTTTCAGTTGTCCCCGTCTGTCTCTCAAACTGGCTCTTACAGTCATACCGATGACAGTGAATGATTTTCTTTTCTTTTTCTGTCCTTCTGGGAGCAGCCTGGAAAGGTCCCATCATTCCAGCTGTTAGCAACTCAGGTCGTGCAGGCGAGAAATCAAACAAAAATCAAGAATGCGTCTGTTGTAGAGTCAACTGTAGGGCATGTTTTCGTTACAGGGTGAAGGCTTGCAGGTTGTCCTTCTGTCTTTCAGCATCACCTCGGGTACGCCACGATGTGTCAGTATTACATTCTCTGTGGTGACCCTTTTGCATCTTTCTGGGAGAGCCTCCTGGTAACTTAGTAGGTTGGGGTTTCCTCCGTCTTTTGACTGTCACCCCTCGATTGCTCCCTCTTTTGACCATGGCTTCTCACTTCCTCCCTCTTTAGTTCGTAGCTTCTCATTTCCTCCCTCTTTAGTTCGTAGCTTCTGTCTAGATGGACCAGCGGGGTCCATCGGGGTGTCTGTCAGAAGCTCTTTCCGTCATCCCAACATGGTGTTACTTAGCCAGGCGATCCAAAGTCCAAAGTTGTCATAAGGCGTGATCCCCGATCCGTCTCTTGGTGGTTCCATCTTTCACATGACTTGTTGACAACCCGCGGCGGGACCAACATGCTGGGTTGACAGTCAGTCCCTGAGCCCTAAAGGTTCAGCCGTGGTCTGATCCTCCAATAGGCCGCTGGCTTGGCTCCTTTAACCCTGTTCTCCTTATAAACAGTAGAGGTGTGCGAGGAGCAACAGGAGAAATTACTCCTCGCCCCCATAGTGGCCTTTACTGTTGGGACTCTGGCCCTTTTTGGGGCTCGGAGTCCATTTCCTCCTCTTGCTGTTGTGGGGGAGTGGCAGCAAGACTGGTTGAAGGCTGGGGTGTCAGGCGAGGCAGTGTTGGGGTGCCAGCATCCTGCGGTCCCGGGGTAGTGCCCCACACCGGAGTCAGCGTAGGTGGCATGGACAGCCCACTAGCTGTGGCCGTTGGCACGGGTGAGGTGCCCGATACAGTGGAAAGCCGGACATGACCTCCCATCTCTTGATATGTGGGCAGTCGGTTCCCCGATGGTGTAGCAGTGGCTTGGGGCATCAGGCCCGCAGACTGGGTGGCTTGTTTCAGCTTCTCGAGTTGCTCCCTACACACTTCAATGGTGAAATTGGCCCGTGCCAAGTCATCAGCTTGCCGCTGATTGGTCACCTGTAGCTGTTGCACTTGGTCTTTTAGCTGCCTCCTCTCCTCCCTGATATGCATGGCATCACCATTCAACCAGTCAGATAGGACTTTCCACTCCTTGGCTGTCTTTCTCCCCTCGAGGCCGGGGGTGTGGCCATGGCTGATGGTTCTGTCCTCAGGTCGTCCAACTGCTGCTGCAGTCGATCCCTCTCTTGTCGCAGCTCCGCCACCTGGTTGTGCAGGCCCAGTGTTGTCTCAAGGTCCCTGGTCTGTCGTCGGATCATTTCCTCTCTTTCCTCAGTCAAGGTCTGGACCTGGAGCTGTAGGGCAATGCTTCGCTCCCATATGTAGCGTATTTGTCCCAGCAGACCCTGGACTTGATCGGGACACCCGAATTCGTCGCATTTCTGTCGGCCAGCTTGGAGGGCTTGGGTCTGTGACCTGAACCTCTCCTCGATGTCAGTGCGAAACTGGTCTAGGATGGCCAAGGCGTAGCCCATGGCACCTTCGGACATTCCACGGACATTCAACTGGACAGCCCCTTCTAGCTCTTCCCATGTGTCGGTCTCCACTGGGTTCCAGTTAGGTTTAGCTCCAGGTTGGGTCCATCTTAACCGAGGGGGTCCTGCCATAATCTCTTGGCCCGTTTGGGATCGGGCCCCTCCATGGCCATCCTCTCCGGTCCCCCAATGACCCACTTTTGGCGGTCTATGGACTTCTCCTGATCCCTTTGGTGGTTGCCCCAAGGACTCATCCTCTGAATCACCAGGGGCAAAAGCAGCTGTGTCATCCTCCAACTGGCTGGTATAGAAGACCGAACTGGTAACCGCATGGGTCATAGAGTCGGTCGCTAGGCCTCGGGGGATTGGGAGCCTGGGAGGTGATGCAGGCACACCTATCTCCTCTAGTTCGTCAGCAGAGCTCTCTGCTTCAATCATCGGGATAGTGATCCTGAGGTATCCACCGGTGGGCGTTCCTGGGGAGCTGGCTCCTGCGGAGTTGAGGCTTGAGGCAACAGACCTCTGGCTGGTGACAGATCCCGACACAACAGCGAGGGTCTTTTTCATGACCGGGGAAGCCTCAATCTTGATCGCAGGCTGCACGTCTCCCTCAGGAGCTGTGGGGTTCTCCCAGTTGCCCCACTGTCCATCAGGAAAATCTGGCCACTTAGCCTCCTTCAGTGCCTCCTGGATGGGAATGCTATGGTGGTAGCCGGGCAGCAGGAGCCGTTCATAGGTCCGTTTGGCCCCCTTCACTCGCCCGTCGGCGTGGAGTTCATCACTCATCCCCAGAGGCCTCCTCTGAGAAGCCTTGTGCCAGACCTGGATGGCACGATCCATGTGGGCTACGTTAGGGAAGTACAAAGGCTCCGGAGGAAAACTGACTAGGACTGCCACTGTCACCCTGGAGTGGCCGTGGGCACTGGGAATCTGTGGTACCTGGGCCACAGGGCAGTCCATGAGGGCCCAGGGTCGTCCAAGGGCATCATTTCCTCCTGGCAGCACTCCCTGTGGCAGCAACGGTAGGTCAGACTCCTTGACAGTCTTCCGGAGCTTCTTGAGATTGGGTCCCGATCTCTGGATCAATTCTTCGGTCTCCAATGGCACAATGTTCTCCCCAGTATACAGGGTCACACCCTTTCCGCTCCGCCGGTTGTGCACAGCCTCCTCATAGGTGAATCGGGGGTCCTCGGGGGGTCCCTACTTCACCTCGAAGCTGCCCTGTCTCAAACTCGGTGGCCACACACAGGCTACCCCAGGTGGGCTGGTCCCGAGGTCGGTTGGTGGGTTGAGTCAGGAGCAGCTGAGTGAGTTCCTTCCATGTTAATCATCGGTCAATGGGTCCCTTCCAAAGGGCATCGGCATCATTAGGCATGACCACCCTAACCTCTCCTTGGCTAGACATCCTGGGTTGACAACCGCTGCCATCACTGGGCCCACTAGACGCCGTGGAGGGGCATCAGAGGCGACCAGCCTTGCGAGGAGACGTGGATGCCTTGGCTGTCCTGTTCCCTGCCCCCGGTTGCTGACAGCGCTTGATCTTCAGTTGGATCCTGGGCATCTTACTCAGTCCAGGTCGGGGGTTATGGTAGGTCGACCGTGGTGAGATGGACGTTTTGCCTGACTCCTTCCTCTGTCAGGACCCTCCCTGACTAGAACTGGACTTGTCTCTTCCTGGACTCATCGGGGCAGTTGAGGCTGGCGTCAGACCTCCGACGCTTTTTGCTGTCAGCAGAGGTTGGACGTTCTAGAGCCTGACGTATCTTTCTCTCAAAGATCCTCCTGTACGCCCAGCAAATGTTCCTGACATTGTCACCTGGGTTTCGGCTGTAACAATAGACTGGTGGAGCAATCACAAGTCCCACCCGCTGAGGTACCTCGTCCTGGGGGCTTGGGGGCTTGCAGTAGGGATTAGGCTTAATAGCCAAGGCCCTCTAGTTTGGCTCATTGGAGTGGCGTCGGGTCAGCGGCACCCCAGCATCAGCCTCTTCTTTCCTTCGCTGCTCAATGTGAGGTAGGTACCTATCCAAGGATCCTGGGTTGGCGGCAAAGACAGCTCCACACCCCAAGTGCTGGCAGGTGAACTGCGGCATCACGGCCACATGGAACATGTTCCAGTGGCAGACGAGCTCCTCTTCAGTAGTGAAGGAGAAGCGGTCTGTCCCAAATGCCCGGCAGTCATGTACTCTGCACGCGTAACGCATCGGGCCAGGGTCGATCTCTGGTCTGTGGGCCATCTCATACCATCGGGGCCTGGTGGTCCTCCCGATGACCCGATCAGTCACAAACTTTGGATCGGCTCCCGTGGTCTTGGTGACAGCTGCTGCTGCTCTGGCCCCAGTCATCTGGCCACGGCTGATGAGTCCCATGGACGGCTGGTATAGGGGGATCCCGTACAGATCATTGGTGAGGATCCTCTCGCTCAACGGTTCTTGGCGTCGGCGCCAGATAAGGGTCTTCCCTGCGTACTTGTGATGCTCTAGGGCCTGCCAATGGTTGTAGGCGGGATCATCCACGTCCTGGCAGGTGGCGGCCCTCCGTTCTGCCTCTCGGGACTGTTGTCTCTCCCTACAAGTGCTGCAGGGATACAGGCCCGTCGGGTCATGACGGTCCTGTCCAGTATAAGCCTGTGGTTTCCCTTCTACTGGGGGAACAGCGGGACGCTCTATCCAGGGGTAGGCTCTCAAACATACCGGTTGGCCCGTCTTGCGTCGAAAGAGGCCTACGGCTTTAATCTGGACACATCGTTCACCAATCTCTAGGCCGGGCTGATTGGGGAGTGGCTCACCTTGTTGGCTCATTTCCACTTCCTCGGGAGGTGAAACTAGGCTGTGGGCAGGCGTCTCGGCGGGGCTAGGTGCCTCAGCGGGGATGCTCTCCCACATCGGGGTTCCTCCGGGTCAGAGTCACTGTCCCCTAAGTCCAGGCCACCCACTCCCAGCTCCAGTTCAGGATAGTCCTGGCCTGCAAGGGCCATCTCTGCCTCAGGATTGTAGGCCTCAGCGATGTGCTGGGCAGTCTATTCCCCATCGTCTTCCAGGAGTGCAGCAGTGAAATCCAGGTTTACCCCATCGAAATCATCTACCTCCCCAGGCATCAGGTTGAGGATGCTATCATCCAGCTCCGGGAGGTCCAGCTCCATCATGGCAGACTCCGTTTGTCCCGCACTGGCACTGGTGGCCGTCGGGGGTATCGGGGGTCCCGTCCCTTCGGCGTCAGGGGTGGCCTCGTCGGGCTGAGTCCCTCGGGCATCAGGGCAGGTCCCGACGGGGGTGTTAGATGAGTTCTCACCTCTCTTCTTGCTCTCAAGGTGGGACTGGCTGACTGAGTTGTCTTGCCTGCAGCAGGGGTCGGCTCCACCTGCACCTGCATGGTGATCTTGTTGGCTTTCTGATCGGCCATCATCATCAGGTCGGTATCACCGGGCTGTTGGGTCAACAGCAATTCTTTAACAGTTTTCTGAATAGTAGTCTGTGGACAGCAGCTTCCTTCGGCTAACTCGCTCACTATATACTATCGGGCAGACATAGCAGGAGGTTTCTCACTCACTCTAGCCACTCGGGTAACGGCTGTCCTTTTTAGCAGTCAGCAAAGTTCTGATTCTATCATGACCCCGCTGCCCTTTTTATATCAGTGCGTTGCCCCGGGTAACCTGGCCATTGTCGTGACAAAGCCATTTGTCTTTTTGAATGACTTCCTTCACAATCGCCTCCTCGATGGTTACGAACTATTGGGTGAATCCTGTTTAGATTTCCTGAGAGCCATGTTCCTTCTGGTTCTCCCGATGTAGGTAGAAATAATTGTCATCCCTCCGAAGAGAAGTTAGAGTGAGTTAAAAACTTTGGATTTGTGGCACTTGCTGCAACAAGTTTTCCAACTCATTAGCATATTTCCCTATAGCCCGGGCCTGTTGGCTGGGCCATGCCGCAGCGTCCTGGCAGCAACTTGGGTTCTCCCCCGATGTCAGGTAGTGCTGTGGGCTATTTTTAGCTGTAGGGTTTCCCCGTGTGGCATTGCTAGCCAGTCGCCTGGGTCACAAGAGGGTCACACTTTCACCGCTGTTTTGCAGACATCTGGAAACTGGGTTCTAACTACGTCATGTCCCAAGGCTTTCACTGCGTTACATGGCGTTATTTAGCAAGGCAATTCCACAACTCCTTAATCTGATCTCCAGCCCGATATTATATAAAACACATGGATATTTGTCCTAACTGGCCAACTGGCCAACATACGTCTCCTGTACATAAGTTTTCCTTGGTATACAGCCTAATCCAACGTCCTTAGCTAACGCTGAATAAATAAGTTGTAGACATTCTGTACAGCATACACAGCTTCCAAACATTCAAAAATATCCTCGCAAACTCAGCATAGATGTATTAGAAGTCTAGTTCTCCATTCTTCATGTATATCTAATTAGTTTATAAGGTAATCCTGTAGTTTCAGTTCTCTTTTTCTCAGCAGAGTCTCCATCGGGGTTGAGTCTTGTCACTACTCCTGACTTTTTAACTCCCGATTGTTTCAGTTCAAAACACGAGATGTAGGTTAAGGTGTGTGTGGGGGTTGTTTTAATAAAAATTATCTCCAATAGCGCTCCAATAGCGCAAAACACTCCCATCCCTAGACACGCTCACACCATGCCATTGGGATGAAAGCTGGCTCAGCGGGGCACTCCTCTGGTGAATCTCTGTCTTGTCTTTAACAAGTGTCAGTCCTTCGAATCCAGAAAGGCCACCTAAATCAGTTTGTAGACTCAATTAGTGCTCCATATATGACTCTAATTTCCTAGTTGTGGTCGCCACTCGTCAAGCCTACACGCTCTTATCTAGCACGCTCCAGCTTCCTATAGCACATGCTGCTGCTGCGGGAATAGGCATGATCACACTGCCTCGGGGGTGACCACTTGTCGGCTTGCCTGAGTTCTGGGCATCATAAACTGGCACCATATCCTAACATCTGCACGTACAGGGCAGGAGAAATAGGCCTACTGTCTCTGGATCTCGGTTTTGGTTTTTCATCGTCTTTTAGGGGCCCCCGATGTCTCAATTCGGGCTGCCCATACTGCATCGGGGAGGGAGAGTCAGCTACTGCAGGCATTCCTGACAGGATACTCCCAGTCTGGCCTTATGTCTTTATCCTGTCTCTCCACTCGGGATGTAGACTGTGCTTAGCCTTCTGGCATTGGGGATAAAGTCTGTGGTCAAGGGAAGGCTGCGAGGTGGGGCCTAATGTGCACAGCATAGCAACAAGTATCAGATCATCAGCTACTGCAGGCATTCCCGACAAGATGGCTCCTTGTCCGGCCTTACGTCTTTACCCTGGGCTCTAGACAAAAGTTTTCCCTATGGCATACACGCGACCTCCACTCCCCCCAAGGCAAGTCCTACACAACTAGGCAATTCCATTCCACACTGGGGAATAAAATTGAAAAACTGGGGGGGGGGGGGGGGGTACATGGAATAGCATGTTCGGTCTTCTTTCCGCCGCCCGCTTTGAAGACTCCGACTGTCCACTGTCGACACACCAGATCGGAAGACCACACGTC
>JAAUYG010006107.1_pt1 | contig 10216 bp, 2 predicted proteins | sample 7278091 | NCBI WGS metagenome assembly JAAUYG01 (sample SAMN14350201, study PRJNA611818) | marine sediment metagenome | isolation source: surface marine sediment (0.6m) | place: French Polynesia: Moorea | collected 2018-08
AAGCGCAAACCTCCCAGTTTTTACGTCTTTGGTGTGACGCGGTCAGGGATCGAACCCCGGCCTCCCGCACCCCGAGCGGACGCTCTAACCACTGTGCTACGCAGGGGCGGTAGGTTTGTGTATGTGACAGCACCAAATAGCATTTCTTGGATTCCAAGGCAACGTCGATATGAGCTCACAGCCTATCACCACAACGGTAGTGTCTCTTGAGAGAAATGATCCACGGCTTTCTCTACTGGTCCCAGGGGCGCGGTGCGCTTGGTCGAGCGGTAGAACACTCGACTTCAGACCACTGGGTCCCGGTTTCGAAACCCGGTGTATTCATGTCTGGGGCCCTTTCATCCTTCGTCTCATTGCCCGGCGCCCGGTCCGTCGCTCATAAGACCCCGGCTGTTAAAAAAAGAAACGTTAAATAAACCAATTCACTCACTCACTCACTACTGGTCCCAGGCTAACTGTGCATTGGGAAGCAGCAACGAACTTTAGCTAATTTTACCGAACATGCTGAATTATAGAACTGATTGCTATCTCAGACTTCTTTAAGCCTTCATGGACGTGCCCTTCAAACTAAAACCTGAAAAGCAACATTAAGACATTCTTCAGTAGCGGCCATGGGCGTGTGAGCGGTTAGATATTTTGAATACAATTGCGCACGTGCCCTCCTGAATAGTATGGTATGATGTCTCAAGCATTAGCGGGTTTATCAAAGGTGAAATTTTGAAAATAAAAACACACGCTTTGTTCCCCGACCTGAATGATAAGTTTGTAAATCCTATATGAGATCCTAGTTTGTGTGCGGATGAGCGGGGTAATGAGCATCATACCTTACTCTAGGTCTTTGTACGTGATAAAATTGCCACTGTTGGTGCTCACCATTATCCAGCATTCAGCAATCATGACTGAGGTGCCTACTTAGACGTTTACTTAGAAGTCTATTTTATCTCTTTCTCGTTAGATATCCAAAGTGCCGGTATCGGAATGTGAGAAGGCCACATCCTGTCTGTCTTGCAAAGTACTGCGAGATCCATACTGTGGCTGGTGCTCTCTGGAGAAAAAGTAAGGGAGAAAGTACCGGGTGGGTCTTATTCGTCTTAATACAGTGAAATTCCACAACGAAAACTGCTCATGGTCGACGCCAAAGTCTTCTAATTATGACGGTGGTCTTTAGCTCTAAAATAATATATCACCGGTGTGTAACATTTGTACGGGGGTGGTCTTAAAGGGGTTATCCCACCGTATACTGCAGACTGAATACGTCTTATACTATAAAATGTTTCCTTGCCATAGGACATCATGCACATATGTTTCTTCTGCTGTCCGTCATGTTAAATAACATAACATTTCAGCATTGCAGGGACTAGATTTTTAACTGTTCTGGATTATTTATGGGGCCATTATGGATGGTGAATTGGTGATGCATGCATGAAGCAACACGTTACTGAATACTATTTAGAGAGGAGTGAAGTATATTGTTTCAAGTTAATACCTGCATAATCACATACACGATGTGATTGAAGATATTACAAGGGCTATGGTCATGTTGAAAATCATAATGCAATCGTTGACTTTTTGAACAGGATGGCATTTGTGACTCTAATGTCCATGAACGAAGCTTTAGTCCGTAACATATGGTGTGAAATGTTGGCCATGTGAAAAAAAAATTTAAATTCTGTTTAAGTAAAGTAAATGGTTACCCATTTAAATACTATTTTAGAAATTGTAATAATGCTTTAAAACTAATCATGGGCCAAAAATCTTGACCCCCCAAATTGTTTCAAATCCCTCATTGTTTTCTTTTCCTCCAGGTGTGCAACACGAGAGTCATGTCAGAGTTTTAGCAGTGACAAGCGTTGGTTGTCATACAATACGTGGGAGTGTCCATCTATCGTTCCCAGTAGGACTCACAACACAGCCAGCATTAGTCAACAGACGCAGGTACTGTTACCAAAAATTTCGCCTGCATCTTATCACAAAGTGACCTAGTGAGTCTCTTGTACCATAAATATCTCCAAGCCAATACCCAATCAACTATCACCCCTTTCCTTGGCGAGGAACGAATCACAGTGTGCATTTTCAACGGCTGCTCTATAGCAGATATTGATTCAATGATTACGGTATCACGTTTACGTCACACGCGGTTCACACACAAAATACGTCCTTGCGTGTGGCGGCTTGTGCGCGACAAGCTAGAGCAATTTGGGGGTAAGTAAACTGAGCTGCTGTTGGACAGAAAGAATGGGAAAGGTTTACAGCTATCCTTTAAAATACTCGAAAGCCTCATAATGTTATATTTACTGGAAGTCAAAAGTTAGAATGATGATAAACAATTTTACAATTGTTTTGTTAATACAGTGAAACCTGTCTTTAAGACCACCTGAAAAATAAAATAAGGACAACCTTGGAATTAAGGACAGCTACTTCAGTCCCCAGGTCTATTCAGCACATAGAAGTGGACCTGAGAAATAAGACCACCTCAGAATTCAGGACAGTTTTGGACAGTCCATAGGGTGTCCCTAATTCCCAGGTTCCGCTGTATGTCTGAATAATATTTTCTTTACGGAGATCCATGTCATAATTACTAAACGAACAAAGCCACCCCACCCCCTCTCACACACACACACACACCTGGAAATCTAAAGCTAAAGTAGCTTTATTCAATTGAAGTCTCTTTTTCAACGAAATGTATCTTTAGTCCACAATCTGGTTTATCCGGCTTAGAATTCAAGTGTAAACGCATTTTCCATCTGCAAATTTGTGCAGCATTTAGGTATATATGCATGTAGGAGTAGTAATAGATGTATAATAAATGCCAAGCTCCCGTTTTGATTTTCCAGTTTGTCATGGTCTTGATTAACGGTTGCCTCATAGTATTTCTCATGGTTTCAGATCACCGTGGGAACTCGCGCGTTGCCAGTGAACGAGGAGTATAAATGTGTTTTTGGTGACAGAATAACTTCAGCGGAGCTTACAGGAAGTGACATCATATGTGGTACTCCACCACGGGCGATGCTACCACAAATACCTGCGGGAACAGGTGAATGAATGAATGAATGAATGAATGAATGAATGAATGAATGAATGAATGAATGAATGAATATATCAACTAAACAATATAGAAATAGAAATCAATTTATTTACTGGATCAAACAAATAAAAATTCCGGAGCTTAATTTACATGTTTTATTAGCTTTTTATTGGGGGTGAGGTCAACGAAAAATTAAGAAATCGAACAGTGAATCAATTCGATCCAAACATCATTGAATCCGTTAAAGATACATGTATAACGAGGCATAAAGACATTCAAATGCGACTTTCAAGAATTGAAGAAAGTCCTACTGGGAACAGAGAAAGTTCTCTCTTTCAGTTATGTATGCCGGTAGCTTTACGTTTAAAAACCTTTCTGTAAGAAATACGGTGTCTCCGACAAGAAAGCATTCAAGCCAGGCATCAATTGTATAAAGAAAATTAAAAAAAGAAACTGGATTTACTTTTTGTGAATTTGCAGACCATGTGAATGTGACCCTGTCTCTTCTGGCTGAAGCGACTCGTGTTGCGTTCCTCAGCACAGAGTTTGTCTTCTACGATTGTGATACACATGATGCGTATGTATATTTTTGTATTACACTAACACCCCGATGATATATTACAATGGCTTGCCGTAGGCAGAGAGAATATTTTGTTTACACATTTATGCAACAGAAAATAAGATAACATATTAAATGCAGAAGTGGTTTATGCACATATCACGGGCGTCACTCGATATGATACCTTGGTACGTGTCCGCGTACAAAAAAAAACGAAAAGGGGTGATTTTTACCACAGATTGATGGGGTCCCGTGACCTCAAAATGGGGGTAATTTCGCCAGAAAGTGTAGGTTTTTGACAGAAGATAGTCCTCTTACGCCGATAAAATAGGTGCTCTGGTAAGAATACTTACATACCGATATTTAATACACATTTTCTATGAATCAAAGATCGTTTTCTCGTGATTGTTTTAGGATATTAAATTGTCCGCATTTTATACTTTGAGTTTTAGTCGACAAAAACTCGGAGAAAAAAAAGGGGGGGGGTATTTTTGGGTAGTGAAATCCCCCAATAGGGGCTATTTATTTTACCCATGTAGGCCTACTTGCATGGGTACCAAGGCATCATATTGAGTGAACCCCCCGTGGCACATATATATGAGCTATGCGATTCTCTGTGTATACGTCATTGGTAAATCGGAAATTTAGGTACTGTAGAGCTCTTACAAGGGTTTTGACGTTGCATCTGTTTCACTTGCACTGGGATTCATCTGGCCGAGTATTTTTTATAAATAATTTGCTATCAATTTTCTGGCCACCATACTAACTTTATTTCGTCCAGTTGTACTCGGTGCACGCGCAGCAGCTGGGGCTGCCATTGGTGCATCCATGACAACCGTTGCTATGACAGCAACACTGGCTGTAGTAGCTCCAATGATGCCATGATGGATGGGGTGAGTCCGTCAAGCGCAACTTATCTGGTAAAACTGTGTCCAATACTCGGTGGCCGAATGTTTAAAGCCCTGGGGCTGAGTCACCTATATCTCTGCCGTACCTGATCGAAACCGCTCGGCTAATACCGTTCATATGGCATAGTTTGTTCCGCGCATTGAAATTATATTGACGTGATGTGGCTCAAGTTGTGACTGGTGATTGTAGTTCCACAGACATTGAGTACATTAAATGTTACACACAGCCACACAGTATGCGTTTGACTATTTTGTGGTAAGTTAGTGTGAAGAGCTAATAAAACAAGGGGTCCAGTGGCCTTGACGCGCTGCTTGTTCACTTGACAAATAGGAACACATCTTATGCCGAACAGTCATGTAGCTACTTGCTAAATGTGGCTGAGGTGACTATGTAATCCTGTCGAAAATCGGATAGACTGAGTGACTTGATAATGACCTTGAACACTCAACACTCAAAAGTACCTTGTAAACACGAAGTATATGTATGTCCAAGAGGCCCAAATTTTGCTCCGTTTTGCTCTATGACTAGCCGTTTTCGACATACAAGGTTGTTGAAAGTCAGGAATGTACCAAATTACTTCAAAATGACCCTAAACATATAAATGTCAAAATTACCATATATACACTAAATATTTGCCCCCGGGCCGTGTTCAAGTCGCAAAAAAAAATATAAAAATGCATTGAGTGACCTCAAAATGACATTGAACGTTTAACAGTTGTAAGTACCCCCACATGCACACCAAGTACGTAGCCCAGAGGTTCAAATTTTGGACCGTTTCGTTCTACTACCAACCATTCTCGAGATACAAGGTTGTCAGTCAGAAAATTGGATATGCACCGAACGACCTCAGACTAACCTTGAACATTCGCGAACATTCAAAAGTACGCTGTATTCACTAAATTTAAACCACATGCCCAAATTTTGGTCCCTTTCTTTCTACAACCAGCCATTCTCGAGATACAAGCTTTTGAAAAATTGGAAATGCACAAAAAGACCTCAAATGACCTTGAACACCTAACAGTAAAAACATCCTGTATACACTACGTACCTTCACATGAGACTGACATTTTGACCAGTGTTGCTCTACGCCCAGCCATTTTCAAGATATCACACATTTTTTTATAATATGTTATAATGCCCCACTGACCACTATGTTTAACGTACAAAATCGCCCACAAAATTGTCAAGAACCCAAAGCAGCCTTGGTAGATACCCTTCCCAGGAGTATCCATAAACTTCTGTATACTTTCAGAGGAGACGTCGTTCGAAACTACTGCCATATGGTCCCATGTACTTAAAGAAAACGAAAAAGAAATGGCAAATATTCAAAATTTGAAATTTTAAGACCGACAAAAAACGGTCTTGAGAAATGCTTGACAGATACTTTTCCACAAAATGTGGCATTAATCTGCTTGACAGTTCGTGACAAAATTAATTTTATTGACGGACAGGCGACCGACGAATGTGTGAGGACAGTAGCTCTGTTGTGAAGTAGCACACAGAACATGGCTAACAAATCTAGTGAATGAATGAATAGATGGATGGATGGATGAATGAAAGGTGAATTGATATTCAATTATCATTTGTTTTGTGGTATACCATATGCATGTAATTTAATGCAACTGCAAACTATATTGCACAATACATCATGTATCTCTAGGGAAAGGGTATGATATGTAAATAGTAAATATGACAAGACTTTACATGTAGCGTGTTCTGCAAGGTAGCAGGGACTTCTCTTTCCAGGACTGTCCTGTTGTTTATCGTCCAGAAGAAGAGATCTTAATACCAGCTGGGTTTAACAAGGAAGTTGTTCTACAGGCCAGTTATCTACCCCGACCGAAGGTAAGATGGCTGCCAGGAAAGACACTGTATCTTACGCTTTCCACAGCATGGAGCATACTTATTTTGACATGCCACAGCTATATGTCCCTGCCCGGTTACCGAATGGTTAGAGCGCCAGGCAGGGCGACATGTATGCCCCTAAGCACCGGGTTCGAAACCCGTCGCGGTTTGATGCCAGATGAAATGCCTCAGCTTATGGCTTATAGATAATGCCTACAGAAATGATGTTGCAGTGTTGTAAATGTTGAAATTATACTTCGAGTACGAGTAAAGATATATTATATATATGAAAGCCATTGCAATTTCTGAGATTTTAATACGAGAATTGAAATGTTACTACTTGGTTGACATGTAGAATGGCCATTTAATACGAGTAGAATAAAATAGCTTAACCTAATATTCAACAATTTCGTGCTGTGTTATGATACCTAATTATAGTGAAGGATGAACATCTTTGACCGTTCTAATAAACTGATGAAAAAGATCTTTGGTCTTTTAAACCAAACAATCAACCAACTAACATGCAGTCCGTCAGTTTATAGGGTGTTTAGTGTTTGTCCCCAGGGCGGTCAGCCTGGTTATTCCTGTTTGCTACATATTACTGAGCCGCCCATCAGAGTCAGCGCTACACGTCGCACTTCCACGGAGATCGTCTGCGACGCCCACTCCGTAAGTAGCCAAACATTTAAATACCGGCATATTCAAGGCTTAATTATAAATGTCATCTTACCATAATAATACTGAAATACGTCTTTGGAGAATCAGGCACCTAATTTAGGACTACATGTATGTGAATTTTACAATCATTTAATGCTTAACGGTGCGGCAATTGTACACCCAAAGGATAAATGTGTATATTTTTAAGGAGCAATATCCTGTTAGTTTATCATTTGTACAAATAAAACCGAGACTTAAATCTTTGATTGTGAGAAACGAAAGCGTCGCGTAATTTGCGGTAGCATGCAATATCGGCTATGTCAGAAATAGGGTAGTAACAAAGTTAGTGGACGCGGCATTTAAACGGTTGTAGACTCCAGTCATTTTACTCAGGTTTACTCATCTGGGTATGGGTTAAAAGGGCAGGCAGGCATAATGCGCCAACACCATTTGCAAAACTGCTACTTGTACGTAACGAAGAACAGCATTAAGCAATTAACCTTGCCGCTACCGGAATTGTCGTAAAGCTGCATGTCATCAGAAGTCCATGCACACTGATCTGCTGCACATCACCTGTAGAAAAGGTATCTGGAAGCCGAACACACCGGCCACCAACTTGTCACCACCAGACAAACAGATCATCCTACTTCGGACCATTCATAAACGTACGCTCTCGTATACACAGCAGAATAAAGTGCATCTTGTGTGTCAATTCTTTTCCGTTAAAGACTTTTTTGGTACCATGGCCTACAGATCGTGGTGTTTCAGCGTACCGATCGCATATGGATTTCAGAGCAAAGCGCACAAGACGGCATCGAGTGAATGGGCGCGTAGCGTTAGTTCCCTTGATGCGTACTAATACCATACCCCAACCCCTTGCGATGCCGTCTGGATGCTTTACAGTCGCGCAAAATCCCCAATTATGAACGGCAATAAATGTGTAAATGATTGTAGAATGCCCACACAAAAATTGAATTTCATGGTCGAATGATTATTACGTACATGTAAATCAATGTTGCGCTACTTTATCCTTTGAGTACATTTGTATTACCTGATAACCACTGCACTAGGCAGACTAGCAAACGTTTGAATGTTATCTAAAGCAGCAGCAATCAACGCATCGAAAAGTGACTTACTCCACATAATAGAGTTGGATATAATGTACAGTTATTGAAGAAAATATATGGATATAGCATTTCTGTAACTGTTGTATTTTCAATTATATGAAGTACGAGTATAACGGACCAAGCAGCACAGACTCTGGAACGCTGGAGGTCATGTGGGGGGACAACTTTCCCATAGAGATGAACTACGGCATTATGGGTAAGTGATAACACCATATCACTCCTGTAGATACTGGGGATGTATGTAGTAGTTATGCTAATGGTCGTATATTCTAGCGAATATGAAAAATAACATAGACGATTGACAGACGACTGACATTGCACATATCAGCTGATCACATTTCAAAACGAGATGTAAATCTGAACAATATTATATGGCACTAACATGAACGATTGAACTTAGTCTTTTTGAAAAGTTAGCAGTAAACTTTGTGATGTTTAAAAAAATGCATGACAATGTTTAGCAAATCTTACATGCAAGTGCATCTTGTAAATACATTGTATAAATTATGAGTACATGTATTGGATATAACACGTAACAGTTACCTGTATCATTGTCTCTACTTTGTCCTATCTGTCCAGCCACAGTGTATAAGTGCGAGGTGATGGGTCAAGACTGTAGTATGTGTAAGGGGACCCGTCAGGACGCCGCTCAAGCTAAATACAACTGTGACTGGTGTGGGGGGCGCTGTCAGTACCAGAACGCCTGTAGTTCCCACCCCATAGCAAACTGTCCCATGCCTTTGGTGGAAGAGGTAGGTTGGTGGTTCGATCCCCGGCCGCGTCAAACAAAAAACGTTAAAATTTGAGGTTCTGCTGCTCTGCTTAGCGCTCAGCACAAAAGAGTTAGAGACCGTCTGGGCGGCTCTGAGTCAGATTAATGGTCTGGGTTGGTACATCACTGCTTACCCGTGGGGTGGTGTTTCAGTGGGCTATAAAGACTGTAAAGACTATAAAGACTGGCCGCAGGTCGGACTAGTACAAGACGCGTCCAGTACACACACACCAACAACTTGCAGTCGGTGATATGACCATGAGTGGTTGAAAGCCGTCTATAAACCTGATTCATCCATCCACCCATCAATGTCACGTTTTTCAGACACAGATCTAACTATTTAAAGCAACTCAACAGGTTGGATGGCTGAAATGGTGCTTAAATAAACGTGGCACTTTATTTATTAAACCTTGAATTTCAGATCTACATTGTGACTGAGGAACATATATTTTGGCTACCCTTCTCGTTTCTAACTCCGCTGAAAAATAAGTTATCTTGCAGATATACTTGGATAAACTACAAGCAAAACGGGTGTCACAAATGTTTGGCAGTTATGGCTCTGAATATTTCAGGAAATCTCGTTTTATCTCAAAGTCTTTATAATAGAAGGTACAAATTGTGATGGCAGGTCACCCCGTTAAGCGCTCCCCTGGAGGGAGACACGCTCATCACCATCCATGGTTCTAACCTGGGAAGCAGTTTCCGTGATGTGCGCAATGTGACAGTGGCCAGAGTACCCTGTGTTCCTGTAGAGGAGATGTATGAAGTCTCGAAAACGTAAGTTAGCTAGACAGTGGATTGTGGGTAAAAAGAACGGATATGTTTTGTTAAATTACTTTCTTAGATAATGGGGTCTGAAGGTAGCAGCAATTTTGACATTGGATATTCGAAAGTTGATTATGTGTAACAGAGTGACATTGGGCATTCAAGGGTAAAATATGACCAAAAATGAGGTAGCCTAACGTCCTTTTATCCACGGTCATCACCATCCGAGGTTCTATTATATATTATATTTAACATATTAAACACATGTCCCTGCTAAAATTATGCGCTATAGAAATAGCGTTGGACACACCACTAATGTACCGATCATTGGCACTGGGGCAAATTCTGAAGGATCTGATTAACTGAACAGGAACGTATCCCTTATATCCAAAATGTGGCGAGCCTCAGGAATCTCGACTGTGACTGTTTTGTTGTTATTCCAGCATTGTATGCCGGACTCAGAGGGTGACAAGTGCACGGAATGGGTCAATCTCTGTTCTCATCGGTTCATCTGCTGTGCCATTCAACACAAACTTCCGTTATCAGGTTTTACATTG
>JAAUYG010176618.1_pt1 | contig 10216 bp, 4 predicted proteins | sample 7278091 | NCBI WGS metagenome assembly JAAUYG01 (sample SAMN14350201, study PRJNA611818) | marine sediment metagenome | isolation source: surface marine sediment (0.6m) | place: French Polynesia: Moorea | collected 2018-08
CTCGGTGGGGGCTGGCGGCGGGCCCCCCGCCCCGCGGCCCGCCGCCCCCCCCCCCCCCCCCCCCCCCGCCCGGCCCCCCCCCGCCCCCCCCCCCCCCCCCCCGGCCCGCAGGGATTGGCACCTAACGGTGACAGACCACAGACGTCGGACGGACATCCTGAACGTACAGAATGTAATTAATTACCCTCAGCTGTACCGTACAACACTCCACACATCACTACACTTTATAAGCTGCACATTTTTTTATAGAAAATTAGTTATGGGATGTTTAGATCTTAGCACTTATATCACTTTTAAATCCGGCGAAAGTGATTGGCAGATAAAGAATAGGCGCACACTAGTGCGATACATCAGGTCACCATTGTCAGAAGATCAGGGTATCTACTAGTTGCCACGTACTGAAGTAGAGGATGAAGCATAGCCAACACCACGCAAAGAGCGAAAGCTTGCATCAGAGATCATAATATATGTCCAAATTCTGGAGCCCTGCAACCCAAGCAAAAAATTGATTTTAGGTAAACATCAGATAGCAAACACCAGATGGGGAAATTGTCAAGACATGTGGAGAAATTCACTGCGAACCATCTGCCTTAATTGGGCGCACCTTTAGTTGCCAACCAGTCTGGATTATAATCTGTAGGAGGTCAGTGGATACTTAGTTGTGTACCAAGACAATATACATCATTGGTGAAAACTGTCACATGTAATTTAGCTGCAATTTGGAATGAAGGATTTGTCACAATTCAGCAGTAATCTGGTTAAACAAAACTGCTTTAAATGTTGCTACTGTTTTAAGAAACACGGGCAAACAAAGCTATTCCTATTGTCTTTAGTTATATTCGTGTATAGTCTGATCCGTATACAGGACTTTATCCCGCCATTAGGGGCGATCTAGCTGTATACAAGAAATATTTAAAATAAAAATTCGTTTAGTTTTCGTCTTTGTGACTGGTTTATTTTTATCTGTCAGATAGTGTCATTCGGGTCTTTCCCGGTCCTTTGTCGCAACTGACCTGGATAACTGATTAGTTATTTATTTGATATCTACCAGCCGCCCGCCGCATCGTTTATGTGTCCTTTGGTCTATATACCTCTCCAGCCATTGTCTCTTGTCCTTTGTTCCACCCAGCCCTAGTCGGATTGGAACGGAGTTTCCCGCCATGTCTGAGGCCAGGTCTCTGTCTCTCTCTCTCTCCCTCTCCCCAACCTCCCAGTCTCCCAGTCCCAGGGCCCATGTTTGGAGATGGCAGGAACAGGGAGACAGAACTGGTAGGGGGGGGGGGGGTCGCCAAGACAGCGGGGGTTCGTCTCGGGGACAGGACAGGGCCTTGATGTAGAGATAATTACCTGTCGAGTCTCGTTGACCAGCAAGCCAAGTGATGGTCTGCTGTGGCTACAAGGCAGTTGGCCTGTGATCTGCCAGCCAGGCAGTCGCACTGTACTTTACTACAGTGCTGCACTGTACACTTACTGCTCTGGACTGTGTACTGTACTGTAGGTACTGTACTGTATGTAATGTAGTATACTGAGGTGTGGTATAGGGTATTGTAGTGTACTGTACTGCACGGCACTGAACTGCACTGTAGTGTAGTGTACTGAAGTGTAGTGTCCTGTACTGAACTGTATTGTTACAGTAGTGAACTGTACTGTAGGGTACTGAACTGTAGTGTAGTGTAGTGCTACTTAATGTGCTGTAGTGTAGAATACTGTTCTGTACTGTATCGTAGTGCAATACTGTACCGTACTGTAATGAACTATGCTGTGCTGTACTATACCGTACAACAATATATCGTACCGTGTACTGCCCTCACAGTAGTGTGCTGCATTGCACTAACTGCACTGTACTGCACGGTGCTGTACTGCACTGCTCTGGATTACACTGCCCTGCACCATGCTCCACTGTAGTACAATTTGCAAGCAGAGATACAGACACTCACTCTGGGCCACACAGGGAGAAAACTACTATACAGATACACAGATCGTATACGTACACAGTATATACCTATACCGGCCGCGGGCAATCACATGTAGTAACCAGCCATAGGGCGAACTCTGCCCCGGGCTACATACAGGCTGCAAGCTCTGCTAGCGACTGGTAAACAAATTGTGGGTATAACAACATCCTGTTTCCTATACTGAACATGGTCTCTCGCTTCTACAATACCGCCAATGCTTTTATTCACGGGAATCTCCATATATCGTATTGTATTGCACGTTGAATGACGTTAATATTGAGTTGTATGTTGAGTTGTCGTTTCATCACCTACCGCGCCCTTTGTTCCCAATAAAAAGATAATATAAACTTATAGAATGACGGGTTCTTCTGCTGAAGAGTCTATGTCCTCCAACTCCCACCCCTTGTGTGATTTCCTCGTGTGCGAGGTAAATCCATTATTTTCTGTTAAAGGGAGTTATTTGTAATGCAAAATAAAAAACAAGTAAAACCAAAGATCCGAATTATTAATGAATAATTAAAGAGTAAAGACCACAATAGACATAAGATTTTATATTGTGATACCTGATCATAGCAGGTACATAATGCTGTGATTTCGTTTAAAATACTCCTGTAGTTTTGGCACACTTGTATCATGTTTTTCACCTTCACGTATTTGCTTTCCGGTGTATGCCTTTCTCTATGCCTGCAGTTTTTCTTTGACCGTTGATTGACGTTTTCTGTCTGATTGTGTTCCAGATTTCGGGGATGGCGCCGGGCTGACTGGCGGGCCCCCGGGCGGCCCGGGGATGGGCGGGCCAGGGGGAGGCGGGCCTGCCGCCGGGCCCGGTTCAGGGGGTACCGGGGGCCGGGAGAACCCCCGGCGACTGCGCACCGCCTACACCAACACCCAGCTGCTCGAGCTCGAGAAGGAATTCCACTTCAACAAGTATCTGTGCCGGCCTCGCCGGATAGAGATCGCCGCGTCTCTGGATCTCACGGAGCGGCAGGTGAAGGTGTGGTTCCAGAACAGGCGGATGAAGTACAAGCGGCAGACTCACACCAAGGGCGGGGATGGATCTCTCCTGGATGCCGCGGCCGACCTGGCCGGGCTGGGCGAGGACGGGGTCACCAGCAGCAGCAATCCGGATCTCGACTCCAGTACGCATGTGTCCGCGGATGACGTCACTAAGATCCCGTCGTCCGTGTCCTCCCTGTCGTCAGGATCGTCGCCTAGCAACGACCGGCCGAGCTCCGCCAAGTCGATTGTGTCTGAAACAATGGACAGTAGCCATGGCAACATGACATTCCAGGGTGACAGTGTGGCTGGAGACGACACGAAACCAGATAACATTGTCACGGAGGGCGCGGGGGAGCCAACCCCGGGTAACACTGAGAGTGGGGAGTTAGTGAGTCTTATCCCGGCCATGGAGTTAAAGTCTGACGGCAGTGGGACAGGGGACGATGGAGAGACAGTAGGCACAGACAGTACCACCACACGTAGCCCGCTGGTAGGGGACCAACAGGCCGGGGACAGTAGAGACAAACCGGGCCCAGTGACAGTAACTCCCACACCAGGTACTGAGGGGACGGGCAAGGAGGCAGAGGAACCTATGGATACCTCCACCTGCAAACCCAGCCCACCCAGCCCCGTAAAAGCGGGGGCCCGGAGTTCCAAATCGGGCAAGCAGAGCGCAGTGAAAGAGGAACAGAAAGTGACCAACTCTTACAACCGGGTTGCCCCTCCCCCGAACGTTACAATCCAGCCGGGAACTCGCTACCCCGGACAGACCTTCCTTCAGACCAACTCCTTCCCAAAGACTTGTGTTAGCAGTGTCAACCCCCTGGTGCCAGGGAGCTCGGCCGCTTTCCTGCAGCATTCCACCTCCCCGTTATCGACCCCTGCCTCAGTCCGGCCTGACCCCGGCTCTATGTTCCCCTTACAGTCAGCTTACAACTCTCAAGACCAGCCTCTGCCCCCCATGCTGCCCCAGAACGGTCATCTGGCGGGTTATCTCCCCGGCCCTGGCCCGGGGGCAGTGGCAGGGACCCCGTCCCCCAACTCCCAGCAGCCGGCAGGCCGGGGGAAGGCTCAGTCTCAGCAGCAGCCGGCAGCAGCAGCAGGCTTCTCTAGTCGCCCTGGCTACCCCGGGCCCCCTCCGTTCAGTCTGGGTGGGGTACCTGCCCCTGGGCCACGCCCGGGCTATGACAACCCCACCAACGGTCACTATGACAGCTACAATCCCCAGCAAGCCTTCCCGTACGAGGCAGGGCCGTTCTCTGGGCCGTGCCAGTACCCCCCTACCTCCCGCCTCCGGTCGCCAGACAACCCTTCCCCCGGCCTACAGCAGCAATACTCACTGGTCAACCTAGATTCGGGTCACGGAGTGCTGGCCGCTCGGCCCAGGGACCCATCTCCACCCTACCCCCGCCAGCAGGCCCCTATCTCCGGGGCCTCCCCTCCCATGGCTTACAATGGGTCGGGGGAGCGCCCAGGTATGAGGGGCGGGCGCCTGGACATGGAGGCGGGGAGAGGGGGACTGTGTGACTCCCAGGGCAGGGTCCAGCCCGGGATGGGACCCCCTCCCTATCCCCAGACCAGCGGACACTACCAGGGCGCCATGTATCCCGGTAACAGCTCAGGCAACGAGTTTCCTCAGATTGGGATGAATCAGCAATATCAGCCCAACCTCTCCGTGCCCCGACCCAACCCAGGCAGTAACTGCCAGCCCGGCAACCCCCCAGACAGCTTCCCGGCGGCCAACAGTCTCAGACATCTCATGGCGTCTAACGGGCCCCCAGCGGTGTCCCGACCCCCGGGCTCCCACCTAGGTAACAGCCACATTGCCAGCATTCCATACAGCACTCCCGCCCCCTGCCTCCCCGGGCCGTACCCCTACCCCGGGCCGGACCCCCAGACAGCGCCCCCAACCAGCCTTCCTGGCGGGCCAGGGTCAGACGACGACCTCCTACCCGCCAAGGCCGGGGATGGCCATGTGAAGATAGGGACAGGCCCCGGGGTCGGGCTGCCCCAGTCAACCTTCCCCTGTGACGACGTAGACGACTTCCCACCACTGGCCAACACGGCTGAGCTCCTTAACTCCGATTTCAGCGGCCACGATCTCGATCAGAATCACATGGCGTATTTCTCCATGACGTAGCACGGCACGTGATAGAGCCACGTGACACCGCCTGACCAAAGCCATTTGGGGAACTCTGGGCCATCCCAATCGTTGAATGTGCTGAATGTTGTTTGCCAAACACTTCTGGGAAGTATTGATAATGTGTACACAGAATGAACAGGCGGATACCTGCATGGTTTGATGTATTCTAACTCCTAGGAATGCTATAGCTACACGATAAAGGACTCTAGTTTGGTATCGTACTGGCGTCAAGTGCACGCAACTAGGTAGCGTGTTTCTCTCAAGACCAAAATTGCTCTGGAAAATAAAACGAAAAAGATTTATGTAGACGATTATTAGGTGGGGAACATTACTGAATAGCGAGATTGTTATCGAAAATACCACTGTCAGTATTATGCACCTATATGTGACGTCACAAAAATTGATTGAGTTAACAACAAGTAGTTCACAAAATTAATGCAAACAATTAATGGGCCGGATATTGTTCTTAGTTCTCCCCATCTGTCACCGTGTATGTGCTGATATTTCTGTAACATTTTGGGTTTTGTGTAAATTTGTTGTGTGTGTACGTGCGTCTCCATGGAGACGGTGCCCCAGGGGTCAGTAACTTCCAGTTCAGTGTAGATCACTGAGTCAGGAGACAGAAATCTAGCCCCGTGTAACCCCCACGCTACCACTGTTTACGGGTATGTACATAGGTCTTATAGCCTGAACAATGTACGCTGGCCAGGCAGCCAGAGAGAGGGTGAGCTGTGGGGACGGACCTGGATGTCTTGTCACGCTAACTTCTGTTACTGTCACACGACAGACAAATGCAACTCCAGAGAGAAACAATCAGTTTCTGTTAATAACGACCATCATTCACGGACGATGTTTGAAATGTACTGAGTATGTATATTGAGTTGGTGTACACCAGATTCTTGCCGATACTCCCCCCACCCCCACCCCCTCTTTAGCCCAACCCACCAGGTGATGGTCCTTGACTATTTAGTGGTAATTATTTATTTTTTATTTTATTTATCACGTTGTGCAGGAACTCAAACGAGGATATGTCACACCAGCGTAGGTTTGTGTTATCACGGTTTGTGTTGAACACGTTAGATTGATTGATTGATTGATAAGTAGCAACTGTGTGACTGTGAGAAGAACTCTGAGCTGTAGGGGCGGGCAGAGACAGACAGAGGGGAGATTAGGAGACAGAGAGAGGGGGAAAGGTTGGTCAGGCTGTGGCTCGTCACTCGGTGATTGTTGTGTACAGACAATGTGTTATCTAGGTCAACAGGGAATCTCTTGCCATGCATGCTTTTCTATTGCAATGTTCCTCTGTATTTTGGATGGTTTTAACAATGTTGATAAACCCTTGAATGCATCTCACGTTGCCTTCAACTGTTGTTATTTTCAGTGTTTACAGATTAGATTGCCCCCCACTATCAACCAGGAATGTGCCAAATTACACCCCAGCAAGGTTAGAAACTAAATCCCTAATAATTCAACCAGTGGAATTTGTTTAGGCATTTTTATTAAATTCCAGTATTTCAAAAAAATGAATTATGAATAGTCTTGCTATGCTTGTTCTCACAGTATACTACCAGTGATATAAGGGCTTCCCTTAGAAATTACATTTCTTAATATATCCGAAATAACTTCCCGCTACTTTATCATTGCTGTAATTCATTAACTGTCCGGTGTGACAACACGATATAACCTGCCTTACATTTCTCCAATGGTGAAATATATACCCCAAAGCCACGACAAAACTTTTGTGCGGCGTTGCCAAGAATCTTTGTAACTATACACGTGTTTGAAAATAAGAGCCCTTTTCGAACATTTGTGTGCGTAAAATAACATTTACATGGTGCGTCTAAAAAGAGTACTGCAGCAGTACTCTTTTTAGACGCACCATAGTGCATCAGTTGTGGTATGGCCTCACGGAATGAAAGGAGACGCTCGCAGCCTGGGACCTTCTGCGCTTTGTGAGTCGTTCATACAGCAATTAATTCGTACAGTCGTTCAATAAGCATTATATTATAGTGGCCTTTCCTATTAAATATGCACACAGATACTGTATCGAGAATTTGAGAACGGCACCTCAGAGTTCAGAAAGTGGGTCCTGTTGCAGAAACATATCATCTTTGCCAGAGGCTTTGTAGTTTAGCGTCCCAGTGACGGTCACGTGTACCCCCACTACCCTGACCCCTTGCCTGTGTCTGGCTGTGTCCCCTGCTACAGCTGTAAGGGTGGAGACAGGGATCAGGTCAGGGATGCAGGCAACAGGCTGATCCTGGGAAGGGAGGAGGGGGGAGCAGTGTCAACTCACGTCAGCGTGGGTAAATTTGAAGTCTCCGTGCAGCCCTGGAGCCTTACCTCCCCGACATGGTAATACACTCCTAGGACATCCCCACTCTCCTCAAACCCTTCCTCGCTGCGCTGTCTGTGTTCTGTTGATGTGAGGAGGCTCCCAGTGAGTAAGGACAGCCAGCTTTACAAAGCAAACAAATCGCCGCTATTTACCGGCGGACTTAACCCACTGCGTCCGAGCAGTCGCTGGATTGGCGGAGTCCGGTCAGGTCGTGTCCAGATCGCCCGGTATTGGCTTGTCACTGACACATTTGAATGACATTTCAATTATTGTAGAAGAGGGACTCGCGGGGGTCGGCACCATAAGACTCATGTTGGGCTTTTGGGCACAATCCACGTGGATAAATGGAAATTGGGAAGCGCTTGTGACGGGCGACTTGGCGGCGACAGCCCCGGAGCCGCGGCTTCGTGTACATTCTGTCGTAAAAAAAGCCGACACCTCGTGGACGCAGACGATAACCTCGAGTGATTTGGCGGGAAAACCTATCCTTGGAAGCGGAAATGACATTGTAAGGCACCATCTGGAGATTGCTGCCCAAACACGACAGCGACAGTTCTGATGACTACCTAGGCTTAAATAAACTCCATTATCCGAAGTTGGCATACAGATGAGTGATCTGGACCACTCGGTATCATTGGTAGTATATGCATTTAATTTTGGTATCAGACCTTTTCCCTTTTCCTGAAATAAAATTTTCCTGAAATTTTTTCTTTTTCCTGAAATATTCTAAAATAAATGCCACTGTAAGCTTTTGATTCATACTTGACAGAAAACATGTCAGCATTAATCAGAATTGGAGTTTGATGATACAGTGTTTACATGCCGCCATTTCACAAGACAGTGTGTTAAATGCTTACTGTAGTCCAATGTGAGAAATCCAAAATATGTTAAATATTTTTCTTTCTGTGTCTTTGCACTGATTAGCTTAAGTGCTGCGTCAAAATATCACAGCAAATAGAACATTTAAGTTCCTATTATAATGTTGTGAAGACTAGTGTTGATAGACTGAGAGGCTAATGACAAAGGCAAAGACAACACTAGACACACCAACCACACTGTTAATATAAAGTATCATGCCTACTGGTTTATATTCATACCAAAGAGACAACAATAGATCTGCTCCTGGTTATATAAAGTATCATGCCTACTGGTTTATATCCATACCAAAGAGACAACAATAGATCTCCTGGTTATATAAAGTACCATGCCTACTGGTTCATATTCATACCAAAGAGACAACAACAGATCTGCCCCTGGCCGGTTTTCCGCAGATTGTCCGGCGAGTACCCGGTCTATTACTGTACGTCGCAGTGGTTTCCGGTCGGTCGGCAGGGCACTACACGTGTTCGGCCAGCCGTGAGACGACAACCCAATTGCTGCGTCGCTTGCGGGCTTCCGTATTATTCGACGGGAAATGGCAGGCTGAGACACTACGGAGATTTACAAGCGACACGGCAGAGCAGAGTCTTTTCATGCGAAATCAATTCAGAGAAACATCAGGACTGAGGCCAGCAGAAGACATGCAGCACATTGGGCCTGAGCGACAGAGACCTTGACCTGGGTTGACATAAACACTGAGATCATTATTCTAACCCTGGGTAAACCCATGCAGCGACAGCCTCGATGGCTTATCTCACTGTACGTGGGCATTAGTAGCATTTGACGGTCAGTGACTTCCTGTAAAGTAATATTGAAAGCCATATCACTAGATGTTTGCATCAGACTCACAAACTTTATTATTTAGGAATAAGAATGATCTTCATATAACCAGTAGGTCTACTTGGTGCACTAAGCCACTGTCACGGTCGTCCTGCGGCGTCCGCTTGTTGGGTTTGCACAAGAGGTCGCATATAGGAAAGTGCATATTTAGCAAGTTCACCCCATATATGTGTATGGACAGTCCTATCTGGGTACCTACCAACGCTGTGATGTTGAAAGATGAGTTATATCGCAAGTTCTGTTTTGGAATTAACTCTGACCTTGAAAGGTGACACAAAGCCCCAATTTCCCCTTATTAATACCGCTTTTTCTCAAGTTCTTTTTTTTTTTCAATTTTTGTCGTAGACGATAATATAGGAGAATATTACGGGAGAAACACAACATCCTCTCTGTGTGCATAGACACCAGAATGCTCCAAATATAAATCATACTCTTAGGAGAGTACATCTACCAAACTTGTTAAATAAATTGAGAATTTTCAAGTGTTGGAATTTCAGCCTAGTTTTCATTTTCGTTGACAGTGAATACATATGTGAGTCCAAGGTTCAAACGATGTCTTCTCTAAAAGTACACACCAGATTCTCTCTAAAAAGTATTCGTTCAGTTATGGTATGGCTAAGTGAAAGAAATCTGGCATTTCAAACTTTGTATCTTGCTATTTTGCGTTCTTCTAGTACTTTCATTGTTCAGCATACCAGCCAATGCAGGGGGATTTACAAATAGTAGGGCAACACGGACAAAAACTGGACCTGCAGGTTGGGAGACAAAAATAGCTAAAATTGGAAGTATGCATTACGATGGCGTATTAGTGTCACATGTGAAACAAGAGGCCCATGGGCCTTGATGATCTGCTTGAGAACCAACTTGGCCATTTGCCAAGGTTCCAGAAGTTGCACATATACTCCATTTCTACCTCAGGGGTTGAAATTGAGCTTATTTTCACTCTATAAGCAGCAGTTTCCCAGATACGTGCCGATTTACAAAATTGCCATATTTGGGCATGAAACTTGGCCATTGGCCAAAGTTCCAGAAGTTGCACATATACTTCCTAAACTACCCCCC
>JAAUYG010083390.1_pt1 | contig 10215 bp, 4 predicted proteins | sample 7278091 | NCBI WGS metagenome assembly JAAUYG01 (sample SAMN14350201, study PRJNA611818) | marine sediment metagenome | isolation source: surface marine sediment (0.6m) | place: French Polynesia: Moorea | collected 2018-08
ACGGCCATATATTTAATTAGCGTATAGACCCAAATAAGGCCGTATAGGCCTGTATTTTTTCTCAAAATAAATACCCGTATATGTACGCTTATTTGGAATGCGACAGTAGTGGCCTGAGGTGCTCTTAACCCTGAGTTGGTTGCAATCTGCATGATCTGTTCAAAGTGACTTTCGGCTGTAAATGCTATAGACATGATAGATAAGCCAGATACCTGGTACTGTAAATTCATTAATGTTTGCGGGGATTAACGGTTGTGTTTTTGAGACAAAACCATATTCGCGGGCATTGCTGGTAATATTTGCATTTAGCTCAGGTTTTGTTAATTTTCTAGGTACACATGAAATTTTTTTTATGTTTGCGGGTACATGTATTTATTTTTACGATTAAAAGATAGTCGCGAAATTCGCCAAAAAAATAAATTCCTCACAAACATTGATGAATTTACAGTATGGTATACTAAACTGGACTTTGTTGTGAGGCTTGTTTAACAGGTTCAAATGGCCTAAAACCCAGTCATTCCCTCCCGTCACCGTGTACATGGCACCGTACCATGTCAATCTGTTAATGGCTAGAGGAATCCAAGCAGCCTATTTCAATGCAAGTGTGTAGACCACGGTTCCACATAGCCAGAAAACCCGTCTCGCCTGCAGCTATCGCTATTTTCGGATGGATGCCACTACGGCAGGCGAGCCATGAGACGATGTCAAGGAACTGGTTTGCAGGAGCCCAGTTTTTTTCCTGCTGGTCTTTTTATGGGTTTTCCGTCAGAAAACCCCATAACCACTGTGGATAATGATATGGGTTTTCCTGATGGAAATATAAATAAACACCACTTTACTGAATGGCCGCATTTAGCATGTTTAGTATATGATAAAACCTTTATGCTTCTACCATGACTATTACCATGAACAGAATGGTCTTTAATTGCCTTGTCCCCCTTACCAAAGACCACCTCTCTACAAATACCGTACATGCTGGAATGTAGTTAGAATTTCTTTGGCATTTAGCACCTTCCCATTACCCTGGGGCTGGAGTAGGGCCGATTGTCATATTGTGATGGTCGATAGACTACCAAGGAATAACTCGGTGCAATGTTAGGTTATCAGTGCCCATTCGTTTGAGACATAAATTTGACTCTCAGGATGGTATAAATCACAGTCTGGGATGGCTTCAGTCCCGTCTGGTATTTAAAATAATTTTCAGCCCTGCAGTATTGCATTGTTCATTGTGAATTATAAATCACGTGATGCGGGAATAATATTCTATTCCTTCCTTCCTTTCTTTGTTTTGATAAAATAAAGCTATCACCTGATCACAGTACCTTTAGTCACAGTCCCTTACAATGAGGTGTAGTATTTCAGCATTGAATTTATATCAAGTACTTGTACCATTTCTGTCTATGGTGGTATCGATTGTGCTGGCTTTCGCGGCGGTCCTTTTATTCATGAGAGTCCCAAAAGGTCAGACTGCCCCATGACTCAAGTCAGGTGCTGCAATTGGGGCAACTTGTTATCGCTCCCTAGTGGGTTGCGCAGATGTGTATTTTGCCCTAGTTTCGTCTCGAACATTTTGTTGTTATGGAGATATTACGTCTGCTGCCGGCGTCCCAGTTTTATTTCCCTAACCGTCTGAAGCCATTGATTGACAAATTATGGTGAATGCGTCTGTAGCAGTTGGAGAGGATTTAGTTAATGCCAGGCAAAAGGAAGTTTATAGTCTGGTGATCGCTGTAAGTCTGGTATCCGGCGTACAAATTGTGGATCTTTCAACTCTCCCACATAAGAATAATCGAATGCCGCCGTTTCATTCCTGCACTCGGGGGCTATGCATATTGAATTTATGTGGCCAATGGAACCTGTCCTGAGAGATCACTGTCTTGAGAGACCACCTGTCTTGAAAGACCAGATATTCCTGGCAGATGGTCCTGCATTTCAATGTGCATACAGTAGCAATAAGGACACCGCTTCTGTCAAACCATTCTGTCCTTGTTAGAGAGGTGTCCTTTGGTGAGAGAATCAGCATCGCATGTCTTCATGACAATTGCTACCCAGAAATTGTGTCCTTTCTAGAGAGGTGTCCTCTCACAGAGAGGAAAGAGAATGCCCTGTAGGCTGTAAGAGCCGTACTGTATGCCTACTACTGGGTTAGGACAGGGAATAGAAGAGCAACCCAGCTTGAGACAACAGTAGTCCCTCTATTTTACAACCCTCTATTTTAAGATCACACTTGGTTATAACACCCTTGATTATGGTCCCAAAGGGCAATTTTCTGTGTTAAATTACCTTTATTTTAAGACCACCTGTAATATAAGACCACATTTTCTTGGTACCATGGGTGGTCTTAAAACAGAGGGACCACTGTACATTGAAACCCTGCCCAAGACCATCCCAGAAATAAGACCCCCCCCCAGAAATAAGACCACCCCATAAATAAGACCACCCCAGACCACTTATTGATGACCAAGCGTTGCACACCAGTGCTATATTGACTCAGAAAATCACCTCCGCATTAAGACCGCTTTTACTGCTGTCATGGGTAGTCTTAGTTAAGAGGTTTTACTGTACAAGTAGCCAAGATAACCAGTCAAATTGTAAAGACAGGAAATACAACGAAATAATTAAGGAAGATACTAGATGTAACATGTGTAATGGTAGTAGTTAAGTTACCTAATACATACATGTACATGTTACAGTTGCAATGTTTCCTCTCTTAGTGGCCACTCAACAGAGGCCACCTTCTGTACTGTGGTGAAAACGTTTTGCCACTGCTACTTCGAATACATTTACTTCTCCCTCTTGCCAAAGGCCATGGCACCTCTCTAAAATGACCACACTTTTTTGGCCAATAGGGTTGCCTTATTCATGTTATTAGAGAAGGACTTCTGTATTTCTAGGTAGGTATGGATTGTGAGTCATGGGGGTTGTCTTTTTTGATCTATTGATCAATACGACATGTACAATGAAGCAGTGTGGTTGCACATGTTGCAGCTGTTGCAAAACCTATACATGCTATACAGAGAACCAAAAGATTTGACACCATTGGGTTCGCATTAATACATTCTAGTACAACCAAAGAGCTCATGAACATGATAAAGGGTAGGCTACCTGTAATAGCTTTCATACAATGTTATCTTTGCAACAGAATTAAAAAGTTGAAGTTGTAAAATTATACAAAACAACACAAATTATTCAGAAATAACTTACTGCTTGGTACCTATTAGACCATGTAGACTTTGACTTTCACATTTTAATCAGTTTATTGCTCAGTGCCTATCACTTTCACATTTTAACCATACAACATGTTGTACAAAGGTTGTGAAATTGCACATAGTGGTAATCATGGTAATTCTGTGATTAGTTGTGTGTTGCCTCCCTGATGTCCATGCTCCTAGTCACAAATCTCGGCTAGTATCACCTATTACCGGTTTAGTCATGTAGGCAAATTCTGAACCAAGTGGCTAAAATAACTGGTTGTCTTTAACATGTTCAAGCAACAGTGGCTAAACTCTTAACATGCTCTCCTGAAAGTGTCATTTGAGAGAGAGACACATGACAGACAGAGAGAGAGAGAGAGAGAGAGAGAGAGAGAATTGTAGGCACTTGACAGAGTACATAAATATTCTTAAAATCATGAAAATGCTGGCTAGCCTGGGCTAAGGAACCTTTTGGTATATTAGAACATTTGGGTGCAGTCGAACTTTGGTTAAGATGACTCATAGAGACTGGGTTTACCATTACATGTATCATGATAATTGATGGGAAAGTATGTGATAGATTAGATAGCACTGCTATTCTTCAAGAACAAAATGGCATTAATTATTACATGTACCAGTACATATTAATTATAAAGGTGAAATTCTACTTCGGACAACGATAACAGCAGAGTATCTGGATTATGGTGTGGTGTTTATTATATCATGTATATTGTGCGAAGTGCAGTTTCCAAGCACTGACTGCGAAGTCCGTCTTGATACATCATGTATAATGCTACTATCATGAGAATAAGTACCATAGCGGGGCTCAGGTGTGGCTCCTCCTGTCACAGGTCATCTATTCTTGTTATCATCATATTAATATTTTTTCCTGCCACTTTTCCACGGTGATGAAGTGTTCAGGAGGGTTCTAATTTCTGTGCATATTGGTTTGGCTTCGTGCCGAGACCACAGCACTTCAGTGGCTTCACTCGAGATTGGAATCCCTGGTCGAGATCACACAATGAATGGTATTGGCAACGTGATAACTGGCAGACGGGCCGCTAAACCTCAGAAGTTTCTTCCTCTATATACTATCTCCCTCAGGTTCCCTCAGGCAGGGACGATGAAAGATTCTCAGCTTTAAGCTATTTCAGAGTCAGGCCTCAAGCCTTGTCAGCCAGCCATCAGCCAGCTGCTAGGAGCAAAATGTAGCATCATTCCGATTAGGTTTTCAAGCGGTCTTTCAGGATGTTCGAGAGGGTTGTCAGATATAGCCACTTGTGTGGTTCTGTAAGCTATGTTGCAATGCGAAATATGAGGAGGGTATACTAGTATATCGGAGAGTTTGACCAAGGTCCAGCGGTCGGTGTCGCCGGTCCTGCTTATTGACAGCTGATCCACATGATTGATAGCAGCGGCTGGAAGAAATAAGATTTTTCGGCACTCCAGTCTTCAGCTCACAACTGCGGTATCCTAGTTTCAACCAAGGGAAATACTCTTTCAGCATGTTCAGTGTGGGTTAAAATTGCATTGGGCGCCGTGGCTCAGCTGTTACCAAGCAAAGCAAGAACATGAAGAAAGCCTGGGATACCAAAAGGACATAGGATTGTACACCACAGTTGCGAGGATTGCACATCTATGTGTATGAAATGCCGCAAAGACGGCAAAAAAAAAAATGCTATCAGCTTTGCAGAACGTAACTTGCAAAAAGGCTGGGGCAGCATTCATCCATGTACAGCCTTAATTGTAAAGAATGATAAGCAAGCCTCAGACACCTCATGTGCATGTCAGAAGAGACCGTGTCCCTTTTAGATAGGGGACGGGGGAGTCACAATCTGTCACGGTCCTTTTACGGTCATTTCCTGACATGTCGGGAAGGCAGGTCAGGGAGCCGTTTAAAACTATCACTGGCTGTGTCTGGTATAGGTTCACTGGCTGCGTGTTGTATCAGCAAGGTCTGGTTGCCTTAACATGACATCCTAGTAGGGGACAGTGTTTAGTACTTGCTACATTGGGATATATTTGACACAAACGGATATTTCCTATTCAATGGCTGGATTATGTCATAGTGATGTACTCGGCATTGTTCAGGTACTGTGTGGTATATGTAACTGCAAGCATCTGGCCTTTTTACTGCTTGACCCCAGTTAATTAAATGTATTTGGATAATCTTAACATAATTTGAATTGTAGACAGGTCTATAAATATGTTATAAGTGCTAAGGATACTTATATACTAGGGAGGGGGACTAATATTAATGACTGTATGGTAGACATAATAGAACTATGGTACATGTCAGCATGGCCCAAGCACTCTGACAATTTAGGATTGCTCATAGGAATACATGTTCTTGCCTTATCATCATGATCACAAAGTACCAGAGGCTGAACGGTGTCGTTGAGTTAATTAATGCTGAGCTGAAATATAAATATATACCGGTATCGCAGTAAAATCTCGAATGCCTAGTCAGTGTAATGCTTCATACAACACATGCCTTGAACATGTTCGAGCGATAGAGCCTCTAGTTCTCTTCTGAATGTTAAGAGCCTTCATTTCAAACCACACAAGTTGCAGCTTAAAAGGGGCATCTCTTCCATATGTTCCATGAGTTCCAGAATACTAGTAGGTTGTGGTAAACACACCTTCAGTGGACTCTTCTCTGTTGAAAAATGACTCCTCCTGCACAGTACTAGTAATTACTACGGGTCCTAGACATCCTTCTGGGTAATGTCTCCTTGACGCGTACAGGGGACCTTCGTTTTCAGGCCACCCATGGAACTGTGCAGATGTCAGGGTCTTATATGACAGGGGCCCTGGAAACCAAAGGTTCAGTTAACAATGGTTAATGCACAAAATAAACAAATCCGGAAGTAAAGGATGTGGCCTTACAATCAAGTTTGCCTTTAGACAGTTGTAAAATAGTGGGACCACTGTATCCCCTGGCCACAATTAGCAATTAAAATGTTAGGGAATTAGCATTGGTCTGACATGCTATATGCTGCTAACGATGTCGCTTGCTATCCTACTTGGAGACCACCATAAGTGTGCAAAGAAAAATTGTTTTGAAAGACAGATAATCTCCTAGCATGATGTTATTAAGCCAGAAGAGTATGAAGAGTATGGCTTTCCAGCATGAACAAGTAAAATAATGCGATTTTCCTCAGTGCTCAACAATGGCAATACTTACAATATTGATGCTAGACAGTGACAACACTTACATTATCAATGTTCAGCAATAGTCACACTTACAAATTACTTACATTCAGCGGGCGATAGCATCACTTACAATACCAATCAATGTCTTAAAAATGGAGGAACCCGTATTTTCAATTAGTTTGGAAATATCTCTCATGCCCAACCATTGGGAAACTATAGTAAGGGAGATCATGTTTAAGCAACTGGAGATCACTGCCCTGTGGGTACTAAATGCCAGGTGGCCTGGGTTTGCCTGCTTCAGGCAGCTAAATTTGAAAACTGAGCAATATAATGTTAGCCCTTGGGACTTCCTGATATCAACACAGCTGATCAACAAACAAGAAGTTTTGATTTCTCTTGCAGGGGAAGACAGTAACTACCAGTGTTAGGCCTGATTTTTGTCTCTTTCTCTTTCATGTACATATGATTATTCTTTGTACTGTGGAATGCCACTGTAAGACCACCCCTGGAAATAAGGCCACAAAGAAATAATACCATCCCAGAAATGAAACCGCCCCAGAGATGAGACAATCCCATATTTAAGACCACCCTAACATTAAGACCAGCCCAGAAGTAAGACCACACCAGAAGTAAGACCACACCAGAAATAAGTCCACACCAGAAATAAGACCCCAAGAAATAAGACCATCCCCGAATTAAGAACACCTCAGAAATAAGACCACCCTAACACCCCGGACATAAGACTATCCCAGAATAAAACCAGCTTGGAATTCAGACCACTTATCACTGCTTATTGGATGACCAAAAGTTCCATTACAATAATATTGTTTTCTAATTAACATGATTAAGACCAGCCCAGAATTAAGACCACTTTGGCATTGACTGTTGATGGCCTTAATTGAATGGTTCCACTGTACCTATGTTCTTAGTTATGTGCTATGGAGATATAGGCATGTACTGACAAAGTTCTTATCGCTGTTTTTGTACAGGTATACCGTGAAGGAGTTGATGCAGCATGATTTCTTTCTGGAAGAGTCCGGAATCCGGGTGGAACTGGTCAACACTGACGATGCCAAGGAAGAGCAGAAGCCTAACATCATTGTGCTGCGGGTACGCATCGTGGACCCGAAGAAAAGAAAGACGCAGCACAAGGAAAACGAGGCCATCCAGTTCTTCTACAATCTGGAGAAAGACGTCCCAGAAACTGTGGCACAGGAGATGGTAAGAAAGTTGGGATGGGCAGTGTTGACTGTAAAGTAAGGTTAAATAACAAGTACCGGTATGTAAATAAACAAATGATTGAATGAGTGAGTGAATGAATGAATGATTGAATGATTAAATTAATAAATTAAATAAAAAATAAAGTGACCATGTGTGGAATGAAGCAAAATAAATTGAAGTAAAATAATATATTGGTACATGCAAATGCATAATTAAAAAAATAAATACATAAATAAAATACATGTACCGTAATACATATATGTACTGTCCTGAATCTTGGCTGTATACCTCTACAGTTATATAAGCAAGTACTGGTATGTGCGGGTGTGCAGTCGGATGTAAATAGCATTACTGTACGCATACAGTAGTCCCCCTCTCATAAGGGCACCCAATCTGACAACCAGTTCTGTCCTTATTAGAGAGGCGACCTTTTGTGAGAGGGAGCACCACATGAATTCACAGTACTTGATGTCAGAGTTTGTGTCTTTGTGTCCTTTCTAGAGGGGTGTCCTCTCTACATGCTCTAGAGAGTATCCTTTAAGGGAGGGACCACTGTATATGCAATGTATAGGCATGCTATTTATATCTTTAGCAGTCATGTGACTAGATGTATTCATACAGGTCTCTCACTGTTTTTGCAACCACCTCTGAATTAAGACCACGTCAGAATAAAGACTACCTCAGAAAAAAGACCACCTTCAAATTAAGACCCCTCAGAATTAAGACCACCTCAGAATAAAGACCACCTTCAAATTAAGACCACCTCAGAATAAACACCACCCCAGAATAAAAACTACCGCAAAATAAAGACCACCTCAGAATAAAGACTACCTCAAAATAAAGACCACCTCAGAATAAAGACCACTTCCTACCAGTACGAACTGTATTTTCAGTGTAGAGGATTCACACAAATAAGACTACCTTACAATTAAGACCAATGTTGAACAGTCCCATGAGGGATCATTTCTGACGTTTCACTGTAACTGAAACATGTGAAAACCGTACTTTACTGGACATAAAAATGCCTTAAATTATGACTCTGCATAATACATTTAGAGTAAGACTCTTTTGTGAACCTGAGTGTATTTGGTTATTTCGGAATGCAAGCTGAAATTGTATATTGTACGTGTTGTATAGACATTTGTTATGGGTAAAGAACTCTTGGTGATAAAAAGCAAATATAACTGTCATTTTAATTACCTGGGTATTTTAAAGCTAAAAATTGGTGCTTAAAAAACATTAGAGCATCAACAGCAGGAATAAGGCGATTACTTGTACATAGGCTGGAATAAGAAGTTAATAATTGTGACTGCTAAGTGCTATGAGCCTGATTGGCATGGAGTAGTTTTAAATATAATATTTATAAACAGGATTAAGTAATAAATTCTTTAATTATTGCTTGAACGGAGAATTGTAAATGACACAGTTAAACCGGACCAAGCATACTAATGGGTCTAATTGTCTTTAATGGGTGTAATGGGCCTATTACCACTCATTGCCGGCTACAGCATTGTGTTAGTACAGTAGTCCCTCTGTTTTACAACCCTCTATTTCAAGACCACCATTGATTATAAGACTGCTTGATTTGGTCCCAAAGGGCAATTTTCTGTGTTAAATGATCTTTATTTTAAAACCACCTGCAATATAAGACCACATTTCTTGGTCCCATCGGTGGTCTTAAAATAGATGGACCACTGTACTTCTCTTCCCAGGGCTGGTGTTCTCGAAAATACTTAAGTTTGGACTTAAATCACTAGTGTGATCAATGTCATTGGCTGAGAACCTGACTTCAAACTTGGACTTAAAGTCTTAAGTTTTGACTTTAGGTACAATTTCGCAATATCAATGGTTGAGAATTTGACTTAAGTTAAAGCTTAGACTTAGAAGTATTTTCAAGAACTCCAGCCCGAGTATTGAATCCAGACAAAAGAAAGCTCCAGTCTCTTATAACATAGCTGTGGATTTTCTGATGCTCCTCCTGTCAGTTGAACCACAAAGTGTTTAAACATGTTAAGTTGCTGATATTACCTGGAATTTTTCTGCTCTTTCTGCGTTTTCAGGTCAAGCAGGGTTACCTTGGAGAAGATGATGGCAAACTCATCACCAAGCAAATCAAAGAGAGGGTGTTGCAGGCAAAGAGAGAGAGGGAGAGAAAAATTAGTGAAGCTAAAGCCTCGGCTGCGGACAGCACTGCCGTCCAACAACAACAACAGCAGCAGCAGGTTGGACAACCTCAACAACAACAACAGCAGTATGGACAACAGGGCCAGCAGATAGGACAACAAGCCCAACAGATGGGTCAACAACAGTCTCAGCAACAGTTTGGGCAGCAGCAGCCACAGCAGAAAAGCCAGCAACCCCAGCAAATGGGTCAGCAACCCCAGCAGATGGGTCAGCAACCCCAACAAATGGGTCAGCAACCCCAGCAAATGGGCCAGCAACCCCAGCAAATGGGTCAGCAACCCCAGCAAATGGGTCAACAGCCCCAGCAAATGGGCCAGCAACCCCAGCAAATGGGTCAACAGCCCCAGCAAATGGGTCAGCAACCTCAGCAAATGGGTCAGCAACCCCAACAAATGGGTCAGCAACCCCAGCAAATGGGTCAGCGGCCCCAACAAATGGGTCAACAGCCTCAGCAAATGGG
>JAAUYG010020269.1_pt1 | contig 10214 bp, 5 predicted proteins | sample 7278091 | NCBI WGS metagenome assembly JAAUYG01 (sample SAMN14350201, study PRJNA611818) | marine sediment metagenome | isolation source: surface marine sediment (0.6m) | place: French Polynesia: Moorea | collected 2018-08
GTCTCACTGTGCCCTGTTTACTGTATTTTATCTCAGTGTGTGTGTGGTATTTATATCTCAGCATTTTGATGTGCAATTTTATTTCTCTATTTCTGCTGTTTGTCCAATGTCTACCTGTATATGTTGTATATAATTACGGGATGTACATCGAAATCTGTACATAAACATGTCCTCAGGCTGGTATATTGTGTCTGCCTTTACAGACAGAGAAATTGGCCTCAGTCTCACTGTTAATTCACTACCGTCATTGTTGTGTCGGACTCGTGTGATAAGTACATTCCCAAAGTCCCGAATTTGTAACTTGAAGGTATTATCATGATTATAGAAGGATGCTCCTAGACTTGGATTTAGTGAGCAGTGTGTAAGGTGGACGTCATTATGTCTGCGTGATCTGGTTGGAGCTTAATGTACCTACAAAGTTGGTTTTGCTGGAAGTACATACATTGTATACCAAAATTGTATTTGTTGCATCGGCAAAGAGTAAGGAGTTTCTTTGCTGAAATTTGTATTGTACTGGGTTTGTCAAGTGAATACTGACATATGGTGAGTGTTGTCTGGATCTCAGCTATCATCAGTTATGACAGTCTGTACTGTGACATACTGCCAGACCATGACATGTCATATATCATACCCAGCTGTGTTTGTGTCGAGTTGTATGTGAGCCCAGGTCATTATTGTAAAATACTCTATTACTCCTACAGTCTGGTGTGAGTGTACTAGTATGTACAACTCTGGCGAAATGTACCCCCATTATCCTAAACAGATCCAGAACGAAAATCACCTGGAGAAGAATTGAAGTTGTGTACAGGATCCCCAAATATGGGTCAGACAGCGGCCAATGATAAGGGAATATTGGAAAGTCGCCTGCAACAGTTAACATGCGAGAGAGATCATGGAGATATACATTGTAAGCTTCCAATAGATATGAAGTTGCAAATGAAGAGTCCAACCTCACCATTGTATTATTTGACCTTGTAAGGTAAACTCAAGGTCATACCTACCACTTAAGCTACTGCAAAAGGCAGACTTGTATATCTAGGGAGTTTCTTTGGGAGTTCCAGAATGTCTGGTCTTTGTTTATACCTTGAGCAAGCCTAGGTTACTGTGGGATCTCCCTGTGTCAATGTTAACCACAACAGCCACATGGCCATAGATTCAGCACAATCTTAAGCTCAAGCACCTCATGTTATATATTTTGGCTTGTTACAGGTTTTAGCCTTGTACTTTGTGATGCGGACAGACTAGAACACAGATTGTGTTGGTAACCTTTGTTACGCGGACTGACTAGAACACAGATTGTGTTGGTAACCAGGGACTAGAACACAGATTGTGTTGGTAACCTTTGTTACGCGGACTGACTAGAACACAGATTGTGTTGGCAACCTGGGACTAGAACACAGATTGTGTTGGTAACCAGGGTCTCAAGTGTTTGTTGCATATTTTTCCTGGAATTTAAGCATAAAGCCTTACATAAATATCTACATCAAACTGTCATTTAATGTTACTGGCGACAACAGCACAAATAAGAATTTTTCCAAGGATGTATACCTATTAGATTTTCCTGAATTCAGCCTGTGTAAGTTATTTGATACTGGTTGGCTGTTCATACTACAAATGTTTAACTGTTTATCATGTCTATAGTGCATTCCATTTCTTATCAGTCTGGATTATCCACATATGCTACATGTTTTTTCTTTCTTCATTATACTTGTCCCATGCCTTGTATTTATTATTGATATTGTTAAAGTTTCATTGAATAAATATCTGATCCATACAAATTTACTTTAATATACAGCCAGTTGGAACTCGGCAAAAAGTAGTAGTTTCAATGAATCTGTGCCCGCTACTAGTCCACTGCCAATACTACCCAGCCCACTAGTAGTATCTACTGCCAACAATCCGAAGGTTTAGAATCCTCTGAGAGCCCAACAGAGTGTATCAACACATTAGTGGTCTATGACAACACAGAGATTGAAGGAGACACTTGTATTTTATTTCATTTTCCACAGAATCAACACCACATAACGCAATTATTGCAGATTAATGTTAAGTTCATTAAACATTTATTCCCTTTCACACTACTCGCTAGTTCTTGCCAAAATAAAACTTTAAAAGTCCAGGCATTACCTAACACTAACAGCTGAAAAAGAAGCCTAGAAGTTCACTATGAATTTTAACCTTCTGCGGTGTATCTGTATGTCAGGGATAATACATCGCTGGTAACCAAAACTTTGCTGTTCTGACAGTGAAGCTTCTGTCACGTTGTCATCGTCGTCGGTGTCTTCCCACTCCTCTGCCCAGGTCCACGCGGTGACGGCAAGGTTTCCCTGGGGACCGTCTGGAGGCAGTCATTTGGTGCTGGTAGAGAACAGTGCCAGCAACCCGCCAGCTGAACCCACAGACATCATATAGTTACTGAAGACTCCAGTTAGGGTGGAAATAACCAAACTTAGTTAATAAAGTTAATAAATCATGTAAATTCAGAGGTTATTATTCACTACTACCATTGCTTTAAGTTTTGTTTACCTGTGATCATACAAATAGCAATATTAGCTACTATAATTGGGACTTTCAGAACAAAACTAGACAGTCGGTTGCTGTGCAACGCGATGGGGCATCCCGGTTGGCCAAAAAAATACCCATTACATCACTCCAGCATTTTGAGCTATTTTTACTCAAAAAATGGTCCTAACTCAGTGGAAAACTACCATATTCGAATAAAATTTAAACTTGTTCTCAAGGCTACCTGTAAGAAGCTTTTCCTAAAATGCCAGGGCAATGCAAGGTTTCCTTCATTGTGTTTGACCTCTGAGAATGCATTTTTGAGCTATTTTTACTCCAAAAAAAAGCCATAACTTGGTAGAAAATGACTGCACCAGAAAAAAATTTAAACTTGTTCTGACGACTACCTATAAGAAGCTTTCCCTAAAATACCGAGACAATGCAAGGTTTCCTTCATTGTGCTTGGCTTCTGAGAATGCATTTCTAAGCTATTTTTACTCAAAAAATGGCCATAACTTGGCAGAAAATGACTGTATTGGAAAAAAAATTTAAACTTGTTCTGAAGACTACCCATAAGAAGCTTTTCCTAAAATACCAGGACAATGCAAGGTTTCCTTCATTGTGTTTGGTCTCTGAGAATGCCATATTCGGCAGCAGAAGGAGGAGGAGAAAACAAACGAAAAAGAAAACTCAGCAAACCCATAGGGGATCCCGTCAGAGGACGGGATGCCCCAATTACGACAGTCTTGAGAGACCACTGCCATGATAGACCACCTGTCTTGAAAGACCATAATATTCCTAGATAAAGAGATAAAGACCATAATATTCCTAGATAAAGAGCTAGATAAAGAGATAAAGAGCTTTAGGAAAAGCTTCTACAACTGAACCTGTCACCAGACCCTATTTGTTTCGAGAAATCACATTTTTCTTGTGGAAAGGGTGGTCCTTCAGGAAAGGTTCCAATGTACTTAGCATAAGTAGAAGCTGGGAACCCTGCCTAGTGTAGCCGAGGGTGCAGGATAGCTTGGGATGGGGTTGGGTGACGGGTGAGGATGTGGAAATGGAGATGCTTTGGGTTTTTGCAGAAGCTAGCGACACCACATTTGGTGTAGACTGTGTAATTTATTATCTTGCACAGAATGGCAATCCACCTGTCACACCCACCCACCATTTCGAGGAACATGATGTCTGTATTGTTCTCTGCCACAAGAGTTATCTTCATGACAACTGCTATGCCATGAAATGTGATATCCATAATTCCCTATGCATGAAGATTGCGTTATGTCTTTGCATGGATAACATAATAAATTACACCTCATAACTGGCATAACTGGAATCTTCCGCTGCTACAACAGTACAGTCCCCCAACTAAACCGAACATCCATTCTGCGAAATAAAACGGTACCGTTTGGTGAGATTGCCCATCAAATGCATTCACGGTGCTTGCTTGCTGCAAATATTTGTGCCCTCGATGAAGGGAGTTTCCACTCTAGAACAAATGCATCCATTAGGAGAGATGACTCTGTCCTGGTATTCTCATCACAATAAAAAGTTCAAATCTGGCATACAGAAATGTCCATCCCCACTGTTTTGTGGACACTGGTACACTGTATACATATTCCTCTGTTAACAGACAAACCTGCTCTAAAGACCACCTCTATATATTAATATCACCTTCTTATAAAACCCAGATTTTGAATGTTGATCTCTAAGGGATATATATTTGTTCTATGCCATTAAACGTGTATATAAGAATCACCTATACATAAGGACCATGGTTTGGTGGTCTCCAGGTTAGACTTTGTGCACAGGTTCTATTCTATTTAGATTTGAACAATTACGCCCTGCAGTATTGTGAACCCATGTATCTGGGAGTATATATCAATCCCTACAATTTGTAAAATGCTGATGCTTTTTACAAATACATATATACATGTATGTTCAGCTTGTATGTAGTCTGGAGGGCATTCAGTTTCATTGGCCCTTCAAATGTCACCGCGGGCCTCGTAGCACGATCAGCGGACAGCTGCGTCAATACCCTAATAACAATGCTGATCATAATGTGCTCATCCCCCCAGCTCTCTCAATAATCATAATGCAACCTTCAATGTTTCCTCACACAGACACAGATTTACTGCTGCCGGTCAATATTATAAGGTCACTATCAGCACCTTCTTCCTGGAAAAATTCCCTTTCCCATGTTGAACATCTACACACATCGTCAGGTTTCACTAAACTTGACAACCAATAGTATACGAAGAACTTTACTGCATCACTGTATCAACAGTTGCAAGACGGGTCATTCCCCTTGCGACAGAGCTCAGGCGGTGGAATGAACTTCTGACGACAGATCGGTCAATCAGCAGCTCAAATCCTGTCTCTCGAATTACTCTGTTAATATTATGACTGCAATAGCTACTGGGATCAGTTGAGCCAGCTTGCTAACATGGTGTGCAGAAATGATTGCTTATGATATCAATTTTACCACTTCACCAAATGTGAACTTAAGCTAGAATTCTAGAAAATGTACTAAGTCTAACTTTTGACTCATGACCAATCTGAGCCGGGGTTCTCCAAAATACTGGCTATTAGTATTAACTTAAATCAACTTGAGTCAAGTTTATCGACTTATAACTCATCATCACGCTTACTTAAAATCCGAGTCTTAAGTTGAGTCACCACTCTGAGCCAAGTCTATGGGTTGTCCCACTGAAGTCCACTCTTACCAACATCACTCTATGCTCAGATTGCTGACAAGTTAAAAACTAAACTTAAGGACATGTATTTTCGAGAACTCCAGGCCTGCTTTGTCTGTCTACTAAAGTCAGAACAATTTTAACTTCTTTTTTTCCTATCTGTTGAGATCAGATCATTGATAATGCTCAAAGGCCAAGAGAAAACCTACCATATTCATCCACCACGAAAGTCTTGGCAGTGTCTACTTCCTGGAAGAATTTGAAAAAAAAACGATTTTTTTTACATTGATTTTACACTTGGATTTGATCAAAGAATTACAACATTAAATACTTTTCTTCTAAAGGTGTACATACATTGTATAGGTTAGAATGATTTTCTACTGTTTCTTTTAATCACAAGTAATATTTTCAGGCCTGCACCACAAAAGTAAGCACATAACCTAATAATCCCGAGGCCACACTAAAGTAAACAAGTCTGTCACAAGCAATCAGTATCAGTTTGACCAATACAAACGAATCTGATGCTCCCTCTCCCAAAAGGACACCTCTTTAAAATGGACAGAACTACTTGTCTCCGAAATGAAGTGAAGGTAATTTGTCCTTAGCTTCTCTTACTTAGCAGACAGGCTGCTATGTTCTATGTACATGAATGTGAGATAGGACACAATATCACATCCTGTTTCACGCATGAAAATTTTTTTACCAAGCTTAACATGTTCCTAACTTACACTTGCGATCTTGTAGTTTTACGAGTAACCATAACCTTTCTCAAAACACAGATGCTGTACTGGGCTAGGTACTGGGAATTAAGATTTAAGCAATGTACTCACATTCGCTGACACTCTGATGGACCATTCACCAAGTGGAGGTTCCGGAGACAATTGCATTTGTCTGGTTATCACTCCTAAAATTACCACAAAGGCAATGGAAGAAATAAATAACATGTAATGTTGCAGAGTGGTTAAAAATTATATAGATTATATTTTATTATATCCTGTCTGAGGTTCCTATGGTACTGCATAAGACTGCCAAGGAAATTTGGTACCCAGTTATTATATACACCTCTGTGCTTTTGTATTTATTAAGTATTTATTGATAAATGATACACAATTTGGTAAGTTTATGCCAAGAAAGGTTATCAGTTATGTGTATTCTGCTATGCACTATATAGACATGAATATGACTTGTGTTCATGGGAAAAAACTAGTTAGATAATTTATTTTCATCTTCATATAAATATATACATATACAAAAATTTCAGTGATTAAACATATGTATGAAAATGAAGGTGGTCCAGAAAGCCCTGTGGCTATCAAGCTGGACACCAAAAAATAAATAAATAATTACTGGTAATTAAAGGTTGTAAAATACTTCTCTTAAATTTTGCCATCACTGCTAAATGGGAAGTCTATAAAACCAGCTTTGCCCTCCAAACACACTGACACTGTGAGTGGTATGCAAAAATATGAATTGATATTAAAAATTTTACATTTACAGGAAATCAAAATACAAACACATGTTAGTATGCATAAATATGAATTAATGTATTAAACATCTGTGAAATTTATAAATAGCAGTGAACCAAAATCAATCCAAAAACCCTAATGGACAAACACTGCAATTTTCAGAAAGCTATTGAGCTGCTGAAGTTTTCATGGGGTTCTAAATTGCACTTCACATCAAAGGGATATGCTCATGGGGAATGGCCCATGGGAAGTATCTTAATTTGCCAAAAATGGAATCTGAGGTAATGGCAGCTCCAGCAATGTAGCTTTGTCAGTGTCACTGCATGTGTACAGTAACACTTAATGGTCTTGAAAGAACACTGCTGTGAGTAACCACCTGTCTTGAAAGGCCACACATTTCCCACTGGACCTAGATTTCAACAAAACTGAACCTGACACCAAAGATCACCTGTCATGATGCACCCCATTTTTATTTTCAGTGGGGCAGTCTTTCAAGACAAGCTACCATGTTTCACTGTATGACAATCTAGGATGCAAAGTCATCTAAGCCCTAAGGGCATTCTAGATACACGTAGCCTTACGCTCTGCAGCTATACAAACACAACATATGTTCTTTAATGGCCATACAATGGATAACATTTCCCACTCCCGAACAAATGTCTTTCTTAGAAATGTATCTTAGGGGTCATGTTAATATTTTCAGCACGGACCTTGCGTCGACTCCACAATTTACATCAATTACAAGTAGTCCCTTGCAGATCGAAGGCTATAAATAGGATTCTGCTCATACCATACATACATGATTAAGCCGCAGCGGAGAAAGTATTTTGGACACACAAAAGAACTTGAAAAGTAATTTTCAATGACAAAATGTACATATTTAGACGGGGGGGGGGGGGGCTGGGAATTATGTCAAACCGTATGTTCACCACACACCTGGATGGCATTATGACACATGAAAGAGTAATCGGCAAAGAGTGCAGTATACCATAATAATTCTGTTAAGTACATGTGCTCTAAATAAGTGCAATGCGCTTTCTCTCAAGGTCTTTCAGCAATATTCCTCCCCCCCCCCCCCCAGGATTCTGCCCTTGGCTGACAGTGTTTTAAATTGCTGGGAACATTCAATTGGAAACATTGTTTCATTTTTCTAAAATAAAACACTTACTCTTTTATAAATACACTTCATGTTGTATGAAATGAATATTGTATGCTTTTTCATGGTAGGAGGCTGGCAAATGTACCAGGTATATACGAGTAACATGTCAAGCCTTTCTCAATCTGTTAGATTATAAAGACTGATATCCCATGGAGATGGTCCCTTACTGGACTGGACATTTATGCAAAACTGCCTGGGGGTCATAGTCATATCCATGTTCTCAAGAGAATTGTGGGTTGTTTTTGCCGACTTTTTATTTGGAGACAATATTTCATACAAACAGCGTAGAGGGGAATTCAGCCTCAAGACTACCCCAGAAATAAGACCACCTAAAGAATTAAGACCACTTATCGAACGACCAAACGTTACTTACCAATGATATATTATTTCAGGATGAAGACCATCTCAGAATTTAAAAACCATAAAATTGGCCTCAACCATAAGGGTGTTCTTAATTCAGAGATTCCACTGTATATAAAATATGTAAGACAAAGTTAAGAGAACTTCTAAGTCCTTATATTAATATTAAAAGATGACGACAAATGGAGCGGGAAATATACCTGAATACATATGGACACATTTACAATCAGAAATTAGCAGTAATCAGTGAATTCAGGCATGTGCAACTTTGCTATGACTTCGGAAGCTTCTGTAAATATCTTACATCAAGAAATAGACTTAAGTTCACTAATCAATTTGGCAACCACAGTCTTTTCATTGTTTAAGATATAGATCACTAGTGGATATGTGATTTCTCTGAAGAAACCAGCCCCTTACCATTGGAAGTTGTATTGACTTGGTTTAACCATTGTTTCAGCTTGTTCCCACTCTTGTCCTGAAATGAAAAATACAGTCAAACCTTCTCTAAAGACCACCTGTATATAAAAACACCTGCTTATAAAGAGCACATTTTACAGGTCCCCAGGGGGTATACTTACCATGTTATTGAATATGTATATAAAGACCACCAGTGTCTAAGGACCACATGTTGTTAGCCACAAGGGTGGTCTTTATATATAAGTTTCACTGTACCTAATTACGTACTGGTACATAACTAGCATGACGGTTAAGCTACAATAACCTTCAAAGTTTGTTTTAAGGATGCTCTATTTTATGTAGAGCGGAAACTCAACCTTATCATGGGCTGGCCAGAATTATCTTAGGACAATGGTCCCTACATTGTGTGACCAACCCATTCAGCCAGCAACATGTGGTCTTAAATTGAATGGAGGGATATTTATCTTGAAAATAGAATAATATATAATAACTATTGAAATTCAAGGTGTCAAAATTGCAGGGACCATTGTATCTATAAAACGGCAAAAGGGGATAAAATTATATACGTGGTCTTATAACCAAGGGTGTAGAATAAGACAACTACACAATATCACTCATTATGTCTGAGTTTCAAAGAATGTTACTAATGCTTTATTGCATACATACAGACGAACAACTTTATAAAGTATCTTTTCTTACATACTTCATGAATTGTGCTTATACTTTGCTTTGCAGTCCTACAAGGCTGGTTATGACAAGCAAATTGTGTAAAAGCCATGATTATGTTACTGCCATTCTGGATCCAAATACAGCGCAAATTTATTCAATAATTGCTACACCCATCCTTTTTCGTAACTTTTCAGATTTATTCCAGGTATGACTACTGTTAAATTTCCTCTAAAGAACCTTGAGTATAACAAGACGATCTGCTCATTAAAAAGACTTCATTTTGCCGCTCCCCAATGGGTATGTTTTCTATGTTAGTGAATCTGTAAACAAAGACCACCTATGTATTACGACCACATTTTGTTAGGCCACAAGGGTGGTCTTTATATACAGGTGTCATTGTACCTTGGAAAGATATGTAGTCTGTATGCCATACTTACATATATCGAGATGTTCATAGGGCCTACATAGGGCATAAGGTCAGGATACACAATCAGACATCGAAATTTTACTGAAAAAAAAAACCAACATCTATAAATAGCCACAGTTGTTCACTTATTCACTTGAGCAGTGATGAACATTAATGATACCAGTACAGTGACAGTACAGTGACACGACTCTTATATTTTTAACATAAATATCCCTCCATTTTGAGACCACCTTCAACTTAAGACCAAATTTTGCTGGCTCAACAGGTGGTCTTAAAATGCAGGACCAATGTACCCATAACAGTACAAAAACAGTACAAATATAACAATAATAGATTGTTCTTGTTGCATCTTGCCCTTAGTTTTTTCCTATTTAGACTTGCATTCATTAAATATTAGAATGTTGACCATGAACGAGCGGTGCCTGACACTTGCAGAAAGGGGGGGGGGGGAGGGGGGGGCAGTGGAAAGAATACCCCATACCAGCAAAATGAACGCCCCTAAAATTCCCAGATTCAAA
>JAAUYG010104319.1_pt1 | contig 10214 bp, 5 predicted proteins | sample 7278091 | NCBI WGS metagenome assembly JAAUYG01 (sample SAMN14350201, study PRJNA611818) | marine sediment metagenome | isolation source: surface marine sediment (0.6m) | place: French Polynesia: Moorea | collected 2018-08
AGGGTCCCATGTTAAGGAAAATTTCAATCTTTTTTAAAAAATTCAAATTTGAAATTTCAAACTTCCTATAAGCAAGTTTTGTGTGGATTGTTACTGGAAATATTCAGAAAAAGTTTGGTTGAAAAAGAATCAAAACTGTAGGAGTAGCGTTTTGAAATTTTCACTCCCATAGGGTCCCATGCTAAGGAAAATTTCAATATTTTTAAAAAATTTCAAATTTGAAATTTCAAAATTCCTATAGGTAACTTCTGTGAGGACTGTCACAGGGAATATGTAGAAAAAGTTTGGTTAAAAAAGAATGTTTGTAATTGTAGGAGTAGCATTTTGAAATTTTCACTCCCATAGGGTCCCATGTTAACAAAAATGAAAAAAGTTAATTAAAATTCAAAAATTAAAAATTTTTAAAATCGGAAAAAATGGTCTGGAGATATGGCAGATAGCTACCTTTCCACAAAATTTGGCATTAATTTGCTTGATGGTGTCTGAGAAAACGCGTTTTATTGACGCGGGACGACGGAGCCACGGCATTAGCTCTGCTGACAGTCAAGCAGAGCTAAAAAAAACATTTTAAGCCTATGTCAATGTGAAGGGTAATCTTGATCTTGTCATTTTGGAGTACAATGTAATTCACTGCACTTTCATAAAACGAACCTACTATTTTTAGCGTGAATCTGATGGGAGTTTGTGACTCGGTGAGGGGGTTGTTAGTAAGAATGTATAATGAGGATTTTCATCGAAAATCAGTCAAGGTCATTTAGCACAGTTTTATGAAACTGACCTTGGGTCTTGGAAACTGGCGCTGGTAGAGACATTCATGTGAAAATTTGTGCACTTGAAGTCATACACTTGGATTCATAGTCATTATTAAAGGTACTTTTGGCTGATCAATGCACTTCTCTCAAACATACATACTCAGAAACTGCTGCTCTTAGGATAAAAATCGACCTCTGGAAACTTGTGTATTGTGAAGTGGTCAAATATTTTACTAAGACAGTAGCATGTCTGGAACACTTTATACCTTGGATAAGAAAAGCAGGCTATTCTGTCCTTCGAATGTTAAAATAAAGATATCACCTCAACTACAACAGGCTATTAAGCAGAAACCTAACTTGGTCGAATGCATTAAGTGTTCAAGCAAAGAATCATGGCCTCTAGGGTTGTTGTTTGTCATACCATGGTTATAGCATAGCTGCAAAGAGGATTATAACCACAATTTGTTCTTCAAAATACTTTATTTCGTGTGGAGATTCGGAGCTCATTATCAATTTGGTAACAAGTGGTCAAACGTATCATGACATGTTTTCTTAAGTTCCCAATGCTTTACATTTCTATGACAATCAACATTATGAAATAAATAGAGAAAGAAATATCACAAATATGACACTTCAATACTGATCCCAATTTCACCCTAATCCTTCAGCATACAAAATTATGCAAACATTTTGACTTACTGTAAGATTAACAGAATGGGTTTATATGTAGTAAGAAACAGGGCTGTTTGGCAGTTCATGTCTGCTACATCTGTACAACCACAAATCAAATCATCCGGTCAATATACAATCAGAGTAAAGTCCACAACAAATCAATAAGCACAACTTGGTACCGAATATCACACCCAGTTCATGGGCCATCACTTTGCAATACAAAACAAATGTATGTGTAATCTATAAGCAGGGCCTAACCACATATCAAACACTGAGGTCTAAAAGGGCACACAAATGTTAACTCATCTGTTTCCAACTATACATTTTGATTCACCTCTTCGATCAACTTTCTTTTCACTTACAGAACACAAAACTTACAGGGAGGACAGTTTGTTCATATATCACATTGTAAGTTGTACTGCCTTTGAAATTGAACATCAACTATTATTGGATGCTAAGCGAAACAAATGCGGTGAAAAGTTATTTCCTACGTCAGAGGAATGTGGTAATTATGAGAACAAATGCATGGTGCAGTATTTGGGACAGAAAGCATAGAACATACATTTACATGTAATATGAGTGGAGACCGGTGCCAGTATGCTATGTAATCTGAGTATATTAACTGAGGATGTTTTTTTCATTTTCTGATCCAGGTTAGCCCAGATCATTTGCAATAGTCTATTATTAAATGAACAGACTGCTTAGATCTTGCTTCACAGCACCATGTTATCTATGGGTGGGAGTATGTGATCCTGCAAGACAGACGGAGGTATGGACTAGCTTCAGATACAGCATTTATCATTGCTTCCTTCTTTCATAACTTTCTTTGATATGTAAAGTTTATCAAAATACTGACTCCATATAAAGTGGTTCCTCTCTTAAAGGACACACACTACAGAGGGCACAAATTGTGGCAGAAAGTACTGTGAATTCATTTGAATGACAACTTTAGAATTCAGATCATTGGGAGACAACGTAGCATAGATGAAGCTTTTATATTTTAAAGGTAATAAGTAACAGAGGCTCATTATGTTTGACCCAGGTCAAATATCTGCAGGAATACTGTACTGATCTACATGCACGTGGAGAAATCTATGAAGCTCCGAGTGGCCCGCAACTTGATTTAGCAATATAATGGTTTGAAACTAGCAAACAAAAAGTATATTCACTGCAAAAGAGTAGTCAGTAAATGGCAAAACCGTTCACAGCAGGACAGAAATGACTGCAGTGCAGGCAGTAATGACTTAAACAAGACGGTTGTGTTGTACCGAGTATTCTGTGAAGGCAGGAGCAGGCACTTTTACTTCAAAACTGATCAAATGATAAAATTTCAATCATAAGCTTCATATTGAGGTACACAGAAGAATGGCGTATTTCAGATACATAATCACAGCAATTCATCTTTTGTTTTCGACAAAACTATAATTTCCTTTCTTTCATCAATGTAATATGATCAAGTTTACAGTATGATTATAAGCCCAATGATACATATCTGGTAAGCAAATTAAAACATGTGTTACGAGATTTGATATGAGAGAGTGTTTCACAAATTCACACCGAACTTCTTATAACAGAAGTGTGCTTGTTACATGTACATAACGCCAGTAAGCTCCAAGAAAATTCATGTGTGCCACATCCCACAAGATTCCTGTCTATGCCATCACAAATACTACTGTTAGTGACTGGTTGCAACCACTGATTTCAAACTGGCACTGCAGGCCCAGTCAGCGTGTGATAGTAAAAACCTCAATGTATATACTATTGTATTACATAAAAACAACCTGCTATTGTTTCTGACCAACACCAGCGCTGTTGATTGTTTGGCTTTCCTCTGTTATTGCTGGTCCCGCATGTGTGTATCCCAGGCGACTACTGCTAGGTGACCGAGCAGTTGGTTACTCAAATTTGATTCCTTGCGCCAGTGGCAACTCTTTGCTGTAGTTGATGGTGCTGCAAAGTTAAGATATTCAAAATGAGAAATAGTTTCATCAACAGCTAATACTCAGACAGCCTGAGTGCCGTCATTGCCAGAACTAAACTCAAAGCAGAAACTATATTCCCAGTCTTCTACTGCTTTTGATTACATAAATATTGATTTTTTTATGCTGGGACAAGTTTGTTTCGCACTACACATATAATCAATCTGTTGCATGCAAATACATCAAGTACTGGTAGGATTTCTCAGAAATTAAAGCGATTTCTACATTTCCAAATATATATCATTTGTAAGTCTCTGTTATAACCTTGTATATATATCTTGCAATACATTGCATCGTTTTTACTAATGCTTTTCTCCCCAGAATGACAGAGTACTAAAACGATGACTAGGACCACACATTGTACAGTAGTACTGCGGTGTTACCCCCAGATCCACTCACCAAGTAGACCTCCTCATATACTGTTTCCAAGCATCACTACCAGATTCCCGACCTCCGCCTGTGTGCTTCTCCCCGCCTGGGTAGAAAAATAAAATAATACAAATTGTACGCAAAACTGTACATTTCTAGATATCGGTCATGTCCTTGGTAGAACACACTCGGAGGCAGGATTCACATGCACTGATTAGCCAGGCAAGAACTAATTTTACACGGTAAAAGAAATTTTGGCCAGGACTTTATGTTTACCCATCAGATGCCTGCCCAGTGTGACAGCCAGAAGCAACAATTTGGTTGCAGCAGTTTTGTCAGGGAAAATTAAATTAAATTTTCTCTTGCACCATTTGCCAAGTTCCTATTATTACAGAAGCACTATTTTCCCCTCTGCCGACAGAAATCTAATGATAGCACGATCTTTCCTCTTGCTGATGAAAACAATTATACGATAATTTCCTGCTTTTTGTAGCTTTCTACATTGAGATATCAGCGGTAACACATCTGTAATCATTGCTTCCCATTTCATTTCATGGGGTTGTGGATAAGTATCATGACTGTATATTTCAGTAATATGTGATATTACCGGTAACATAACGCCTAAGACAAGTAACATGTCATGATATGTGCAGGGATGGATACAGACCAAAAGCTCCTCCAATTTCTGCTCCACTGGTTGGAATGTTTATGTTGACAATACCGCAATCTGAACCCTTGGCACTGGAAACAGGACACACAACAACGTAGTTTGACAGGGTCACAGACATGGGTAGGGTTGGACATGGAAAACACAACAAAGTAAGGAAATTTATATCTAAAGCTAAATAATCTTGAGAATCATACATTTTTGTTTAGCAGTATCACCACAGTGACTGAAATGAAATGATCTGTTTAATGTCATTTTTTTCTGCAAACGAATTGAAAGATGAACGAAGCACAGACTGGATAGAAAATGGTGATTGACCCATCGATATGGAGACAAATACCCTTATGACTTGGTGCTGTAAATGCAAGTTGCGTCACCGCAGACATTGAATGTGACACTGCAAAGCGGACACTACAGTAACAGATATAATATCACTCACCCTAGCCACTTGAAAACGTTGCCCACATCCTTCGTAAAGACACTGCTGGACAGGCCTTGTTTCACTTCATTGTTCCACTGGATAGCCTCATCCAGACTCTAAATCCGGAATAAGAAATGTGCTGCTTAGTGTAGTAATTTAAACAACTAGACCTTGTCTCCATCACATGTAGGAATAGTAGATTAGACAATGACCCCTCTCATGGTGGGCACTCTCTGCGGCTATTACAATGTACATGTATTACCAAATGAATGCATTTGTTTTTCCTCTCACCAAACATAGCTTCTTGGCAAATATTAGTAGTGAGGCATTATTACAGAGGAAGTACTTCACAGAACACAATTACCACAGATTGCTAAACCACACCCTTGTAGTTCACAACATGTATAAGGTGTGGAGAGGTTAGTCCAACTGAAGGACTTCATGTAAAGTTGTCTCTTTAGATTACAGTTAACTGGTTTTGTGAGGTATATGGCTGAAGAACGCAAGTTTTTATGAAACAAGGTAGATATTGGGTACTATATAAATAATATGTATTCGTATTATGGTAACCTACTACTAGTATATACACCAGTTATATGTAGCTTGCGTTAAACATTATCATTGTCTATTACAGGTAAAGGGATGCGATTTGAACAAATCCGTCTCAACAATTTTCTTTTGTTGCGCATGTAGTCTTAGTGTAGACTGTTGTTACCCGTGTGGCAGTAATGTGGCACATACCTTTGTCTTGAGGACATAGACAATCGGTGCAAACGTCTCCCTGTGTACAATCTCGGCGTTATGTGACAGGCCGGTTACAATGGTAGGCTCCACGAAGTTGCCAGGGCCATCAATTGTCTGAGGCGGGGAAATCGGCGTCACTTTAGTTTATACAAACAATCCCACAGATGTGACTACAAAACATAGCCAGACATGTAATTACTAGTGATGTGAAAATGATTTCACGTTTAACCTTTGCCAATCTGTGTATCATCTTCTTAAATTATCCAATATTATTTGTGAATCTTGTACAGTGGTGTACTGTAAAGGTGTTGTAATTCAGATTAAGGAGTATTTTGCACCACAAAATTTCGACACAAATAGTCAGATTCATTCCCAATTTAAACCACCCCTGACCATAATGCACCCTTTAGTCAATCACACTGCGCTGTATGAAAGCTGCGTCCAACCATCATGTGCCATTTCCACACCATTTAGCTTCTTTCAGGTATTTCTGGAAATTTTCCTACCATGGGTTTAAAATACAGTGAAACTTGTATATAAAGACCACCCTAGGGACCAACAAAATGTGGTCTTTATATCCAGGTTCAATAGCATGGGAAGTATATGCATGGCACCTGTAAAAGGTGGTCTTTATAAGCAGGTGGTCTTTATATACAGGTGGTCTTTGGACCAGGTTTGACTGTACTCCCTATTCTGTATGACATAGGGTATTAATCCCAACCCAACACTGTTCCTTCACTGTAAGTCCGTGCTTGATACACATCTTTATGAGATGGAACATGCGACAGTTTTAGCATGTCTTGAAACCACTGCCATTAGAGACTGTCTTGAAGGATCACAACTCAGTGGTGCAAAGACATGCATTCCAATACATGTACATGTAATATCAACCCTGTCATGAGAGACCACCTGCCTTGTGAGATCAGCTTTTTCTGGAGGAATGGGCGAAGTCTTTCACGACAGGCTTACTGCACAGTGAAACTTGTATATAAAGACCACCCTAGGGACCAGCAAAATATAGTCCTGATACACAGGTGGTCTTTTTATGCAGGTTCAATAACATGGAATAACTCTGGGGACTTGTAAAATGTGGTCTTTATAAGCGGGTGTTTTTTATATACAAGTTTTCTTTAGAGCAGGTTTGACTGTATATATAAACTTCGTAATATCGCAGATTACAGCAGGTGCTGTCTACCTTAAAAATGGTCTATAAGGGATCTCAGGCTGCACCCACCTTGCCCCCATACACGACTGTGCCCCCCTGGGACTTGGCATCCTCCACTGCCTTCAGGTACTGGCTCACTCCCTGCTTCGAATGCATCGGCCCATACAGGGTGCCAGCTGCCATAGAAAAAATAGTAAGAACAGCAAAGTTAACATAAATCTAAGTAGAGAGTCGAGTTACCTGCAATGTCAGGGGGCATCCCATTGCTGAGCATCAGGATATAAGAAGTTATTCTCCCCTAAAGTATATATATGACCTGTCGTCTATAACAAATAATTTTAAATTACCTTTAAAATTTCAAACCATAAAATAGAAGACAGATCATTCCTCTATTTAACTTCAACACAAGTGAATTCAGAGACCGTAACTACCACAAATAATTGTACAGCTACTTACGCTCCAGTGGATCCCCTACCCGCACCTGACTGTAGGCCTTTGTCAGTCGTTCCAAGACTTCATCATAAACCTTCTCGTGCAAAATCTTAACAGAACAGAGGGAAAAAATAAACTAGGTCAGCTGATAAACTTATGTATCAACCATCATATAAATTACTCAGAGATGGTCACAAGTACAATTACATCACACAAAAGAGTCACAATAATGAAACATGACCCTTGTTGCGTCAGAGGTCAAAATCTATTTTTTTTTATTTTAATGTAATGCTCTAATTATTATGTTAATTATATAAGCATCATAACATTAGGGAATGTTCTTTATACTAATTGTTGTTTCCTTCCGACTCTGACACATCAAGGGATCCTCCACTAGAAACTAAATTTGATAAAAAAATTTACATATGTATCAGAGTGCATGCAGCTTGCCACACAGCCTTTTTTGAATCTTGATACAAACAACTTGTTTAACAATCCACAAAGATATTTAATACTTGCCAGTCGCCTCGTAGTCGTACACCTCTGCCCGGCGGTGCCTACACAGGCAAACAGTGCCGACATGACTACCATGTCCAGATCAGCATCCTCATTCACTGGAAGTCCAATCAGATAACAGTTTAAACTAGCCATGGGACCATGATTGCTCTAAATGACAGGTGCTGGTGCATGTAGTGTCGAAATATATGTTTACTAGCATGCAAAACAGTGGTAACAAAAGAACAATTTTGGAGTCATGCTAGGCGGCTATGAAAACTCGAGTAGCCCTGAAATTATGGTCACAGGACAGTGAGGCCAATGAAAACAAGTATTTGCTTGCCAAGTAGCACCAGGAAGCTGTCAATGGTTTGGGAAGCCTAACAGTGCATTCATTGTATAAAAACTATGGCAAAAAATGTGGCTTATAATACAATGGTTTAAGTCGCGGTTAATCGAGCAAACAATATATTGACGTTTTTCCCCAGAAGACAGTACATATGTCCAATCTCAAGCGAAAATGAAAGGATACATTTAATGTCTATACAACCACTCCACATCATGAAACTCCTTGCTACATGTATTTGCTATCCAGTACTATAAACTTACCAATGAGTGCGTTATTCCCTCCCAGTTCCAAAAGATGTTTGCCTGGAATTATATCATTAGGTTTAGGAATGCCACAGCAAAACATCCCTCAACATTTGACTGCGATATTTATTTAGTTACCCTGAAACTGTTAATTTAAAAACTCCCCAAGCCTGAATTCCATACTTTTTTGTTACATCGGTGAACAATTGAATTCCTAAAAATTGGTCATCAAAATTCGCTATACATTGAAGATTTTGTGTAACAAGTTCTGAAATTTGTACAATGTATAGCAGTTTTGTGCTTTTCAAGGTGAAATGTGCTACTATCACAAATGTAAATACGATACACTTGACTCTTCATATATCTTCAACTATTAAACATATAACTACATTTTCCTCTTTTTGTAGTTTGATCAGTGCTTTGACTGTAAGAACATACCCCTTCAAACAATATATATATGTAATATATTGTCACTTAATTCTGGCTATATTACTTGCCAATTCTATTTATTTCCACATGGCCCAGCCCTTAACATAAGAGAAGTGTTTTGGGACAGATTAAGAGTCACACTTGCGTCATATCATATATGGAAGGAATAAACTGATGTGTCATAATTAAGAACATTTACAAAACTTTACAAACGCTGATTTTCCAGGCCATAGGTCTAGCACACCTTCCTTAAACAATGATGATCATAATGCAAACATATCTCCTATTTCCAATACATCCACTGTTAATTTACTCATAACAAATTTGAATTTCTTGTAGTGAAAGTAGCTCTGGAAAAAGCCAGCGTGACACCCAGGTATGACAGTCCGCCATTCAGCTAGACAGTCACAGTGGGTGTAACCCAGGTACCCTCCTACATTTGCGCCCCTCCACCCACTCCTGCCTGTTATAAGGACCATCCCATTGCCTATCTGCAGCAATTCCTGCAACCCATGGCATTTTGCTCAGCTGTTTTTGTTTTTTTTTGCAATCAGATATATGCTAACTGACTTGACTGACTGTTGGCCCGTGGACACTGCCACGGGCCATGCATCTGAGAGCAGGAAACAAGAAGCTTCTTTAGTTTAAAGTCACCAGAAGAAGGTGTGTGTGTGTGTTGGTGTGTGTGTGTGTGTTGGGAGGGGGGGGGGGGGGGGAGTAGAAAATGGCTGGCCCAGTGCTAGACAAAGCTTTGTGGCTGGATGAATTTCAGTAGGGCTTTTGCTTGTAACATTTTTTTGATTGTGCATAGCAAACTGTGATGCGATACCAGTTTTAAATTGTTCGCTGTGCTACATCATGCATGTATTATCTAAATTTACTGATTCCATTGCATGCAGTCAATTTTCGGTTTTATACATTAGAAACTGGTAAAAATACTTGAGGACTTACCAAATCGTTTCGTGACAGCCACAGCTACCTGATTTCCAACCTTTGGGGTAAAAGCAAAAGAAGTTCCAGTTCGTGAACAAAACATTTTGTTATACTAGGTAATAATCTAAAATTCCTTTTAACATACAGTGAAACATGTCACTTGAGAAATATGGACAACCTGTAATTTAGGACTGCTACTTCAGTCCTAGGCCTACTCAGCAATCTCTAATTTGTCTCTCCACTCCACTTGAATACAGTTGCATTTGGACCTATTATCCACACTGTTCCACCAATCACAACCAGGACCCGGTTCAACGAAGCTCCTTAACTTTTTCCTCAAGCCTTAACATTAAGGATGCAGGGCATCCTAAGTGAAGGAAAATCCTTAAATGCGTTCCAAGAAACTCCTCAACGGCTTCCTTAACTAAGGAGTAAAATAAGTCTCGTTTGATCTAATATTTTTTAACAAAATATCTTTAAATGAGATAATTTTATTTATCTGCACCTACTATTAACGAAAGAAGATCAAACTTAACCATTTCCGATAAAATAATATTCCAACAAC
>JAAUYG010215110.1_pt1 | contig 10213 bp, 4 predicted proteins | sample 7278091 | NCBI WGS metagenome assembly JAAUYG01 (sample SAMN14350201, study PRJNA611818) | marine sediment metagenome | isolation source: surface marine sediment (0.6m) | place: French Polynesia: Moorea | collected 2018-08
CCACGCGGGACGGTTTTGATGAGCCGACTGGCTTTTGGCGGGACTCGAACCCACGATCTTGTGGTTGGGAGTCCGACGCGCTAACCATTCGGCCATCGCAACCCGACAAAATTTACCAAATCAGATTTTCTTTGTAACATTACAAAAGTACATTAGAGACATTTTCGTGAAAAACTTACGTTGTGTGCAATCAAAAAAATACAATGTTCGGGTGACCATCCTTCCAAACTGACCTTGAAGAAAAAAAAAACTTCCTATGGAATAAGTCTTGCGCCATAACCATGGTAACCTTATCATTAAAATGCTAAGACACTGCTGAAAAGGCCTACAGAAACGAATCGGGGCTTATTACCGCATGCACACCGAATAGAATAAATAATTATGTTACCGGTATTACAATCTTCCAGTCTTGGTCTACATCATTGTTGGTATATGGGGCTTTAGTGTTTATTTGGCACTCTTCCTTGACACTTTTTATCATTCATCCTACCCCAGGGAGAGCAAAACCGAGAGAATGGCGCGATTTGTGAAGAACATGGACGACAGCGTGCGACATCTTATATCCGTTAGTGACAATAATATCAAGAAATATGAAGGATGTAAGTCTATATGACATCATTGTCAGATGCTGTCAGTACCAAGTTTATAGGACACTATTGTTCGACTGTCATTTGCAAGTTTATACCACACCATTATTCAATACTCCTTTCCAAGTTGATAGGACACCATTTTTCGATACTGTTACTGCCAAGTTTATAGGAGCAGCAGATATTGTCATTTTCAAGCTAGGATACCAATATCAGATAGTTCGGGACCTGAAAAATGTTCAGCCTACCCTCACAACATATTTCAATTAGTTTTATTCCCCCTCCCCCCCCTACAGCATATTTCAATTCTTCTCACGATACACATATCTTGTCTGATGCATTGTTCTGCACCCCCCTACGAGGTATTATAATATTACTCTTTTTGTACCCCCCCCCCCACCAACATATCTTTTCAGCCCCCCCCACACTTTCTAAACTGTTAACAGGATAGCCTTGAACCTATTTTGCTCAATAATGTCTTAGCTTCCATCTTCATGATCCTACGATTCGTGCAGGTCTGTGAAAAGTGTTCATGTTCATGCATAGTTACGTACCACAAATGTGTACAGCCAGAAATACAAAATGCTTGCCAACCCATTAATATTAAAGAATGTTTTCCATGTTTTAGCGGGTAAAAAATATTATATGTTATTCAGTTGTTAATTTACTTTACAGCATTTCGAAAGGAATTCCGTCGAATGGGAGGCTCGTTCGTAGCGCTAGCCAAAAGTTTTGAATTTGATGACAGACCAGGTAAGCATTTATTTTCCAGTTGTAAAATAGAACATCGAACCTGTCAATTTGTTGAATCTGGCATCTTGTCAGTCGGTTGAATCTGTCACAAAATGTTGATACTGACAGACTGCAAATGATGGGCTTTGGGAGGTAGGATGTAGAATGTAATGTAATCAATAATGTTTGATTAATATTTACTGGGAGTCATAGAAAATGTATATAGATCCATTTATAAAAGCAAATGCACTGTATACCCATGTTAGGGTGATATGCGATTTAAATGTGTCATTGGAAAATGTACGTTTTATGAACGTTCAGGATTTAAAAAGATGCAACATTTCTAAGATAGTTCGCATGTTTAGTGGGAGTGAAAACCACTGATAACAGTTTACTTTAAGCTAGGATTACTATTGGATTATTGAACCTGACTTAATAAATACTAATGCAGTTCTAAAAAACTAACATTTTCTGTGGCTAGTAACTTCAAGAAGGTGCATGTATCATGTGTATAGTCATATAACATATATCTACATTTTCTATTTGCTGTTGGTATCTTCAGCTGCCCAGAACTTAACCCGTGCTGTGGAACACACCGGCAGAACGTACGAGGCGATAGGAGACATGTACAAGGAACAGGTGACGCTTGCTCTAATAGAAACAACCAGTACCAGTCTGTCTCTCTCTCTCTTAGTGGCTACTCCCTAAAGCGAGGCCAAGTGAACTTTTTTAATATATATGGCAAAAAATGTTTTGCCTATCCCACTTTGAATATACAGTCAAACCTGCTCTAAAGACAACCTGTATATGAAGACCATCTGCTTAAATCAAAAAGACCGTATTTACAGGTGTGTACTTTCCGTGCTATTGAACCTGCATATAAAAACACCACCTGCATACAAGGACCACATGTCATGATACGAGATATTGTAGTTCTTTTTCTACCCCTTTCACAACATATTTTCATATCTTTTCAGCCCCCCCCCCCCATACTTTTAAATGGGATTGCCCTCACTGATGAGGTGTCACTGTACATATTGGTCATATTGTGACTGTTTGACCTCATTAAAATTGTCGCTCGCTCTTTTCTCTTCACAGCCCCGATATGACATGCAGTACCTCATGGAAGGGCTTCACGAATACAAAGGCTTACTGTCAGTGCTTCCAGACATACTGGCTGTACAGAGGGTAAGATGTTAGTGTTACTGCTAATACTCGACTTACACATGGCTAGAAATCTTGATACCCCATGCTAACATGCCTATCATGGTAAAAGCCTCGTGTTAAGTTGACATTGCTTTAGTTTCAATCGTGCCACCTTAGATATACGCTGTATAATATGGGCTTTTGCAAGGACTTGTGCTGCAGAGTGCAGATCACCTGTTGGGCAACTCTTGGTAATGCAAAGTAGCGTAATACATGAAAGCATATTTAATACCTAAACGAGATGTTTATCCTCGTGAACTTAGTTATACCACTATTTGTGATATAGCCTGCTTGTTTTGAGCTTGAATCTGAGCAATGCTATCTAACTACTGATCAGTCCAACTTACAAGTTTAATACTTGATAGTTTGTTTTAAGGCAGACTTTTTTATAAGTTTTTGTAGCCTGGCAAATATCACAGACACACACATACTGCATTTTGGTTTCTAAAGCTTGACTTTGTACTTAATGTTTCTGGCCTTATTGTGCTGTCCTATTTGAAAAGGTAATATTTTTGTGGGTGTGTGGTTTATGTTCCGTTCTGTTTGGTTCAGTTTGATATATCGCTTGTTTCTGCTGCATAAACTTCCATACCTTAACACAGGCATTGCTTATGTTGCTTCCCATGGGGGGATTTCAGTCTTGTATCTCTGACGGCCAAAGTTCTTGTAGCTTCCTGGAGGGTTCTCTTTAGTTTGAGGAAGCTTTTGTACATTGTAGTACTACATGTATCTTTGAGATTGAAACTGGTGTATCTTGGCCATCAAAATTGGATATGTTTGGTCTGTATACTTATTTTCTGAGAACTGCTTGACAGGTGTAAATTATTCAAAAGGTGTATACATATGTCTTTATTCCTTGAACCAATTCTCTCTAGCGCTGATCATAAAGCTTTGAGTGTTCATCATCACGTAATAGAATAGCTTGGTGTTTAACAGGTATAGATATAAGTGCAATATTTTGAATAGAATAAGATGCACCTTTCCTTCAATGTGCTGGCAGTGGGTGACATCCATACCAAGTGATTCCACATGGAGTGCGTATCTTACTTCACTGGGTTTTCTCTCAGTTAAACTGGTGTAATTTCCAGAGAAGAAAACCCATTTTACAGATTTCCACAAACTTAACCTTTTTTTCAAGGTTATGTCTCACTATGCTATGTGTAGCTAAAAAGACTAACAGGTTAAAGCAATATTATCACTGATTATTGTGACAGCTTTTTGACTAAAGAATATTCAGTTTCGATAATATTTAAAATAGGTCTGATATAAAAAAATCCATCCCTATGTGCTGATCCATCTCTGTTTATCTCCCAGAGTACCATGTCAAAAATCCAGGAGAATGCTGGCAAGCTTCTGGATTCGGAGATCCAGGTGGTCCAGGGGAAGGCGGACGTTATTTCCTACTGTCTCCTGGCGGAGATGAACCACTTCAACCATTACCGGGTCGGAGACTTCAAGGGTTACATGCAGCATTATCTTCAGGAACAGATCAAGTTCCATGAATCGGTAAGTGGAATCTACAAAAACTAAAACAAAAAAACAAATAATCATGAAAAATTAGCTCACTCATTAACACTTCAATAAACAAACATTACATAGTGTTACAAATGTATGTTAAAGTTCAAAAATATTACTTTTATTGATTAAATAAGGTACCAGAAATGTAACAAGTGATAAGGAAAATGGTCTAGATGATTTTGTTTGGCTTTACGCAGTCATATGTCAGACCCTAAGCTCAGACTACTAAATTACATGTTAGGTAAATTTGTGTGATCCCCTCAGATATATGCTACACTTCCGTGTATATTTTACCTTTTAAAACATATAATCTAGGTAGTTTGCTTTCATATAACAGGTAGTTTAAAAAGCAGCTTTATGGTAAAGCCGTAGGGGAGATTCTCTGAAAAATCTATTAAGTCATTAAAGGCACTTAAGTTCACTAATCACCATGGTGACAATAACCATGGTGACCATGGCCTTTTCCATGCTTAGGATCAGTTTTGCACTCACAGTTTTTCTGGAAACTGACCAATGGGAGTCCACATTGGAAACTGACCAATGAGAGTCCACGTTGGAAACTGACCAGTGGGAGTCCACGTTGGAAACTGACCAATGGGAGTCCACATGGAACATCCCAGGATTAATGTAAACCAATAACTTTTCTGTCAAGAAAAAAAAAAAAATTAATGCTGGTCCTGGTGAAGGCTATCCCATTGAAAAATATGGGGTGTATACCTGACAAGATATGAAAATACGTTGGGGGTGGGGTGGGGTTAAAACTAATTGAAATATATCACAAAGGGAGCCCCCCCCCCCCTACTTTTTAATGGGATAGCCCTGACACACATACAGGTGACAAATCTTTTCTCTGTTCCAGGTGACAGAAAAATTGAAAGAGACGCTGAGGCAATATGACAATGCGTGATGACAAACCAAAGACTGTGGTTCCAATGTTTTGTCAAAATGACACTATTTCCATTGTGATAACGAACTTGTCATCAGGCCACAGGGGGGCGCTGAATCCGTGGCTTTCTGGTCCCAGCATGCACTGCAAACACTATCCTTGGAGTTTGCTGCGCAAGCGCAAGGCGACGTACACACCTGCTTCATGCTATGGAGTTCGAATGACGCTGTGCATCACAGTGTACATGTATGGGCTGTATCGTGAAATATCAGTTGCGTGATACCCCACGTGATGAACTGATAATGTTGCATTGGAGAATGAGCTCAAATCTTTAATTATAGTGTATGTATGTTTTGTATTTTAACGGCTCAGTTTTACCTTTAATAGTAATTCCCCAGAGAGGTGATATTCCAGTAGCTCTAGCATGTATCGTCACTGCCTGACCTTTCACTAATAACAGGTGACTGTAATTCAGTCAGGGAGCTTGTTATTATATAATAATAAATGTTACCAGATTCCAGTAAACAACTCTCACTTTAAGATTATAAGATTACCCTTATACAGTAATTGGCATATATACTGTCAGTGACTGCCACCAGGGGTCACCACTGCTGACCATTACCACATGTTGGTAACTTAATGCCGGTGTTGAGGGGTACCGTAGAAAGACAACAAACTGAAAGGTAGGGATAAGGACTTAATGAGGATGGAATGAATTGACAAGGGAGATATCTGGCTACCCCAACAAATTGACCCCATGCCTAAAAAAATTGCTGGGGCTGAAGCAGACACCTTTAACCACAAGAGGCCTATTAACGCCTGGCCACAAATTGACCATTCTGGTCAGTAGAAAGATAGCGACATCATGGTTTGGGCTCCCTGGTATGGAGGATTGCTTAATCTGTCATATAACGAGGAAATGATCTGTAATTTGTTGGTTAATTATTGAAAAAGAAAACAAATGGTAACATACCCGGAATTACTGGTTACTGGTAATGGTGGTGGTGACTGATGGTAGCCAATACCCTATTGTATTGTCGGCTGATAAGGTTACTAAATATAGTGAGCTCCCAGACTGAATTAGCAGGTAGTGGTATATAGAGCCTTCCACCAATATTTCTCTTTCCTTGTAGGATCGCTGTAGGCACATACATGCTTGCCAGTTGTAGAGAGATGATAACATGTAAAGGTTATTATTAATCGCAGAATTTTTATTAAAAAATATCAACTGTAGATATGCAAACAGTATCATGCTAAGTGCCCTTATGTCACTGTTAAACTTTAGCGAGACTATAGCATGTATAGGGGAGCTTCCATGCTTATTTGTTTAGCATTTTTCACAAATCCTGAGTTTCTATTACTCTTCCATTACTGGCATTATTCCTAATGTTATTACTATACTATTACCCTCATTACTTCTATTACCCAGTTACTCCTATAACTTATTACCATAAATTGTTAAGGCTCATGAAAATCATTAACGTCTGCATATAGTAACAATAGGCAGTATAGCTGCGACAAAGTTACATTTGTTCAACATCTGTCATCAGAACAGCACCTAAAATCTTTACCACTGGATCTGTGTGTGTGGCAATGTCAGAACTTTAGTGTTGTGTAATCACTTGAGTAGCGTATAGCTTATTAATAGCTGTGGTTTACATTAGGCCTCAGTACATTATGATTATGCAATCTTGTATCTCGGTGTAATCATTTTGAATGACTATTGGTGCTTCGTTGTTTCAATAGCAGCACTTTTTTTATGACTGCTCTGCTTATGTCATCTCGGTATGTTTCTACTTCTCTCATTTTCGCTCCTTTGGTATTAACATAAATCCCTATGCTTGGCCCTGCCACATCTTTGATCTATTTTCAGCATTCTGTAGTTGGAATTACCTGTAAACGTTATTTAGTAGCCTGCTATGCATGGTAATGTGCAGTTTACATGTGGGTATCGGTATAGATATTGCTTCAAATTTGTTCTCTCTTGTCATTATTGAAGCCGCGAACAATATCTTTAAAGAGGCTTTATATCCTCATATGACTTCAATCTATATTTTGGAACTTCCGGTAGAGATGGAAATGCCGTGTAGCAGTTAGCAAGTCTGATGCTTAATGTTTCAGTTAAACCTTGACTGATGAAATTCATGCAAGTTACACTTTCTGTTATCCCCTTCCCAGAGTCTTGCATGTGCCATCTCGGACTCTTCCATACTGTCGTAATCGGAAACATTTGGCTTTAAATTTTGTCAAAAACCTGAAGATTACTGAATGGGCTTGTAGAACTACTTTTGACACCGGGGACACCTGAACTGTTTCAGCACAAATTTAAACCCTTGAATATTATTACTCATGTCCCCCATTGGATATTGAGGGATTCTATCTTTCTATGTGAACAGAAATTAAGATGCAACGCCCGCTGCAGAATAAGCAAAAGAACAGTATATATCTCTATATGTAGTCACACAGAAAAGTCAGAGATGGCATAGATTGTGGGAAGGGTGTTTCGTCATTAATTTGGAAGTGGTATGTTTGTCCCCAATTGTCTTCCATACCAATGGGCTATGTGGCCCTATACATGTATATGGTGATATCAGCAGGGTAAAGGCTTGTATGTGTGCTCAGTGGTACCATGTACGTTGTAGCTGGAAGATTTTGTTTCTACTTATAATTAGCTATTGCACTGGGACCTGTGACGTTAAACAGTCGGATCTTGAGACAAACACTTTAACATGCTGTTTTAGATGTGCATCGTTATTGATCGAACATGGGACTGTAGATGTAGGAACTCGGCTGTTATCGTGCACGGTTCAATGATTTCTCTGCATAAATCAATGAAAGGGGGGTCTCCCATCTGTATTTAGAACTCTCCAGGGCTTTGTTTCATAAAACATAAAGACGTCTTTACATAGGGCTGTTAGCCTATGTAAAGATGTCTTTGAAGTTTTATGAAACAGAGGCCAGGACTGTAGCTTTGGTCCGGACATGGACAAATGGAATGATGGGGCTTGCATTGTCTGCATAATTACATTACATTAGCTACACAAAAATAATTTCAATCATTAACTTGATATTGATTCATTATCGTGGTGCAGTGCTTAGACCGAAACAAATAGACCGTTTATTATTAATTTATTGCAAGTCTGCTGGAGTTAAAAATGGGTTGAACCCCGTTGGAAAAGAAAGCGATTTATAATAAATTGGTGTAAATACTAAAGAAATATTTTGCTGGGCCCTGTTATGGACACTGCACGGAGCAACGTTTGCCCAAAAGAAATTCACCGGCTGTGCTGGATTTTAAATAATTATTCCTGATTGTCAAGCTTCTCTGGTGATGCCATAGTAATGTTGTTGTACACTCATAGTGTACTACAGTGTTTAAAAAAAATCTTCAGAGGAAAATGTCTGACTACTTGTGGCCAGTGTATTCGTTATGTGTGTGTGTGTGTGCATGTTATGTATGCGGTATAACGTTATTATAGCTTTACTATTGTTAGAGATTAATATATATTTTTTCATACTGTTATTAGCGTCTCGTTTATAGCTCTCCTTCTTAATGTAATGTATATATATATTTGTATGTATGTATCTACCTACACCGTACACCAAATTCTGGTCATGTGCCGTTTGCATGTCGGCCATCATACATATATACGTGTTTGTTGCGAGTCATTGTCTTGTAATATACTGTACACTTGCGTGAACATTGATCACTCCCACTGTGACATTGGCTTCATTGTATATTGTGACATACTGTATAACGCTAAAGTAGTGGGAGAGAGTGGGGCATGTATGTCTGTGGAGAGAACGAGAGTATAACTAATGTCATTCCGTGCAATTCTACAAGTAGGTTTCTGCGAGGGAAGGCGTCGAGTATATATAACATACAAATAGTACAGTGTATTGATAGAGCCTGCCAAGATGTTGTAATAGCCACAGGGCTAATCGGCTTGGTGTATTTCTTACACATTCTCTCAGTGGTAGGCTCAGTTTTAATCCTGAAGGTAATGAGAGAGTCTGCAGTATACTGGTGTTAGAAAGAAATATCAGGGAAAAAAATACTGGGTTGTTAACTTGTAAGTTTGTACCTGTTAGCAGTTAAACCCAACTATTTTTCCTCGAAACTGTGATGTACATGCGCATTTGTCAGAATTGGGAGTATTTTGTGCCCCAAAATTACAACATGAGTCATTTTCTTTCGGTTGCTAAACTGCCTCTTTGTCATGTGACGCCCTTCAGCCAATCACATCGTTACTTCATGAGGCTTCGACCAATCATGGGCCTACTTTGTTTTTGTGCCTTTTCTGATCTTTTGGGTATCTTCAGGAAGTTTTAATACCAGGAGTTTTTGAAATATTTTCTATTGACACCTTAGAATGGAGTTGGTTCAAAAATACTGAGTCTCCCGTCATGTCCCAAGCATCTGTTTTTGCAAGAGCTCCCCATCTAATCCATCCCTGTTTTAATCCCGATTGTGATGTTATAGGCTCTTTATATTGTACCCTCGCAGTTTTGGTTTTCTCAGCATGAGAACTTCCGTTTCCCTACTGGGTGATGGAATGTAGTCTCCATTGTCTTTTAAAATAATAAGCCTTAAAGATTGATCTGTCCGCAGCTGTGACTGCTAGAAATGCCAAAGGACTAGGGAAACGCCTTGTCCAATAACAGATACAAGACACTCTCAGGTCCTTTGAGGAAATCCTTCAGAATTATACTACCGACAGTTGTAGGGTTGGTAGTGGTCTCCTGCATCTTAAAGACCACCGATTCGGCTAGAAAATATGGTATTAAATGGAAGGCGGTCTTAAAATTGGGGGATATTTATGTTGAAAAAAATGTGATGTCACGAATACATGGTCTTAAAAACGGAGGAAATTGGGGAATATTTATGTTGAAAAAAATGTGATGTCATGAATACATGGTCTTAAAAACGGAGGTGAGTCTTAAAACTAAATGTGTATGTGTCCAATTCCATGCATTATTTATCATGTAATGCTTTGTTTATCATGAGAACTTTGTAGTCTTTCTATGAGTGAATGTGCTGTCATGTATCCAAGCCAAGAGAAACAAAATACTTGCACGAATACCTGAAATTATGTGGTCCATATCCTGGTTTATACATTCGTAGAGTTGCAAGTACATGTAATCATCACAGATTTTTTGGACGGGGAACATTTTGTGCGGCTCCAGATATGCTGATGTTTTGTTTATTTCACCTCAGGGTCTGCTTGCAGTATAATGGCATCCTATGGGGGGGGGGGGGGGGCCACTGTGAAAAAAAAAAAAA
>JAAUYG010101070.1_pt1 | contig 10212 bp, 9 predicted proteins | sample 7278091 | NCBI WGS metagenome assembly JAAUYG01 (sample SAMN14350201, study PRJNA611818) | marine sediment metagenome | isolation source: surface marine sediment (0.6m) | place: French Polynesia: Moorea | collected 2018-08
CGCCAACTCGCCGTGCTCTTTCTCCCGCCCTACGTCGACCAAGCCAGGCGCCGGTCCCCCCGGGGCGGGCCGCGGCCCCCGCGAGTTGGGAATGGAACTTGCCCCTTGAAAGTAGATTCTAGATAGTAACAAGCTGGAAATAGGTTTTAAGAGGAAGAAGAGGATATCGAAAAATACTTCTTTTCCGAAGGAAGTAGTACCAACACCTTGAACTATTACTACATGTACTAATAGATCTTACTAACTATTTCATATCTGCCTAGATTTCACCCAAAATGGCTGAGTCACGTTTCCACTGGGCGGACTATCTGGTCCTTGGAATAACCCTGTTCCTGTCGTGCGCAGTGGGAGTGTACTACGGCATCATGGACCAGAAGAAGAAGAGAAACACGACGGAACATTTTCTCATGGCAGGAAGAAAGATGGCGATCCTTCCTGTGTCTATATCAATGATTGTGACTGGGTATTCATCTATATCCTTTCTGGCTAATCCGGTGGAACTGTATTACGTTGGAGTGGTTTATTGGGCAACTGCACTTGGCTATTCATTGGCGATGGTAGCTGTTGCGCATGTCATGGCTCCCGTATTCCATAAAATGAAGGTGGTTAGTGCAAACGAGGTAAGATCGTATACAGTCTTCCTTTGATGGAAAAATCCCATTAGCTTTGCTCTGGTTAATTTATTGTGACACTTGTGTGTGGGTGAGAGAGTGTGCGTTGGTACATGTATGCGTATCTATTAACATTATAGGTATATTTACCAGTGGCATTAATTTTCCTATTGACCTCCTCTATGACCCAGGGATGGTGTAATTGGTTTTTGAGAAAAATGGGAGGGGTGGCGTCCAAATTTTGTCTCATTGAGCAGCGTGGAGAAAAGTCAAAAGCCACTGTAACAGAAATTTAGATACGGGTATTTTTAGCACCGAAATTCATATAAGCGTGCTTAGCTTGTCGTTCTCGTTGTTGCCCTAAGCCCTAAGCAGCCTTACACTACAGAGAACACCACACATGTATGGGGTTGCTACAATCTATAATTTTCACTAGAAATTTAAAAATAAATACTATGGTTTCTGCCTGTGTTGTTAATGTGGTTTTCGTATTGCATTTCAGTATTTAGAGAGACGGTTCCATGTAGTCCTTAGGATAATTAGTTCCATTGCACACGGAATAACTATGGTATGTTTTTGATCTCGGAAAATTATATATAGCACTGGGACATATTATGTGATGGTCAAAAATATGTAGCAGACAAGCACAAATTACACATCAATGAGATAAATAACAGCAAGAAATATTCTAAGACAGAACTTTAAGGGTCTGTAAAGAATTAAGTTTTAGAAACATAGTGTTATAGTTATTTTATCACCTCCGTTTGGTTCATGTAAATTATCCATTTTTTGTCAGTTGATATATTGCTTTGCCCACGTATTCGATCTATATGCAAGCTATTTTACTCTTGAATTATCTTCCACCACCTTCTGTGGCCCAATTAGCAACATTTCCCAAATTGTTTAAACTATTCACTGTACATACATGCAGCAGTTGATATATCCACGCCACCCTCACCCGTTCCCCCCGTGTTTTTGCCTCAGGTGATGGTCTGTGCAATATCAACTTATGCACCATCTCTTGCATTGGGTCCAGGTACATTTTCCATATTAACTACGAATGAAAAAAATCTTTGCTATTATGTACAAGAATTGCGTCGAACATGTACGCAATCTCAAAATAATGTAATTTAAATTAGCTTGGTTTGAAGTAATGTTCCTGTGTAGACATACAGACATTCAATGGTCTCTCATCGAGTTGCATTTATACGCAGATAAATGTAACACTAATTCCATAACTAGGAGTTATTATGCTTGGCTTGAATATTTAGTGTAGATTTCTGTTGCCGCTATCATTTAATCTATTTTAAATAATTTTCCGTGAAAAGAACTACTTTTAATCTTAATTGTGCTATTTCTCTTATAGATGTTATGTGTTATATATGTTATGGGTCCTGAGATGCACTGTAAAATGTTTTACCAATGTAACGAGCAGCTATGAAATGTTTTTATTATTCCAACATTTACTCTAAACACATTTTGGGGTGTACTGTGGGTGGTGGTAATAATGATAACGATGCTGATCCTAAATGTATATGTTTTCAAACTTGTGTTTATACCCCGCCATCCTTGCGGTCTTAATACAAACATGTTTTTGTAGTACTATAGCTCACTGTGATACCAATCCTTGGGGTCATACTTGGTTCTTTAGTACGTGCTTGATCCTTTGCAGTGAGCGGCCTACCAATCTGGATATCGATTGTCCTTATTGGGGTCATTGGGGTCATTTACACTAGTCTGGTAGGTCTGTGTTTTGGTATTTATGATGTTTATAAAATGAATGGAATTTAATTGTTATGATCGTATGCATGGCGATTGTGGAATTTAAATTGGTGGCTGTGAAACAACGTAAAAGGGCAGTACTCAGCCCAATCAGGAATATACATGTATGCTGTATATGGTAGTTATGACTGCAAACAATAATGTCTTACTTTGACTGAAATAAAATCCGTGTCTGCTGTAATGACTTCAATGGCAAACAATTTCAAGCAGCATCTATCTTCTGTATATTATGTGGCGAATTGATAATTCCTGAAACGTTTTAGGGTGGCATGAAGGCAGTACTGTGGGCAGACACCCTCCAGGCCTTTATTATGATAGCTGGATTGATAGCTCTTCTTATCCGAGGTTGCACTAAGTTGGGAGGAATTGATGAAGTGTTCAGAAGAGCCGAGGAACATGGCAGACTACAGCATTGGGAGTATGTAGTAGAATGTGTTAGCAATACAGTCCACTGCTTTCATTTATTTCCTATACCATATAAGTCAAAAGTGATAAGGTACTGTATACAAAGGGATGGCCATTTACTTTAGCTCTGCTTATTGTGTGTACATGGGAGGGTGGCTTTCTTGTTTGCAGGCGTCCAGTTGTCTGCCTGTCTGTGAGTCTTTATGGCCGACGTTTTTCTCAAAAAAAAAGAAAAAAAAAAAAAAAAAGAAAGAAAAGGAAAGAAGGAAGGATATGGAAAAACATAGTGCGAATTTACCAAAACAAATATTAAAATATTTTAAGCTACCTATCTATTGTGTCAGCAAAATATTTGTCGATTGCCTTTCACTCTGACTTGAACAGCACCTTATGGAGAACAAACTCGCAAACGACACTCCTCCTACTGGGGTGGAACTGTGCCTAATGGAAGTGATCCTGGGTGAACTTGAACAGTCCACACGGAAGTTAGTTTTTTAAGTTGTGATTTCAAAGTCCCAAAAAATGAACTTTTAATATTGTGGCCAGTTGGAAAAAGATTAAAATTATCCGACGAGCTTATCGTAGAGCACAAATGAAAACAAAATTGAGTCCCAGTTTAATATGTCTAATGTACGCTGTATGTGTTTGGCCTTCGATGGGTCAAATTATTTTGTGATCGTTCTGTTCATTTTTTTAAAAATCGACCTACAACTTTTAAGGTAACACTTGTAACAACAAAACAAACAGTAGTTGCATCTCTGGCATGTTATTTTTAGGAAAAATTGCTAAAAAGCCTCCTGTAACTTGGAAACCAACAACTTGTGGCACCATACATGTAGAATAGTATGACATACATCTAGAATAGTATGAAGGATGCAAGCTGTACATTTGATCTCAGACTCGCCCTGAAAGGAAGTAGTATAGGGGATAAATATAGATTCGACCATGTATAGCCAAGGTGAGTGTAACCTACAAGTGTCAAATTATGGATTATTCCCCTTGCTTTCATGGCGATAAGCTACCCTAACTTGATCCAGTCTGTGAAGTGGTCAGTCAGAGAGTCAAAGCCCACCTGTGTCCTGTTCAGTGCCGGATTTGAACTGACTTCTGTACTTCAGTCTATTTAAATGAATTGGGGAAGAGGAGGGAGAGGGGGGGGGGGGCACCGACGGCCACATGGCCTCAAAAGCCTCAAAATTAACAGCAGTTGGATCTGCAGATAATGATATTTGGACGACTCCATGAATCACTTGTTGAACTGTCAAGCAACTGTCAGAATCCTGTGCTAACGAGGTATTAATGACCCATTGACATGCCAATTATTTTCGCAGGACTTTAGACAGGAGTTGTAAATGGGGCTCATTAAAAAGTGAATATTTGTAGGGGCAGTCTTGACAGGGACTGATTAATACAGGAGCAATAGGAAAAGTAGCAGGTCCAATGTAACATAAACATTCCAGATTTTCTCTCGACTAACAAGCAGAACGCAAAACTTGGGGTGAGGACAAAATGCACTCATGCTGGTTAAGATATCGTTAGCTGACAGTCTAATGGAGCTATTAAGGGCAGTAAAAGCCATTAGGCGAAACATGATTGGCATGTCATTGGGTCATTAATACCTCGTTAGCAGAGTCAACTTTCAGAGGATTCTGGCAGTTGACTGAGAGTTCAGTCAGGGATTAACGGGGTCATTAAAATGTCATTATCATCCCTGTCGCAATCGACGGCCAATTATAGGATATACATATACACATTGTTCCACTTATCAATAGTTGTGAAAATGCGAGGAGAGATGTGCCGTGATTTAATGTAAAACTTAAGTGTATGCGTAGAGCAAAACAGCGCCGTTGGCTAAGATACTGCCTCAACAGAAAAGTAGTTACATATGAAATCACGGAGAGAGTGATAGGGACTTTTGAAAGTGTGACTTTCTGAAAGGAAAGTGTACATATGATAAACCTATTTTTAGTAAAAAGTCTTACTGTGCAGAGAAGTTTTATACATGTACTTATGTACGTTACAATACCAAATGTAAATAAGCTGTTCCATCCCTTCTGGATAATGATAGTTTACTCACGAGTGATACTGATAAAGCTAATGCCTTTGTAAACTATTTCGTCACTGTATGTGTTGAAGATAACCACACTTTACCAGAGTTTAATCCTCAGTGCAATGATGGTATAAACGATTTTATATGTAACATCCAAACGATGATTAAAATTGTTAAGAAGTTAAAACCTAATGCTTCTCCAAGCCCAGATATGCGTACGCGTTTATTTCTTAAAAAATATTATTGCCACTGTTTGCTAGTCCTTTGTGTGGGTTATACAATGTATATTTGGAAGGTGGTTATGTGCTCACTGACTGGAAAACTGCATATGTTATTCATATTCATAAAGAGGGTGACTCTGAGCTACCCACTAACTATAGACCTATCAGTCTCACATTCGTGTTTTTAAAGTACTTGTAAAAATAAAATATTTCGTGAACAAATGCTGGAGTACCTAAGGAACAATATGTTACTTAAAAATCAACATGGCTTTATTGGTAAAAAGTCAACTGTCAAAAAATAAGTGAATGATTTAATACATGGACTGAAAATTATGATAAAAATTTTCAGACTGATGTAAGATATCTGGATTACCCGAAGTATTTCGATGCAGTAGTTCACAGCACATTAATGTTCAAACTTAGGAAATATGGTTTCGACGGATATGCTTATAACTGGATCAATAACTTTCTTGTTGACCGTCAGCAGTATGTTAGATTAGGTGCAGAAGTTTCCCATGAGACGATTGTCTCACCTTGTGTTCCACAAGGTACCGTCTTAGACCCACTACTTTTCCTGTGTTTCTCAGCCGATATAAATGATTCTATTAATGACAGTGTTCTAAGTATGTATGCTAATGACACCAAAGTTATTAAATGTATACAACATCTTGGAGATTGTGTGATCTTGCAGAATGACCTAAATGCAATTTCTCTTTGGGCAGACTCATGGCAACTCACATAATTTCTGCTGAAACATAATATTTAAAGATAGGCAGGCATAGAGAAGATTATACCTTCTATTTAAATGGTTGTGCAATTGAAAAGGTTAATAACATGTGTGATATTGTCTTTGTCCAATCTGACCTGAATTTACCACTCACTGTAATAGTCTTGCTAAAAGAGCCTATTTCTGCATCTGGGATATTTTTGACACTTTCAAAGGGCATGATAGAGATTTTTATATATTCTTGTACGGTACTTATGTTAGACGAATACTAGAATATGCAACTCCTGCCAGATCTCCTTATTTAAAAGGGAGCATAGACCTGGTTGAGTCTTACAACGTTATTTCGCAAGAAGATTAGTTGATAGATGTGACATGGGATACCTGGACAGGTTAGATCTATTCCAACTTGAGAGATTTGGAAGTCCATAGAATTAAAAGCTGACTTGATCTTGTACTTCAAGGTAGTATGCAACCTTATTCAGATCGATACTGCCAATATAATAAGACGTGAAGACAGATTCAAAGGCCATAACTTGAACCTTGGTACTTTTTATTGTAGAACAGAAGTCAGTAAACATTTCTGTTGCAACAGATTTGTGTCACTTTGGAATAATTTAATTTGTTCTACTGTGAATGCAGCTACTCTATGCCGGTTCAAGAAATTTCTCCAAGATGTACCACTTATTTTAAGGGTAAATATATATTGCTAACACTCTACCCCCTTGTGTATTATATTGTATATGTTTGTTTTATCAATAAACAAACAAACAAACAAACATATACCAATATGAAAGAAATCTTTCATCATTCTTTCCGAGACTTGTGTAGCTCAGTCCAGACATGGGAATCTTCCATAATGGCGGCTTTTCTCTAAAAATAATGCGTCTTCCATATTCTATCCAGGAATCTACCGCCATTATTTTCTTATTTTGTGTCGAAACAAAGTATTTTGTACGGTGATCATCCTTTCTTTGCAACTTAGTAAAGACACACTCAGGTATCGTCCATTTTTCGTTCTTTTTCTGAGACTACTGCGCAGCGGTCAGAGTGATCTTCCTTTGCTCCATAACAAAGGAAACTTCTCTTACTCTTTCTTTCTGTAACTTTCCCCAGAAGTATTACAAAAATTCTAGTTCTCTGTGTGAGACCGTAGAGGTCCTATGCATGTGTGTTTTGTGGAAAATGCGGACAACATAGAACTTTCTGCATCCCATTGACATGCTTTCTCTTTCAGTTGGGTTCCGAACCCATTTGTCCGGAGTACCGTATTGGCTTATACCGTCGGGCCATTTTTTGGTGCGCTGAACTTGTATGGTACTGCGCAGCCCTTTGTACAAAGATTCGGGACTTTGGCGACAGTCAGAGACGTTAAAATGTGAGTTTCCGTGGTTTGCAATTGAATCGTCCATAATATGCATGGGTTACAGTTAGAAACTGAAAGGTACGACTGCTGTAACAGTCCTCACAATGCAGCAGACACCGTGTAATGTCAACAGAGTATCGACTCACATACCTCGACAACGGCTTTTTGAAATAAAGATATGTATAAATAACGTGAGTAATCATATCCATATTCTATCACGTTTAACTATTCTTGACCTATTGGAGTTTATACCAAGATATTTTTTGCAAATGTGCAAGAAGTTGGGTTGGGTTCTAGAAAGATCTTAACTCAAGTCTGGTAATCAACTTGTCAACAAGTTTTCCAGGAAAAAAATGTTTAATGTTTGTAGTCTTGAGATTCGACTCATGTCAATATTATAATGCCAAGCATATAAATCATTTAAGCATGATTAGTTCTCCAAATGGGATGTATTTATTAAAATTATTGACCAATTATATGTTGTCACACTTTGTTTTTTCCACAGATCACTTTACTTGAACATCCCTTTCTACATGTTATTTGTAAGTGTCCTTTCTTTGGTCGGGGTGTTACTGGTGGCATATTTTGGACACTGTGACCCGGTACTTAGCAGACATGTGGCGAAGCCTGACCAGGTACATTGACTGCATAGATGCATTATTTTGAAGAAAATATGCCAAGCATGACTTATCACACATAACGGTAGATTTTAATACACGCATGTTCATGCAATGTTGGTTTCTACAGGCCGCGTCGATGTTGGTTATGTGTGCCGTTGTGACCAGTTTATGTCTATGTCTGTCTATATAATTTCTGTAGTAGTAGTAGTAGTAAAAGTAGTAGTAGTAGTAGTAGTAGTAGTAGTAGTAGTAGTAGTAGTAGTAGTAGTAGTAGTAGCGGCAGTACATATATTACGTTGTTATACTGAAGTGAGGTACTGCTTCTGTGATTAGATCACCTACGTGACAGGTTATCCAAATATACATGTAGTTGTAATTTATATGGCCATCACCCTACGCTATTCAGCAAACAGACGTATACCAAGCGTGAGCCGGTTGGTTGCGCTGCCTCATTCCCTGCGTGGAAAGGGAGGCAGATATAGGTCAATCCAACCGAGAGGAATGCTGCCCGCCTCATTCCCGGTGTGGAAATAGATCTGCGCTAGTAGATGAGGCAGGGAACCGTGCCAGATAACGCCAGCCAGAAGCCACTTGAACATAAAATATAATATACTGGATGAGATTCGTTCAAACATTCTTAATCAAATACAAGAAGACTTGAATGTTCAAAGCTTCTAAATCACAACACTGTGTATACGTTCTTGCAAGGAACAATACATGTACACCCGGAGTACACCTAATGGTAAATTATAGGGGTTTTTTTTTTGGATATTTTTGTATCTGAAATACGGTTGTTGGAGTGGTTACAAAAATGGCAGAAGAGCCCAACAGCGTTCAATGCACCAAATTCACAATTTTGCTGGCTATTACAACTGTTGTTTTCCTGATAATATCTGTTGTTTCTCTCACCCTACTCGTGGTCGAGATAAACAAGGCAAACGTCTCGGAATGCCCAGCAGGGGAAAACGCACGCGAGGATCCTCGTCAGGTAAATCATAATGCATATAATACGTATTATCATAATCATGATTATATCTATGTACGTCCCTACGTGTATATGGCTTTCATGCACGACGACTGTAGGTTTGCGTGATACTCCTTCTTATTGTATCTAAGATTTCCTGTAACATACTAGTACCATACTATCAAAGTAGATATTGTAGTCAGTTGTCTTTGTGCCTCACCTCGCACTCCTGGCTTACGACAAAAAACGAACATACATTAGCGATTTTTCTCGATTTAAGTAAGGCCTTCGATACCATAGACCATGTACTACTCTTAAAGAAATTAGAACGATATGGTATCATAGGGATAGCACTGGAATGGTTTCAGAGTTATCCTGAAAGACAGATACCAATATGTTGTGCATACTGGTGTTAAGTCTGACGTGAAACAAGTTCAGTGTGGAGTACCACAAGGCTCTGTCCTTGGTCCATTACTGTTCTTGGTATATATAAATGACTTGCCAAATTCTTTAAAAAAAAACTAAAGACACAATACTCTTTGTAGATGATTTAACTGCATATTACTCATCAAAGTCAAAAGAAGAATTGGAAGAAATAGTTAATAGTGAGTTGTAGTCTTTAAGTGGCTGGTTTAAAGTCAATAAATTAGCATTAAATATTCGAAAAACAAACTACTTACCTATAGGAAGAAGTCAAAGCATGTACAACTACTCCATATACCTAGATAGGGCCGAAATTTCCAGGAGGATGCATGATAAATTAAACTGGAATGAACATACAAACTTTTGCAAACAAAAATAGTTTCTGCCCTGTATGCACTAAAGCTATAGACAGTACTTAAATGTAGAGGCAGTAAAAATTCTATATTATTCTCTAATATACCCATACATAAGTAATGGACTCCATCTATGCCGATCAAAGTACAAAACATACCTGAAACAAATAATAGTTCTCCAAGAAAGCAATTCGCATAGTAGCTAATGCAGATTCAAGAGAACATTCGCTCCCACTATTGAAACAACTGGGTATTCTGCCTCTTTCTAAATTATATGAGTATTGTCTTGGAAATCTTATGTATCTTTAGCATAATAATTTAGCACCGGTAGAAATGATGGGAGACATTGCATTGTGTATACCTACAATGTACATGATTAGAACACTGAGGGGGGGGGGGGGGGGTAATATCCATGTCCAACACTATAGAACACAAATTGTAGCAAATAATTTTATAAATAAAGGACAGTATCACTGGCAAATGATCCCAGATGATATACAAAAGGTTAATACTCTCTAATCCGTTAGCGGACAACTCAAACGTCGCTCAGGAATGCAGGTTACCTTGGTTACCTAATATTAATGTATTTCCTATTACCCTAAATTACTGAAATGAGTATTCTTTTTTTTACCTTTGTTTTAACTACTACTACTACTACTACTACTACTACTACTACTACTACTACTAGTAGTA
>JAAUYG010108476.1_pt1 | contig 10212 bp, 4 predicted proteins | sample 7278091 | NCBI WGS metagenome assembly JAAUYG01 (sample SAMN14350201, study PRJNA611818) | marine sediment metagenome | isolation source: surface marine sediment (0.6m) | place: French Polynesia: Moorea | collected 2018-08
AGTGTAATTTTCACTTGTCCGAACTGAAAATTCACCTGCCCACATTTTTTGTCTGGTACTCATTGACAAGATTTCTGGTCCTACAACTGCTGTTAACATAAAAGATGGTGCAAATTTTACTTGTCCTGTAGGACAAGTGGGGTGGGAATTTCAGTTGTCCGCCAGGAACTTTCAGTTGTCCAGGGCAGTCGGACAATCCTTAATGTCCATCCCTGATGATGGTATGCAGCTTCATAATGATATTGCAATTAAATTATAAACTCAAATTATGTATGACATAAACCACAATATTCAAATTCTAATTTAAATTTTCACAAATTTGGTAGAGACCCTTGCTAGGAGTATACATGATATTTGTGAAGTGAATCTGGTGTGTACTAGTAGTACTGCAGAGATGTTGTTTGAAAATTTTACTCCCACATAGTTCCATATTAACCAAAATGGAAAACAAATTGACAAAAATTCTAAAATTTGAAATTTCACAATTCTTTTAACAATTTGGTACTAAGATAGGCTCCCAGGAGTATACATGCGCAAAGAACATGAAGAAGAGTCAATAAACAAATGAGCAAAAAAAAAAAAAAAATAATAATACTGTTGCTCAATACTTCATCGGAGCAGAATATATAATGTAACATAAACCTGGAATACCATGCTCCAATGCCAACCAGCCTCATATTGATATTTTAATTAAATTATAAATTGTTACATTACATAAGACATAAAACAAAAATTATACATGTCTAAATGAATGTGAAAAACAAAACTGCTGCTAAAATACTTCATTGAGTTACATTTCAGGTATGAAATTGAACCATACTATAAACAAACACAAACCTGGAATACCATGATCCTGAAGCAACTGGTTAAGTTGTCTGGCTGTATGTGTCTGCAGGTGCAAAGCCCTACGGTGCTTGTCTAGCAGATATTCACCTGCAATAAAAGAGCTACATGCAATAAAGATAAAGAGATACCTTGCAACTAAGGCCACTTACTAAACTTAGGAAATGATCTTGTTTGAGACTACTGCACACTGGAAATCAACTTTTGGCACTGCTGGGAAGTGTCTTTTTATTCTGAGGTAGACGGGAATGGATGTTTCACTTTACATATGTATGTGTACAATGACTAAAGACTTAATTCCATAGCATTTTGTCACAGAAAACTACATGCAGTATCAATCCCAAGCTACTATCAGTGTTATTATGCACATATCATATACAATGCACCAGCTACTGTCTGGAATACTCCAAGGTAGACATAATTTGTACTCTTCTAAATTTTGGTTACACTTATACACTGGAACATGCCCACATTTGTACATGTGACTACTGACCATATCTCATATTGTATTATGTTGCCTTCACTGCATAAATAATGAAAACATTGAATACAAATAACAGCTGACAATGATGTAAATTAAATGACATTGACACATTCATTCAATATTCCAAGCACTTGAGAAAGACAGCAAGTGTTGTTAAAAATAAACAACATTAGACTGATAAAAAAGGGTCTGTAATGGTGTCACTGGACTCTCCATACAACATGAATAGACTTCACATATTCAACACTTAGCAATTCTCCTGAATTCCAGAATATGTCATGCACCAGTAAATATTCCTTGTATTACGAGAACCGCTCTACACTATACCCAAACTATACTGTACCCATTTCAGAAATTTTTTGTTGCCTGTAGTTCAAGACAGCCATGGTTAGGAGATCCAGCCGATGATCAGGTGTCATCTCCTTTGTGATCTTAGCAAAGAGCCGGAGATAGGACCACAGCCTTTCCAGCTGCTCACCATCAACCAACCCAAAGCCTTGAAGTCGGCGAGGACTCATAGTTACCTGATACAAGATTAGAAAATACAGAGAAAGGCTTTCATCATTTGGATTCTAGTTTTAGCATGACCTTTACCCTAGGTGACCTAGAATGGTTAGTGTGAGGACATGTAAAGAAACACTAATAGAGGAGTGATTTCCCAAAATTTATCCAGTCCCTTTACATATACATGTACATGTAGTTGGTTCAGAGATAACCACAGACAGATATGACATTGGACGGACATGGTCATAAAATTTTATAAATTAGTTCACACAACAGCTGAAGGAACACTTTTCTGTACTTAGCATATATAAATAGTATATTTAATAATAAATTAATACACATGTATTAGACAAATACACATGTATTAGACAAGAGCTACTGTCAAAATGATGACATCTGCTTTCCATCAGCAATTATCTCACAATCACCTTGCCCGATTGACATCATTTACAAAGATATAACATATCTTATCATTTTGAATGTGCCTATATTTCGACTCATTCTTCAAATCATAAAAAGTTCTTGTTATGACTGTCTTAATACTTGTGAAGCAGCATACTCTTTAGTGAACAAAGTTATCCTACCAGTCCTGGATATACCTGGCATTCTCCTTTGTGGCCATATGCATGAAACACTGGAATAGCCAGATCCACTGCTGTCAGAATGTCATTCCTCTTTTCACGCTGGAATTAAACACCAGTGGAATATTTTCCAGCTGTGCCACTTACAAAACAAATTCTCATTCAGTCCTGGCACTTTATAATAGAGCCGAAGAGAGCAACTGTGTAGTGTAAATTATATATGCAGGTAGTGACTCAAACATGAGGTTCAATTAAAATGAAGCCTTTGTTATAGTGAATTGTACAATTATATAATTTTAAGTGTTGCATATAGGACTAATCTATGGAACTCAGCCAAGTCAGACTTCTGTGCTACTTCAGAATGACCCTGATGATAAGTATATAAAAAATTCTACAATAAAAATGTGCCTTCTATAAATCATGAGCAATTCCCTCATTTACAAAGTTTGATGAGAGTTTAAAGCTCAGATCACTAATGCAGGACAAGTGCAGATGGCAAGCCATGGCCCGAGGAAGCTCAACATTATGATGATGAAACTTAAGCTAGTATAGAAATATATTGTCTGAAATCAATCTGTCAAAAATACATTGCAGATAATTTACTGAGTTATAGTAAGCTACCTGAAGGTGACCTTTCAGCATACAGGCAATGTCGTATAGTATGTTGACTTTGATGCTGCTGCCGGAGACACTTTCAAGTATCTTCTCAATGGTAAACACAGAGTATGCCAATCTGAAAGGTCACAAAAGCCAGAAATGAAAGTCCGGTAAAATTGCAGTACAACATTTCCAATATCTTGCTCTTTCTCAAATATAAATACAAACACTTTCACAAATACCTTGCATATAAAATACAAACACTTAGATCATGTAGATGGTTGTACTTAACAATTTAACATGATTAAATGAAACTTGTGCACTCAATCTGATTCAAGAGATATTAGTTTGTAATATTTTACCCAGTTCTTTTTGTAACCTTTTTGAACAGCTATTAGTGTATCATGCAAATAAAGGGCTCAATGAAATGCTATGCATCAGCAGTCAAATGAAAATTTTGATCATTTATATCCCCCCTAAATTATGGGTAGGATTTCATACCACCCTTGTGCCCACAACTCCCTGCACTTATTGCACTGATAATGTTGCATAAGCATGGGACAGAAGTACCACTCTTTAACATACAAACATGATGAGTGTCACCCATGTATCTACATCTGACAGTGCAGGGCCATTGCCAAAATGTGTAAGTATTTGAAAAACTTTAAAGTACTTGATTTTTCATATATTTTGGACCATATTAAAATACATTATACTTCTAATTTTAGAAGCACTAAGTACCATTAAAAATGTGTAACTATATTCAATAAAAACACATATTTGAACCCATACCTACCGGTAGTATTCACTAACTCTACACATAAAGAGAAAAAAGTGAAGTAAAAGTTTTAAATTTTAATTACCGCGGTAGGCATGCAGTATCATTCACTCTGTGGAGTATTGGTGGTATCACATGAACTGATGTTGAAATTCAATGTATTAGTGTTATATATAACTGATATACATGCATATGAAATAGTAATATCAAAATATTCCCAGCACCCCAATTCCTATGTACTTAAACAGAGCAGCCACATTTAAATGAGCCACTCTCTGCACGTTAAGACAATTTGGTGTGGATGGTCTTCAGACAATCACGATGGTTTAATATATGAAAACAATACCTTTCTCCGTGCCTGATATTCAAGAAATTGTATGGAACCTCATGTCGACAAGCTGTTCCAAATATTCCTGTTACCAACAAATTGGCAGTTTTGTTTTTTGACCGGATTACATTTCCAGCCTGAAAAGCACTGCATGCCTGCGGAAAGAAAGCAAGGCTTTATGATAGCATAAATTGTGCACAATATTCATGATATTTTGCAGAAAGTCTTTCTATGGGAAATATTATTATACTATGATATATATATCCCTCATCAAATTTTCTTACATATTAAACTATATGTACATATATAATTATTTAATTCACCTGTTAAAACAAACTGCTAAGTTACAGGCATCCTTTTAAAACAATCTGAATACCTAAACCAATGATGGTGGTTTAATAATATATGAAATATATATAAATAAAGGGGGCGGTGTAGGGGGAGGGGTGGGGGTAAAATGAAAGGAGCTCTGTAAATGTATTTAGAAAAAGTTAATTTCTTTTCATTTGACACCAAAATACAGTGCAGAGAAAGGTTATCCTACCTGTTCAGCTGTTTTACATTCTGCTGAATACTTTTGCAAGTATTCATCCACAGAAGGTTGACTGTAGAATACCTGGTCCACCAGTACAGGCCCTTTGATGCTTGTTCCTGAATTGGCTTTGTGAACTAAGCCAAAGTTGGCATCCATGGCAAGGAACAAAGTACCGTTGGTCTTGGAAACAAATGAACATATACTTTGCGTATACAAATGAACATACAGATGTATACAAATATACATATACTTTGCGATAACACAGTAACACTACATTTTAGTCACATAAAAACAAACCTAGTTCTATTTAACTCGTAACTAGGAGTTTTAATTTCCTATACAAGTGTTACCGTTACATGCAGATGGAGTTTTAGTCATTGTTGACAGAAAACATAATAAAAAAGCAATTATTTTCATTGGTTGTTTAGTTTTGAGGAAACTATTTTTCTCCTCTTACATATCACCATGTCACCAGTAAAAATATGGCAGCAGTGAAAATGTTTTATTATGGAAAGAATCTCGTCCTAAATTGTAGCATAGCATAGTTCATGAATCAAACACTGGAAGGCTGAAAGGTAGAAATCTTCTACAAGTACATATATATGCACTCCACATGATATAATTTTACTAAACGATATTCCCTAGAGAGCACACACCACCTAACCACCCCCACCCCACCCCCACCCCCGCACTACAAATTAGTGGCAGCAAGGACTTTGAATGCGTATGATCCTATCTTTCACTGAAAACACCTCTTTAATATGGAGAGAATTGCTTGAAAGATGAGGCTGTTCATTCTAGAGGGGGAATATGTAATAAAGTCGCATACACTCTTTCATAAGTACATGGAATACATCTACAATGGAAAAGGTAGCTTATGAACGACCATATACAATGTATATCCTGGTATTGTGCAAACATGTATATGTACCTGTGGACATGCAGGGCATATCACATTAGGTGGTTGAATTCGGGCTGCATCCTGGGACAGTTGCCAGAACACTCGATATTCCGATATGCTCTCACCTCTGGCAAACATGGGAAGGCAATCTTTTGTCTGAAAGAAATCACATTCCAGTTTATATCACTTAATAATTAAAATTTATTTAATGTCACTCAGCTACAGGTTCAACAGTAACAGCAGCCAACGGCTATGGTTCGCATGCTGCCATTCAAATTCATTGTAATATAGTGCATATGCATACATATTTATAAGTGTTTATTGCATACATGTCTTATATGCATGTACCTTCAAAAAGAATGTATAAAGTACATATTGTCCATAAAAATATAAATTGTCTATAAGATATGATAAAGTTTATGGCTTTCACACTTCATGCGGAAGTGTATATAATTTCCTAAAATATGTTTCAAGAATTGTGACAGGCATATGTTACAAAATATAATATCACTAATACATGCATATAGGCATTTTTGTATGTGCAATGTGACAGTACCTGACTCAAATACATTGCATTCCTTAGCCTCATGGCATGGTAGAAGGCTTTAAGGGATACCTGTCCTTCTAAAGTCATACACTGCAATGTCTTTAGAAGGCTGGTGGCTATCCCAACTTGTGGGGAGAAGGGTGATAATGGCCAAAACCCATGTCGAACCATCGACACAGATTCAGATTCACACCCGCACATGCTCATGAGGCAGTTCTCGTGAGTTCTTCCTGGAGAAAAGACATGCAGCTCAAATTTATCGGTGACAATTCTGTGTGATTAGCAGACACAAGTTGCATTTGATCAAATGGTGGTGAAATTTACAGTGGCATATGCAACTGTAGCATTTGATAGCACTAGACTAATTGAATTTTGTTCAGAAGGCCAGATAGTCAGATACATGAAGTGTACCTGTAGTTTAAGCAATTAAAAGGTAGTCACAAATAACTTCACAATAACAGTGGTGGATCCAATGCTCCCCCCCCCCCCCTCATTCAGTCAGAACAACTGCCTGTTGTTCAGATTCAAGATAGGCCATTGAATATGAACGTGATGAGCTGGATGTTACAGACATTTTTTTTATCATACCCTGCCATAATAGGCATGTTCAGATGTAATGGATAATTTCAAATCTACTGGTATGCTCATTGCTCTTATCTCCTCATCATGATACCTTGGCTATCAATGAGCTTCAACGATTTCATCCAAGTTCCAGCAACACAGTCATGGGGCCACAGTGAAAAAGTTCTAGTTTCTGCTGCATCAAACACTGTAAACCTGTTGTTCTAAAAATAAAGATACACACACACACACAAATAAATAGATGTGGTCTAAATATCTATCAACATTTACATGTATATTATGTAAACACTGGTCAGAATTCTGTGTTCCTTAAAATATGCCCACCACATGCATTAATATGAACATAATACTCTGGTGGTCGTGGTGGATAATTTTACTGATGTACATGAATGTCTACTGAATAGATGACTGAGAGTGCAAGTTTGTTTTAAAATGTTAAATGGGACATTATCATAAAATAATACAGCATGCTCTGGCCATTCCAGCAATATAAGTCTTGGTGCCTTAATTAATCTTGGACAAACAGCCTTCGATTTAACGTTCTTCTGAGTATAATTTGCTGCAACTTGTATTAAACAAATATATCAAATTAATACAATGCATCGTGATTATGTCAGTCAAAATGTAATATTTGGTTTGCCTTGGTCATGTTGGAGTCTTTACTCTTTACACGAATGCTGCCACTGTTATTCAAAGGGCTTAATTTAACTAGGACACATTTTTGCTAACCTATCCAGCGAAATGAGAACAGAAGTGCTGTTTTGAAACTTGTGGTAAAGCGGTGCTCTGCACCAGCCACTGGCATGGCTCTGACCAGGCCAGGTTTGTATGGCTTTAGCCAGCCAAGGCAAAAGGATCACTGAGTTGGCTAGCCAGTTGAAGACGGCCCAACCCCTGGCTAATTCTGGCTGACTGAAATGTTGGCCAGAGCAGTGCTCCACTATGTAACAGGTCAAGATTATATTTTCTCACTTAACCCAACCGTATTTAAAAGGGATGATAAAGAGATATTACATGTAGTTTTAGCAGAAATGTCTTTTATAATGCTAATTAATCCAACAAGATGTTGCTAATGCTGTGTTCCATTAGATTGATTTAACATTAGTGTAAACATGCTGAATACATGCTGAAAGCAATTGCTTTACTTACTTCCCATTTTTCAAACACATGTAGCCTGTGGCATGATGCATGTGAGTTCAGGCAGTCAAGGCAGATGAGCGGCATACCACTGCAGTCCGTGCATCTGATAATATCTGAGGCAGGAAGTTCCTGGATGCAATATGAACAGCATGCTCTTGTTGGTGGAGCATTCATGCTCATATCCACCTGTAGAAAGGCTGGTCTTAGCTGTTCCCACTCTTCAATCTCCTCTCTTCTCCGCTGCTTATAAGTTTTGAAATCTGTAAAGTAATAAAAGAAGTGAAAAAGGAAATTACCATCACTTGGGTAGGGCAAAATATCTACTAGTTAGTAGTATTTGTGTCCAGAAAGATTGCTTGGCAAGTATACTGTAACTTTTACTTTTGCCTTCAACAATGTTCAAGGTAGCTTGTTACCCCAAGTTCATGCACATAACCTTTCTATACAACAATGTATAATGGCAGTATCTACCAGTGTCTCCAAATACACGTACTATACGCTAAATGCTTATAATAAGAAGTCTCACCAGGACACCTACAATATAACATGTATAATGTAACTTGTCTGTCTTTGCGTTTGACCTTATAGTATTGGCAGTTTCATAACTTTAACTGTATTTGTTATTCTGGATTGTATACTAGTAATGTGGAACTTTGGTAGTATTCAGAGCAATTTGGCGACATATAAAACCTACTCATATTGCAATCACCAAACTTTTTATTCATTTTTTTACATGATACAAATTTGCAACATTTTGTGCAGTTAATTGGCCCTACATCGAGTTAATAATAACAAGTGGTGCTCTCAATCGCCTTTAAAAAAATGATCAATTGCTTCGCTCAATCGCCTTTAAATAAAAAATTGATCAATTGCTTCGCTCACTGCCATTATAGTCACCAGTAACTGCAAACTGTCCTGAAATGTGACTATAACTTATTATTGAGACAAACAATAAAAACTCAAGACTTGATGGGGGTTATTATTTTGTGCATTGACAAAACTTAACTGTACCTTCCGTTGACCAAATAAATTCTTCTTCTTCTTCTTCTTACTCACAGTGTTTACTGTAATTAGCTTTGTGACTTCTAACCCGTAACATCATGTAATGTCATATACTGTTATTGACATAACAGGCTAAATTTGCACACAGTTACTATACACTGAGCATAGCCATAGGAATGGATATTGTCAAAATATTGAAAAAGTTATCATCTTGCTTAACATAAACATGATAAATACAAGTATTAAGCAGTGGTTAATGCAAATAACTTACTGGATGAGCTTGCTGTCAAATGGTTCCCATCAACCATGTCAACTGCTGGAACAGCATGAACAGGGTCAGTCTTCTTCTTATCCACAGCCACATTTTCATTTTTGGTGAACAAGGTGTACTTCGATGAGACTTTCTTTCTTTTTCCTGGCAATGTGACAGAAACCTTATATGTAGGAGTACACTTAACCACCACTCCTCCTGGACACCTGCAGTAAAATCAGAGAAAGAAAAATATAATACTAAACTGCAGCTTAATGCATCAACTACATGTTTTACAGAGCCTGCCACATGTGTCATGCCTGCTCTAATCTTTTTCTTTTTTTAAGAATGCTTTCTGCATGCATTTACTAGTAACTTTCTCTAATTCCTGGCCCCGATATTCTATATACATTGTTGTGGCACATTGTTCTCATGGATACCAAGATGCATGCAACATTTCAACTTTATGTTGCTTGTACATTCTCATGAGGCATAGAGATGAAAGTTTGACCCATGGGTTTGACATAAGTTTTGTCATATTTGTGGAATGGAAGTAATTAGAGCTACGGTCATATTAAAATTTATTGTAATCCACATTATTGCAATCCACATTTAAATCACCATATAACCACACCAGGGAATTATAGGGCTAAACATTTTTGCACTGGTGCTGTACCGTTTTACTAGTGTTTACCATTGATAATTAACTGTTTTGTTACTCGGAGTCGAGGACCAGTGTTTACTTGAAACTCTTGAAGCATAAAAACTATAAAAGTGTTAAACTGTTATGTTAGGCGTCTTGAGAAGCTGTTTACATAGCCCCAAGTGACCGTCTACTTTATCTGTAGTACTAGTACAGTAGTACTAGCTCTAGTAGTAGACAGGTAGAGCTATCCCCGGGGAGCTATCAGGACCCGGTTCCACGAAGCTCCTTAACTTTTTCCTCAAGCCTTAACTTTAAGGATGCGGGGTGTCCTAAGTTAAGGAAAATCCTTAAATGCGTTCCAAGAAATTCCTCAACGGCTTCCTTAACTAAGGAGGAAAATAAGTCCCGTTTGATCTAATATTTTTTAACAAAATATCTTTAAATGAGATAATTTTATTTATCTGCACCTACTATTAACGAAAGAAGATCAAAAG
>JAAUYG010281133.1_pt1 | contig 10212 bp, 9 predicted proteins | sample 7278091 | NCBI WGS metagenome assembly JAAUYG01 (sample SAMN14350201, study PRJNA611818) | marine sediment metagenome | isolation source: surface marine sediment (0.6m) | place: French Polynesia: Moorea | collected 2018-08
ATCTGAGAATCGTGATGCTGCATGCACGCAGCTTTCGTTCCTCCTTTAGAAGTAAGAATCGCACTTGGTATCCACTTAGAATACAGCACATTTTGCCAAACCGAATGCTTATTCAAACATTTTCATGTTGAATTTGTCTGACAAATCTTGCTCTTTTATTCAATCAACAGCTTAGAAGTGACAATGGATTGACTTGGGCTGTGTCTTCGACGAAACAAATTCGATTCAAGCGGATGCAAACACTCAGGTTCACTTAGTTCAGATTATTCTGTGGAAGAGCAGAATGGATTACTAGCCAAGGCCAGAGGCTAGTTTTCATCCATAAAATTCCATCTAATTGTCTGGTAAAAGCCCTGTCCTGAGGTAATTGCTACAAGCGCTGCTTTCTGACAACCATTCTGTGAAGTTGATTTGTGACCCTCCAGTGTCACCGTCTCAAAACGCCTCCCGAGCAGAAACGTCATCTCGGTTGCTCCGAAAGGAAAATGCTCACTGGGAAACAACAAAATATTGTATAATCTTCATGTTTTTGTGCTTTTTCTGGCAGGCTGAATGCTCATAAAAACAGAGTGGATGTGTATTTGATTTTTTTTTTTTGCAAAAGAAAAGCCATCAGTTCTGGAATCAACCAAAAACCGACAGGAATTACCAAGGCGCAAAAGAAGAAAAGTTGTGTTCAACTTCAGTCTTGTGATCATGGGCAGATTCAAGGACTTGTTGAGACATCTGTAGAAGACGAGATAGACGAAGCTGAAATCAGGGTAAGCATAGAGAAAGGAACTTCTGCCTGGAAAACACCAGTGTTTGTTCATTCTCGTTCATAAATCCAATTACTCCGATCTTGGCAGAATTGTGATCATTTTTCTTCCCTCAACAACGCTCGGAGTGCATGACTTCCATGTGTCGCGCCTTCGCGACTGTGCGTTGTCCTGAAGAAATTTCATGCATTTTCGTGGAAGACAACTTTAGCAGATGAATAACTGGCAAATGACAGAATTTGTGGAAGCACTTGCATCTTGAGATCTGTTGTAAGACAATCGTGTCACAAAAACGTGGTGTTGATTTTCAAAAGGCAACTTTCTTTTCAGATGCACTCGAAACGAACCCAGGTGACAGATAAAATGGTCCTCAAGAGGATCGCACTTGCGATGCCTTTTTCTGGCAGACAAGAAGAACGAAAAGAAGTGCAGTGTTTCAGGTATACTTTGCCGCTTAAAGAAGGGGACTTCAAAGAAATGATCAACATTCTCTGTTCCAGAGGAATTCGAGGCACGTACTTTCCAGTGTTTTCAGTGCTTGTTGACGCCAATCCAGCTTTCCGACCGGCCAGAAACATTTTTTCAATTTCTGAAGTACCGCAAACTGCTCCACTCTCTCATCTTCCAGATCTGGTCGTAGAATGTTCCTTCTCGTTTCAAAGAAGTTTGCTTGTCAGTGAAAGCCAACGAACATAAACATGTTTTCTTTGAGCAACAAGGGAACTAAATTTGAAGAAAAAATCCATTGTCTGAAAATTTAATGAACATCAAAAAGGTCTTATCTTTCTGAGCACTCACTGTGTTTTTCTTGAACAGTCTGATTTGACAAAAAGGGCCAGGAACATACGGTGTTTTTCTTTCTAAAAACTGTTGTTTTTCTTTCCAAGATCGTTTTGTCCTGAAACAGAGAATGATGAAAAGTGTCTTCTTCATGACCCGACTTCCTCGTGACCCGATGCAAATGAAGACTTCAAGCGGGGTGACTTGACACACCCCTATATGTCATTCCATCATCCCAAAGGGAACGCAAAAGCAAAGTAAACATACCCTGTACGGCTGAGAAGCTACCAAAATAGCTGCCAAAGGTATGTGACCCCTCTGGCTGTGATAGAGGTGAGATCATGTTTTGAAGAAACTCTCATTTTGTTGCAGAGTTGTAGATCTCACCCAGAATAACAATTCTGGAGAGGCGCCATGCAGAACCTCTCTTTTTTGTGAAATGGCCATTTCTGGTTTCGCTCCCACAAACGCCACTCAATGTGGCAACTTCACAAATCTGGTTTGGCTAATCACTGACTGTTCTTTTTGTGTTGTTTGCTGAACTCCACCAATTTGGCTATTTTCCCCGAAGCATGCACAACAAAAATGGGGAAGTCACATCAAGACACGTTTGAGACTCCTGTGGAATGAGAGATTCAAAAAACCCTGTGTCTTCTTCGACTGAGATTCATCCTTCTTGTCTGTTCTGAACAACTTCCAAGAAAAGGAATCAATGAACATTGAACAGGAACATGGGCTTTCACCTGCCACTGAGACCACAGAGCAGCAGCGAGGATAATCTGAGGGAGACGCCACTCTGCCCTGGACCATCCGTCAATCTCGCTCGCTTGGTCACCTCTTGTTCCCACCAATGAAAGACGACAGTGCTACATGAGAAGAAATATGAATAGGCAGCTCTGTGAAGAGTTCCAAAGAAAAATCTTTCTTCTTTCTGTTCAGTTCCGTTGTGTGTGCTGTTACGTCAAAGTTGCCTCTGGTTCGTGAGGCGTCGTTGACTTGGAAACACGCACAGTGCCAAAGGACATGTCTTCTTGTCCTGCTTTTCAGCCCGAAACCCGTCAAACTTCAATTTGCTGTCAGTGAATTTGGCAAGAGCATCAAATACAAAAAGGGAAACGGGCTCTTCAAAAAGCCAGTGACCATTCACCACCGTACATCACAATATCTAGCAATGTTGTCCATGTCTGGCTCATTTACAACCATCGCCACGCACACGAACTGTTATTTAAAGTCGAATGCTGGGGACGAAATTGCAGTGAAGGCTCTCCAATGAAGTAGCAATTAGGCAGATCATTAGAATAAATCATCGAACGCTGCTTGCTCCTTCCAGCACTTTATCGCGATGCCTCAAAAGAACACTCGGGCGCCAAGCCAGTAGATCAAAAATGATTTCCATGCAGTTCCGTTTATGAAATATTTAGTGAGGAGACCGCAACGCGGTTTGGTGAACTTTTACCCCAGAGGGACAAAAGGCGCTTCTCAAAGCGATGTTGTGATGTTGTTTGCCGTGACTTATGACAAGAACGATAAATAAGAGCTGGCAGTAAGCTCCAGTTTGACAACTACTTTTGGGGAACCCGACTCAGTTTCCTGTTTTGGGCAATACAGCTCGCCGTGGTTGCAATGTGGGTATGAACTTGTGGGATGACAATATCAAGGAAAACTTTTTTTGTTTCGAACATGTGAACAAGGAAAGAAAACAATTAAGTCAATACATTTTAATGCTGAGTTCCTGTGTCAACTACCCCACGGCGACGTTTTCTCCGCGTTTGCTCTTTGCTGAGACAAACTACATACTGAAAAGGTTTGCCTACGTAAGGCTGCAGTATTTGAAATTGGAAATATATTTTCATGTGTTTTTGTTTGAACAGTTGTGACTTCAGTATTTGACCTGCCCAGCTGTTTTGTCACCAACATTACTGCAGGTTGAAGACGTGCGCTGGGTGTTCAGCGCAATCAGCATCGGACAAGCGAAGGCTGTTCCTCATCAAGGAATGACAGGGTTGCGTGTTCAATCTTGCAAAATGCATTCCCTGCATCCTGTCGTGTCTTTCTCCAAACGTCTGAATGCAGTGTAAATTTCAGCAAGGCTTTCTCTTCGAAGTGAACATCTCAGGGAAAAACACGAGAATGTACACCAAATGTGCAGATAGTTGCCCTGCGGGCTGACCCCGCAGATTCCTACACCATCCCACAGATTCCCAAAACAACCCGCAGATTTGTCAAAACATTTCTTTCTGTTTCTCCTGAAGTCCATGACAAACTTAGAAATCACCCAACCAAACCAATGTCTGAAATACATCCACAATTATGTGAAGAATTTTTTTTTGGAAAAAGCCCAACCACAACAGAGAAATCGCTGAAAACAGGATGCACATCTCGCAGCAGTAACTGTCCTTCAAGCAAAATAGGAAGCCAGGCAAAACGAAGACAAAACATCCTGTGAAAATTGCCTGGCAAAAAGACAACCAGTGAGATAGAGTCTTGGGACAGACAGCATTGAAAAAATGGTGCAAAAAATTACGATTTCCCTCTCATACATGTTTGCAAAGTAGATGCAGCGTGATCGTCTGTTCCTGCTGCTTCAGTCGATGCCAAAATGTATCACTGTTTTCCTTCTGTTAGAAAGCTTCAGGGAAAGGATAACAAAATCTTGAAACTATAAGCCCCCAAATGTCTCCAGTGAAGCTGATCTTGTCTTTTGTTGCAAATTGCTACAGTGAGGCTGATCCTATCAGAACAAAGATACAGGATAAAATCCACCCCTAACTTTAATCTTCTTGGGAGAAATAGGTCCTGACCGTTTTTAGTTTTTTTTTTGTTTCTCAAACGGTAGAGTGATCATTGCAATTTGATGTTAGAAAGGAACACCGAAAAAATATTCGGACAGAGCGCCAAGGGCAACCTTAGCAACGCAATGAACAAACTGTCTGGGACAAACTGAACGCAAGCTAATATGGCGTGGAATGATTCAGTGGGACCTTTTTCAGACTGAACTGAGCCAGTCCTTCATCAAATTAATCTCAAACTGACAGCTCATCATTCTGTACTATCCCTTCCTGAAGGGACCAAACCAAGCTTATCCAAACGGACACAGACCCAGCATTTTACGGCAAGAAACTTTTCGCTGGGAAATAAGAACCAAGTGGCCTGCTCGAAGTCATTACATGGCAAGCTGGAACGAAAGGACACGGATATTGCCAGAACTGTCCAAACAAAGATTTATGACTTAATTACTGTCTTGTTTAGCTTGCAGGAATCTCAGCTCAAAAGTCTGATCCCAAACTGACCACTGCCTTTCCATTCTACTCAGCGGAATCCTCGCGAATGCTCCGTTTTGGCTATTTCCCGTCTCATTGCGTATTCGTGCTGGAAATCATGCACAATGGGTTGGTTTATTCTGCTTGCACAGTGCAGTACTTCCAACTCAAGGCAAGATTTTTTTCTTGACACGTTCCTGGAACCTTCAGATTTCAGGAAAGAACAAACAACAGTCAAGGCAAGCAAGCAGAACTTTGCCGAAGCTGTTCCGTGCGTTCTAACTGAAGGCGACATTTCCAGTCACGAAGATGTTCCATTTCACCTAAATGCTAAATGCCTTTTGGTAGAGGAAAAAGGACCTTTGGACCATAGTTTTTATCCAAATGGATTCCAAAACATTTATTTGTTGCCTGAGGCTTAAGCGTTAAGAAGGATAAGTCAAGCTGATTCACTTTGAGGAAGACATTTTTCTGTTTGTTGCTCCATTTGTGTCACAGGAATCTCTGGTTGTCAGTGGCACGTTTTAACTTTGATGGAATGAGCTGACTATGGCATTGCGGTCCCTCCCATCCAATTTGTTTCGTTTGAAAGCATCATCGCTGTGAGCTTTTTGTACATTTATATCAAGTTACATAGTGACAGGAGTGAGAACCTCTCTTCCTAAAAGCCATCTATTGTGTGGATCAAACTGTCAATTCTGAATAATGGCATGCAATATTTAGAAGAGCAATGCATAACAATAAGCCTCGGGTGTACATCTTTGGTTTTGTTTCAGCATTTTTATCCCTTTGAAGGGTTTGTCGACAAGAAATCGACAAAGCCTGTTCTTTTCTTCCTGAGCCAATGTTTCAAATCAGGAACATTGTCACGCTTGTGACTGCAATTCCACCAGGAGACATTATCCCTGAAACCGCAGGCATATCGCAACACATCAGTTGTTTTCTGTCCTTGTTTTTGCCAACGAGAGAAGAGACGAATGACAGTGAGATTGCCTTGAACAGATTTCAGCAAGTAATTCGCAGATGAGGTGGAGCTGCCCACAACAATTTTTTCCAAAAAATCGGAAAGAGCCATGTACAGAACAGGGACATTTTAACACCCAACCAACATTGGTTGTTGAGTTCTTTGCGCTGCAGTTCCATTCATCCTGAATATATCGCACGGCAACATTCATGGCAAGGTTAAGTGTTTTATCCTGCATATACGTGCAGATACGGGATTCATGCCATTGATACCTTTGGTCTCTTCCCATCGTACTACTTCGCCAATTTTCTTCTCCATCTGATTCAACTCAAGCTCAGAGCCTTTTCTGAGATCAGACACATGCCAACTGTTGTCGTCTCACGAGCATCATTCCAAAAGACGATTCCAATTTCCGAGGATTCAGAAAATGCGTCATGTTGCGTTAATCCTCCAAAATTAATTTTCTGCTTCACGAAGGAGATTCCTGATCAAATTGAGACTTTCATTACTCTGTGACACTTGCCGAGGAAAAACTTTCTTTTGGCGCAGAAAACACATGTATCTCTTGTAATGAAAACGTTGGAAGCAAATTGATTATTGCTGCTTGCAGTTAGCTGATATCCGGCTCGGGAGACAGGTCATTAACTGCGATTCCGCGCACTTTATTTGTTCAAGCCGTGGCAGTCATCTGTCTAAACAGGGACTGGAAACCTTGCTGCTCCCATTTAATTTGTCCGGGGAGGCATCACTTTTCGGGATTAAATCACGCCGGTCTATTTTCTCAAACGCAATTTACAGATGAAGATCGTCAATCAGCTGGAAGAATCTCGTGCGAGAAAATCTCGTGAATTGCAGCCGTCCCCGTGGTCGTTATGTGTTGTGCCGTCAAGTGCTTGAAGTGTTAGAACTGCGGGTTTTATTGGTAAACCATATTTCTTTGGATAAAAATCCGTCCCACAACTTTATTCCGCAACAAATCTTTGTGCAGACGACGAGAAAAACAGAAAAATACCTGTTTCACAACACGTACCATTTGGAAGATTCCCTTGGTTAGGTTCTTGCTCGACTTTTATTTTATTATTATTATTTTTTTTTTGCGTGCATGCGAATATGGTCAGAAACGGGAGACGTGCGAATGTCTTTTGTTGAAGGGGAATGTGTTGGAACAACACTCACACAAATATATATTACATTTGTCAGTTAGTGTTCCATCTTGGTGCGAGTATGGGTGTGGTCGGACGGTATGGTTGGTGAAGGCACCTGCTTACTTTGGAGTTTCTTCACCACGACGTGCTGGAGAAGCAACAAAAAACCAGCCTTTTGTGCGGCTGTGGTTGTCGTTATGAAAGAACTTTGATTGTCGAGACACCTTCCTTTGTCCAAAAAAGTGTTTTTCCGTCTTCGTGACAAGTGGGAATTAAAAGATACAATTGTCAAGTAGTTTCTGAGTTTTTGCTTGCATACGGAGACCAAAACAAGAAAGCTTGGATCACGAAGGTGCTTCGTGTTCGCTGTTTGAGCCCTGGGTGTAGCCACTCTTTTTCATTGCAAATAGATATTAATGCGCCACTGAAGGTGTTGGGCTGACATTTTATGGGTTTACTACATCTCCAGAGAAGTCTTTCCATTACTTTGTCTGTGTGGCAGACTTTCGTAACGAGTGTTATTTATGTGTAGTTCCGGGCACATAAGGAGGAGGCCGGTGTAATTCCTCAGTCGCAGCATTAGCAGATGGACTGTTGTCAGATAAATTCATGTAATCATAATTTGTGCGCTGTTGATACGAGGCCTTGGTATTTGCTGCTTCCGCTATGGCTGCGCACTGTGGGAATCTACCTGGCGAAGTGTATCCTTGAATGGCGTTGTATTCCTGGATGATTCGCAGAGTGTCAACGGTGCTGGGGCTGTTCTGGACGACGATGAGACCAGGCCGCACTTCTGCTGCAATGACGCTCTGATTACTGTGCTCAAGAATCCTGTTCTGTTCGTGATCATCTGGCACACAACACCAGGCAAACAAACTTACAAGCAACGCCAAGATGAGCACCAAAAAGCAAAGTTCAAAAATAGAATTTGGGCATGCAGATTGCAACAATATTTCTACTGTTCTTCTGTCCATTTAAGCAACTCACATGGGACTGGGTTCTCGACAATGGAAACAAGCCTGCGTCACTATCAGAACGGGATATGTGTATGTACAATTGCAAGCAATAGAAAGAATTGTGATTTGAGGGGTTTTCCCTGCTGCAGTGTCTCAAAAAATTGACAATGATTTTGAGCACTGACCATTTCGGAGACACCAGATGATTTTTTTCAAGTGCCCAGTTGTTTCCATGAGAGCAGAATGTCTCAGGTCTTTTCTGCATTGAACGAAAGTTGATTCCCTACAGCTTCACTTGATTCAAAACAAAGCTGGTCGAAATTGATCAAAACATGCTTTTCCGCGCAAATCTACGAACCAGAGGGATTATTCACACCACTGTTTTATCTCCAAAACTGGTTTCGCCAGAAGAAGCTGTGGCTTCCGTTGCACACTGGTAATCCCCCTATACGTTTTGATGAATCGTGTGCCATTCGGTTTTCTTTGCCAAAAGAAGTTTCAAACAAATTCTGGTGAAAACGGGAAATCCAAGTACAGCAGTGTATACATCAGTCGAGGTGCAGTGGATTCAATTTTCATATATAGGAGGCACCTACGTTATTCTCTGGTTCTCTTCCCTGTCAGGCAATGCAAATATGTGTCAATGTCTCCATGAAATGAGCCAAACTGATTCTTTTTCCATCTGACAGCCCAGCTTGCTTTCAGAATGAATGGCTTATTAAAGAGACCATTACGGGAAATCTCGTTTGTTTGTCTGATTAAGGTTCTACAGGGGCCACGGCAGATCAAACGACAATGTAAATTGTGTATCAACTTCAAAAGAGTGCTGTCGCGGAAGATGATTGTCATCCAGCGTCTCAGTTTCAGGCAGAACTTCCGCATCATCGACGAACAACCACAGGAGACTTGGAACATGTCGTCTGTCTCATTTTTGTGATTCCGTATCAGCGATTCTTGCGTTATCACTGGTGCAGCTGGTCTCTCAAGATTTCCAGCAAGAGTGTCCTCAAGCGAATCTTGTTTTCAGACTTTCTCCACAAAACCACTCGATCTGGCCTCTAGAATCTGACAAACTACGAGTGGGATGTTGAACATCTAAACATTATCCGACATCGTCCAGATGCACGTGTCTCTTTTTCTAAATCCACCCTGATTGGACAGGAGGTTTTTATTGTTGTCGTCATCTTCTTACCTGTCCCTGCAACGCGCAATGGAGAGCTTGACCTGGAGGTCTGAAACACTGATCTGTTTCTTGTGATGAATTAAAGTGGTTGCATGTGCACACTATTTTCAAAACTTATAGGCCTATGTTGAATTTTTAGAACGATGCGCAGCAGAATTCAGAAGATGAATTGCTCTGCATGGACAGCTGTTTCAATGAGTCTGCATCAGCAAGACTTAAACAGAACGACACCGATGTGGGACTTCCTGCCGTGTGGTGTTTGGTTTGATTTGTTCTCTCAAAAATTTTACCAAAACCTTCTGAAAATGGCACCACCTAACCAAACAATGTTTTTTTTTTCTCTAGTCTTACTCCACAGGGAAGATCACAACACAAGCAGACAGGCAAAAGATGATTTCAGAACAAAAAACTTTGGAACTCACTCAGGCCTGTTTTGGTCATTTCTTGAACCCCTTTTTCGCGTGTTTTCAAAACAGCAACAAGCAACAGTAATTTCACATCTGGCGATCTTGAACCAGGATATAACTTGCATGAACACACTCTTTCCCTTTTGGGGTGCATCCTGAAAAGTGCTTGCTGACTTTCACCATGCATGCCTTCCATCCACTACCAGAATTTCCAGTCATATCTTTCCACATGCATGCAGCAACTGGTTTTCCATTCCAATTGACGAATCTCAGGAAGCATCTAAGGGTGCAGAGAAAAAGGAGTCTTGGTGCTCTGAGAAAGAGATGACCTGACTGTCTTTTTTCCTTTCTACTGTCTTTCTTGCAATCAATTTGTCAATATGGGTAAGGCAAAAACCGGATTTAGACCATGGTTTGGTTTGTTCTTTTGCTTCACCATCCGTTTTTCCATAACACTGCAGCAATCTTGCCATCCTCAGGTTCTTGTTTTGTCACTTGGTGATGTTTTGTTTTTGTTTGCACTGTTTTGTTGAACACCATGCGCACTAATTTCCTCCACATTCAGAAGACAGACATGTGCAGAAACAGTTTTAGAGCAGGCTGGAGTTGCTCTACGGGAACCGCTCAATTCTCCAAGGTATTCGCTTCCGTTCTCAATCTCACGCTTGTCTAATTTCTAGTTTTCTTCGGGAAATTTGTATTCATGAACAGGTTGTGAGTCTGCTGTATTCATTAAACAGATGCCATACACGGAGAAGA
>JAAUYG010233466.1_pt1 | contig 10211 bp, 12 predicted proteins | sample 7278091 | NCBI WGS metagenome assembly JAAUYG01 (sample SAMN14350201, study PRJNA611818) | marine sediment metagenome | isolation source: surface marine sediment (0.6m) | place: French Polynesia: Moorea | collected 2018-08
AGTAACCGGCGCCATGAAACACAACGAAAATCGTCACGAAAATCATGGTCATTGATAAACGAAGAACGTTTTCACGTTGACACCTTGCGCACATTTGGTAACTTCACCCAGGGTAATTCAGCAAAATAAAGTTATGATTTGTTACAAGAGGCTGGAGTCGTTCTTCAGAGGCGGCAACAGGTCACTTCCAGAGCTGCCTACCTCTTATGACGGGATTTGCTGTCTGGGCCGGAATTACGTTCACAAAAGAACAGTGGTTAGTGAGTACAGTAGAGCAATAACTCGTTTGGTTTTCGGGTGTGGAGAGGTGAGAGAGCCTAGCCTGTAGGCAGGGGCCTCTGTGTACACTGATGCCAGTCAGGTACACACACTCTCACGCATTCAATCCAACAGGCCTTGTGCTAGCTGCACTGGAACGAGCATCAAATGTAATTCTACTGCCGCATTATCAGGCAACCTTACTCAAAGGTTACCTCGGGTTCACCTAAGCATCCTGTTAACTGGCTTTCTCCGATTCCCCCCTGTGTTTGGTTTTGCACCGCGTTTACAGGAACAACATCGGGGTAAATTTACTTCAACCTCTTTGCCAGCTTCACTGATGTCTTATTTCACCTTAGTAATAAAGTATTTCTACCTTTGAACTAACAAAGCAAGGTCGCTCAACAGATTTGTCACTCAGTCTGTTTTTTCTTCCAGGAATCTCTTCAGTGTTGTTCTGTCAGGTATAAAGTACACTTCTCTGTGCAATGTGGGCACCAGGTCTGGCACTACTGTTCTGGCGTATGTTTTCTCTGGAGTAGGCTTTTTCTCTGTTAGTTGGGTAACTTGACTCAAGAGCTTTTCACTGGAATTCTTGATATCTCTCCCTTGCTGTTGTGTCTGTCTCTCCTTCGTCGGCACACATTCTGTCAATATCAGCTATTTGCTCACTTCATTGTTCGGCTTGTTGTAAAAAACAGCACCGGTTTGTTCTTTTTGGGAAAAAGTCAGAAGGTGGAAGGAACCGTTTGGGTGGGGAGCGCGGATTAGTGTGTGGTCGCTTTACCAAAAGAAGAGGCACTGGTATCTGTGGGACTAGACAGTGAGACAAGTGGTCGGTCTTGATCCAGGAGTGAAGTAAAGGCTCTGACTTTACACACCAGTCACGTAGCTTGGAGAGCTCTCTGGAGGGAAAGCCTTGTCAAATCTTGTTGCATGCTCACATTTCCAAACAAGTGAGCCCACTGTGGTGAAAGGCTTCTCTTGCTGGCGAAATTAATGCCCGTTTCACATTGGCTCGCTCGCCTCTTCATGACAACAGTTTGAAATGTTTAACCTTTTTCCAGCACTGTTGGGGGGTTTGTACTTTGGTTTTCATGCACTGGCCACCAGACCATGTCTGCCACCACAGCCAAGCAACAGATTGCCCAAGCTACAGGTGTGGATTTCGATGCAACTGCTGTTGGGTGAGAGACAGGTGAAACTGGGAAGTGATGAGTTGAGCCCCGCTTTTTCAGTTCAGCGTGCCACCACATCAGCTCAAGTTCAATTGAATACGGTCAAAGGTCCCTCGGTGTTCAATTCAATAAGGCTTGTTCCCATCGGAGGATGCCACGAGTTTACATGGAGATGCGGAACGCTGTAAATGTAACTGCTCAACTGTGAGTTATCCTATTCAGTGTGTCACGTTGACAAAATGCTTTTTTGCACACAAGCAAGTCGAGGTGGGACCCGACACTTCATCATCAGAGGAAAAATGACAAAGACGCACATAACCGCAAAAGTCTCACAGCCATTTTAACCGTTTTCAGTTAGCACCTCTCCTCCTCGTGGCTTTTGCTCACTGTCATGCGTAAGTCCACAAACATCACATTCCAAACACTAAGTCCATGTCCATAAACAACCGTCTCACTGTTTCTTGGGCTTTGTTGTCATGAGACCAGCGCTCACTGGATTGGTGATCAATAGAGATCTGCCATTGACCTTTGATCCTTCTCCATTTCAATAAATACATAAATATTGTCTAAAAAGAATTCTCTAAGTCAGTGGTCCTTCCGTTTATATAAGTACTTTTCATGTCTCTGACAAGACACTGATGAGGTTGTTAAATACTATGTCCATTTCGCCTAGGATTTGTTTGTCTAGTTCGGTGAGGTTGGACGAGCCTCTGGTGCTGCTGCTGGTCGAGTCGGTCATCTCGGAGTCAGACGGGGGTGAGGCCGGGGGTGAACTGCCCTCCGACCCGGAATCACTGATACTGGCGCACGACTCCATGTCCTGGTCACCGCACAGGTCAACAGCGGTGGTGTCCGACACGTGACCCAGGTCAGTGGTCGAGTCGTCGTCCCCATCTCCGCACAAAGACCTCATGAGCAGCGACTCGGACAGTTCCTCGGCCATTTTCTCCAGAGGCGCCTGGTCTGTTTCCTGGAGATCAGCACAGGGAGAGTCGTCATCGTCAAACATAGCAGAGACCTTGGTATGATGGAACGATGGAGAGAAGTCCGTGTCATTGTTACTGCTGCTTGTTGTCGTGGAACAAGCTAAACTGGATGGCGATGAAGGCAAATGAGAACTGGATGAAGACAACGATGATGATGATGATGAGGGGGATTCGTAACAATCCATGCTGTCCATGTACGAGCACGAGTTGAAGCGTTTCCGGTGCGCGGGGGGCGAGTTGTAGAAGCAGTCCTGCTCCACGGGGCAGTCGACGTAGGACGAGAACGTCGACGGGTAGTAGGAATGCGTGTAGCCGTAGCCGTAGCGCTTCTCCTCGCGCAGCTCCTTCTGCATGCGCTTCGTCATGTTGTTGATGAGCACGGAGCGACGCAGGAACACTTCCGGGTCGTCAATCTGGCGCAGCTTCTGGATGGACATGCGCAGAACGCGGCGCTTCTCGTCTCGACGCTGCTTCGGCGTGTTGTGGAATGGCGAGATGCGCTTCGGGCGCGAGTCAATGTCGTCGTCGTCGTAATCTGTCAACAGCGACAGTTTACGCTTCAGCGGCGAGGCCGGAGAGCTGCTGCGGCTGCTGCTGTTGCTGTTGTTGTTGTTGCAGCAGGTGTTGTGACATGAAGCTGGTACACTGCTGCTGCTGCAGGACCCCAGACGGCAAGGTCCGGTGGTGGTGCCACACATGCTGATGGTGGGTGTACCGGGACGCTGAAGTATGCAAGGTGTACCGGGCCTGCTACCTGCAGGTGTCACAGCAGGTGCTACCACCACGTTGTCAGGTGAGAGGCTCGTATACCCTGGCTTGGGTATGGCAAGTTGCTGCAGCAAGCTCGCGGTGTCAATGGCTGTTGAAGTGCGAGAGCTCTCCCCTCCTACAAGCACGCTATTGTTCAGACCACCTGTCAATGAAATGAAAGGAGAAAATGCCATAGTCATAGTGGCAGCCAAAAACATACGGCAGTTTGTAACCTTGAGTGCCGAGGATAGCTGTGCGCCGAGGTTGACATTTTGTTGAGCACGGAGATGATAGAGGCCTGGGAGCCGCATAATTCTGACTCCACATGCCCAAGTGATTGCATTGCAACTGTCTGCACAAATTGAGCGCTCGGGCTAAAAGATGTCTCCGCCAGTCAAAGTGTTTGCAGACATGAATGGGCACATCATTTCAGAGCGAATCGATGAAAGCACAATGAACATTGCTTTGTGTGCCTCCCACTTCATATCTGACAATAACCCGTAATAACAATGACCAAACTGTTTCTATCCGACTGTGCTGAAAAATATGATACCTGACAACCCACGCCTCTTCATCATCTTGAACGTTAAATGTTCACTGTGATGATTTTTTTTTTGCCCTTCGCACAAAGGTCCAACGTAACATCACACGCACGCCCCAAGATTAAACATAATACATGAGGAGACAAAGAGATAAAGAAAAAGAGAATTGACATTCAGGCCAGCCTAAAAGCCACTTGACAAATTCAACATTGTTGGGAGAAGTTAGATCCCAACCAGTCAAATCTGATAACTCCGCCACGTCTATTTCCTCAAACATGAACAAAGAAAACGGACAGTCACTAAATTTCAGACTCAAGTGCATTGCTAAGCAAATAGCTACAGCTGCGAATGAATTCCTTTCGTGACATGCATATGCACCACCCAATGCTTCATGAATTTTTTACTCTCAACTTGTGAAGAGTGTCATTAATTATTAACACGACAACCTGTTCTGTCTGCTTTTCCTGATTGTTTAACTCGGCCATGATTTATTGTCACTTAGTGCACAAAAAGTACTTGCAAAGTACAAACAGTGACGTATCTGGCGAGTAAGTGATACGGAGTGTTTCAGCAAATTACTTCAGGTAAGAAGTAAATTAAATCAGAAACAAGAAATCCATTTGGTGTTGAAAACATTGTTGAAGTACTTTTAGGCACCCGAAAAGTAAATAAAGTAAGAGGTAATTGACAGTTGTGCTTACCTGAAATCTGGGTGGTCTCTTTGTTGTCAAGATTGCGTGTATTCCACGTAGAGAAGACAGTGGGATCCTCCCCTATCCTAGCCGAAGGTATGGAAGGACTGTACGCGGCGATTGGTAATACGAGTGTCATCCCTCGAATGTCATTGCATTGTAATCCTAGATAAGAGATAAAGATCGCAAGTTGTATGCGTTTGTATGTAATGTAAATCCGTTCACGATGTGAACACCGCGGAAGGCAGAGGCTGAATGAGGTGCCCACTCAGCGAGCGAGTGCCTTTGTCCTGGTGAGAGAGTGGATGAGGTGGGCTGGCAGCCAGCAGCCACTGCGCTTCAAATCAATATCACCTCCCCTCTTCCACGTTCGCTCCATAACAATAAATGTGACAGATTTCCTGTGAATGATCAACCAGCATAGATTACGGCACACCAGGCGTTGCCAAAAAGTGGCCTCGTGTCAGGCCTATCGGGTGCAAATGACTTGCGCAAAGTAAAATTCAATCTCACGCACTGATAAAAAGGACGGAAAACAAATCTAATTTGATCGTCACATGATGACGGTCTTATGAAATGTCAAATGCTGTTAGGAAAGTGTTTTACGTCAGCATCTGTGAAACAAACTGCCGTGTTTGGAATTTCATGACAAAATCCTATTTTGAACTTTTTTTTTTACTGAACGCATCTTCTGAGAAACAGTTACCTTCGCAAAACATTGGAGGTTTCCCAAATTCAAACCTTCAATGCCCCAGTGCGCATCTTTTTACTCTAATTGAAAGCGCCAAGGCGGAATTGTTCGCAAGTCGCCTTTGTACGAGTGTAACCTCCAAAAATGCCGTCAGCCAGAAAATGATTATCATGTTTGCCAATAAACGAGGTGAAAAGGAAATGATCAAATATTAATGCGCAGATCTGCAGCCGAGATTACCCGTACTGCCTGCCTACAGTCGGATCGCATAGTCTTTGTTGGCACTGTTGAATGTCTAGTGTAAACTATGCAGTGTGTACAACTGCAATGTACACATTGTGAGTAAGATAAGTCAGTTGAGAACGAAGTCACCTGCAGACACAAACACGCAGATTTTCCCTTGAACTTCCGTTTCCAACAAACTGAAAATTTTTCCCAAAGACAAATGCTAACCTTATGATCACAAAGAACTTCCAAACTGACATATTGTGAGTTTTCCTTAAACCGAGGAATGCAGTGCATCCTTTTAATTCGTTTCCAAACAATTAACTTACCTCTCAATGTGAGCGTCTTCAAACAAATGCACAAATGTATCCTTCAAGCTTGTCTTGATGCCAAACTTTATTCGGTTGTGTGTCAACACTTTTAATTCGAACTCTTGTTCAGTGCCACTGTTGCTGTGCCAAGTGCCTGTTAATAAATGCTAACTGATGTGTAATTGTAGGCCTTCCTAAAGCATCTCACCCAGCGAATACTTGTTTGCTGAGCCACGCGTGTTCTATTTGCCTGACAATTGTTACACGGCTCTGCTGTTCAGTGGAACACCTCCCTCTGCACAGCCAGGCAATGAATTTCCTGTGGAATGCCTGGTGATAGCTGTTTCCATTAGCCCAGGTTCTACGTAAATGAGCCCTTTGGCCAATTGATTTGTCTAATAGACCAACGTCATTATGTTTCTCACATGCATTAAAGGTGTTGCCACAACAAAGGAAGACGTGCAAATTTACTTTTGAATCAAGGACAACGCAACGCGGGGAAACATCTGCAGTCTGGGATCAGTTTTGTGCACAACAGGCAGCACTGTTGATTAGTATTTCCTTCTGCAAGTAGCAGCAGGGGAATTGAGGCTCTGCCTGCAAGTGTTACTGCGGCAGTCCTTTGTTGCAAAGGGGGATGCTATTTGCAGTGAATCTGCAGTTAAATGACTGCAAGGGATGATTGACAATGAAGTAGGAAAAGCAAATCAGGCATCGTGTGTTCCCTTCACTAGCTCGTCCACAGGGAATCAACCACTGGCTTGCGGCCTTCAAGATAACACAGCCTCTCACCATAAAATCCAAGAATCACCCTTCTTTGCTTCCAGGCATCGACATTTGAAAAGAAATTACACTTGGACTTGATTGCACAGAAATCAAGATGTATAGAGGCCTAAGACCTAAGATTCATCTTTCTGCCGAATTTGTCCTCACACGACAACAAAAATCCAAAACCCGTGGCTGCGTGTGAAATTTTGAAAGCCACAGTTCGTTTCGCTCTGGCCAATGAAATATCTGCCTTGTGGAAATGTATTCATCGTCGAAAAGGAAGACACAAACATCAGATGAGCAAAAAAATCGCAAACAATCCAAGAAGCCGATTTTTTTGCAAGTGTGTTTTGAACTTTCCAAGGAACCCATGGCAGCACCGTACTTTTTCTCGGCACACATTTTGTCACACAAAATTATTTGTGTCGAACTTTTTGCACTTGCAAATTTTTACACGACTCCCAAAAACATTTGGTATCTCTTGTCATCAGGTTTTCGTCAATGGTATCTTTATCTACTTTCCATGTAACAAACAATGACACCTAAATTGGAGCATTTAATGAAAAACTGCTTGTTGCAATCAAATAAATGGAGGGCAGCAATTAGGCCTACATTCTTACAAAACACAAACAAAACATTCAGTAGTTCAGTAGGTGGACGCACTGAACCAACACTCAAAACTGAGTTTCTGTTCTCACCTTCAACATTTCATTATTTCACTCCAAGTGTTTTTTTTTTACAATCTGGATGAGAGGTAAATCACCCACATTTTCCACACTGACTCCATTGCGCTTCATCCTGAGGTGATTTGTACCCAGAGAAGCATGCAATGTTCTGCTGATTTGGTTTCGACCATTACAACACGCTTTCCAGGCAGATTTTCGGCACAAATCTCAACTCGTTGTTTTCCCGATGATTATTTTGCTTGAGATTTGGAAATTCAATGCCACCAAGAATGTCCAGGGAAAATGTTTAACAGTTGGTTTGTGCACAGCACCAACAGCATATTTAGGATATGGTTCATAATTCACGCAGATTTGAGAAGTTCATGTGAAGGTTGCACTTGGAAGAGTCAACAATCAAAATCACATCAGCAAACAGGATAAGTCTCACCCATTATTTAACCAACAGAGACCCAGTCAGATTTAAAACTTCAAACCTAGCATACCAGCCCAAAGATTAAATGCCTGGCAATTGTCAGTCTTTGTTCTGTGCCTCCAATTAGGTTCTGGTATGTCAGCACGGAGAAAAACTTCAAATGGACGACCCATCATTATCAAAATGTCCACAATCTTTACAGGTTTCACTGAAAAAAGTACAACAATAAAACGTTAAATATGTTGCTCAAGGCACCACACACTGTGTCAATTTGGTGGTGCCTCTTCAGTGAACCACTTTCATTTACATGTCTCTGTAGGTGCACTCTGCTTCCATGATGTCACACTCAGCAAACTGTGGGCATACATCAAAGCGAAGGTATGTATCGAAGGTATGCAGCATGGAGGTGGGAGTCTTCAAATGAATTGAGTCTGTTTATGGCTTTTGGGTCACATTTTATCTCCCACACAATCTTCAGGTCTGCCACCATTTTCACATTTTGAAACAGAAAAGTACGCAACCATGCAGGGGAAAAGCAGCTTCTCGCTGTTGCGTGGGAACAGTGCATCGTGTGGGGGTGGAATTCCACGCTGAAGATTCAGTGGTTGATTTTTTGGCCTGGTTGCAAAAATCGTTAACTAGGCGATTCCAGCAAATAATTGCGAGAAAGAAAGCCTCAATTGATGTTTTTTTCTTGTTGATAAGATACGTGACACGTGTAACGCAGCTGCTTTGCAGACTCTGAGGCTCGACGCACAGATAACCTCCAACCTGGCTGTCAACAGGCAAAAATAAGTGTGACGGCCAGCACAGTGCGTTTTGCACAAATCTGCGCAACTATTGCGACAAATTGAAGGAAGCCACACACAATGGAAACCACTTCCTTCTTGAGAAACGCTGTGCAAGGTGGTGGAACTTCCTGCGGGACATTACATCTACGGAACACCAGATCTCAAGAAACAAACCCATTGCCACAGTTTCCAGTTGAAAATTATTCATTCATGTTGCATTGAGTGACAATTGAGCGTTTTTATGGTTATTTTCTTGAGACTTGTCAACAACAGATTCATGACTACTGTTGTGTTTTCGACGTTCAAAGCAGTGTTGCAGTTGTTGACGGATGCGAGTCCAGAAAGTCTGGCTCGCTCTTCTTTTTTTCTTGCTCTTGGTCCTGGATACGACCATAAACAACAGTACACAACAGTAACAGGATTTTAAGTGGACATGTTGAACAGTATGATCTCACCCAATTCCGCACAAGTTGATGTAAACTATCACCTCAGCACACTGATGCTGTCAACCTGCTGTCACCAGGCTAATGTCACAAAATGGTCTCTTTGACTGGCAGAATCAAGGTCCTCAAGATGATGGTGGAAATCCTTTCAACTTAGAAACAGAGATTCCCCCTTTATATATATTTCTCTTTTTTTCTCAAATGATAGCCAATCTTACAAACCCATAGTCGTGTGCAGAAAGAAAACAAAAAGAAACAAAATGAAGCATATTTGCAGTTTCTTTCTACCTTTGGAGCAGTGCTTTCGAGTCTGAGAAATACTTGGGTTGGGTTGTGCAGCCGTGAGAGTCAAACAAAGGGCTTCTTTATTCACACAAGCAGAGAAAGGTATCTTTTAACGCCATTGCCTCTTGTGGAAATTACAGGACACTTATTCAAACAATATGGGCCAGTACAGCATGGTATTAGTTCTGCCTGGCTTGCACCATGTTTTCCAGTAAGAGATGACATCTCAACGCATGTACTTAAAGGTGATAAATGTGATGGCCAAACAAAGTCTCAGTGAAAAAGGTTCAGAGTTGCACAAGTGGACTGACACACTTGGAGAAAATAAATGTCACCCCTTTCTCAAGGGAAGACTGTTAATTTAACAGGGTTCACATTTGCATTTTCTGGTTAAAACACAGCCCTGTAGTTGCCTTCTGTGGAGAGAGTCCCTCCGTAGCGTCAATTCCAAAAACATCTCTTGACACAAAAAGCCATGTCAAAAACAAACAAAAAACAACAACAAAACAAGCAACAACAAACAAACAATTGTTTCGGATTCCATGAGAAAAAAGGAGGTCTTCTGGACAGCGAATTGCTTTGGGGTGGATGGGTTCTCAAGGTTTTAAATAACTTCAAAACGACAGGGAAGGAAAATTGAGCAGGAAACAATGGACATTGTGAGTGATTTGAATACACACTCTTTTCCTGTCTTGCCCGCTGTATTTGCCCGCACTGACACATTTTTTTCCACAAATAAGTCCAACAAACACTTCTCTCCCCGTTCAAATCTATCAAATTTCACAGGGGCTTCAAAATAAATGTAGAAGGGTCACTTGTTTGCTCTGAAACAACGAAATTTCTGCGCACTTCTGTATTCTGGTGCCAGAAAGACACCAAGCAAACACCTCATGTTTCCTGACTGGGTTTCTTCCTCCTCAATTTAATTTGGCTTTGCATTCATTTATTGCTGTGTTTGCTTCTCAATTGTAAAAAATACTACCTAAGTGCTTAATTTCAGTTGTTTCAAGGTGTGAAACAACGCAGGCATTTTCAGCAGTTTCTATCAGACTTTTCTTTGTTCAAATTTTCTTCTGAAACGATGGAAGAAAGACACAGGAATGTACACTCTCACTCTTTGATATTTTCAAATCGTTTGCATATCTGTGCTTATTTATTGTCTTGTTATTTCACAAAACTTGAGCAATCTTGGC
>JAAUYG010075055.1_pt1 | contig 10210 bp, 11 predicted proteins | sample 7278091 | NCBI WGS metagenome assembly JAAUYG01 (sample SAMN14350201, study PRJNA611818) | marine sediment metagenome | isolation source: surface marine sediment (0.6m) | place: French Polynesia: Moorea | collected 2018-08
GATCTTGTAATTTTACTTAACGCGCCTTTTACTTTACCAAGCGCCTTGAGCACTTTTCTGTTAAGTGCGCTATACAAGAGCCAATAATAACAGTGGTGGCATGACTAGCATTGTCCTTGCATTGCTCATGCTGGTAGTGATGAATGTAACGAAATTTGATTATTGTTAATCCACACACATGGAACCCCTAAAAATTATTTTCATTGTTCTGACAAGCTTGTTTTAGTCATAATTTACATTTCAATCATTCAAATGTATTGAATTAATATAAATGAGCAATAAAGCATGAATATTGTGGAAAGGTCGTAGACAAGCGAGTCCTGTTGACATGCCTAAATTAATTTTATTTTGAATCTTGATCTGTTAAATCACCATGATCACCGGGTAGATACAAACAGGCAGTATAAGTTAAGACACAGAGGGCCACACAGACTATCATCTGTGTTGGTTCTTGCCACAACATGAGAAAATAGGTCTTGTTGTAACATATGGATAACTAAAGCCTTACACATGTTCCATGCTAAACACTTTTAATACCATGATGGTGTGTGTAGTAGTATGTAGTAATGTCTGTGTTTGATTGTTTGATATTTTTTCAGTATGGAGGATTTCATCACCACACACACCATGGGGTATCGAGTCAGATATACAGCAAATTACCTGGTCGACTTGGATTTAGTCTACGTAGTCTTGTGGATGAATCAGTCTTGGATGAGGGACACGTGTTTCTTGGGTTCACAAAGAATGGCCATTTTGTTCTGTCATATACACTCCACGTTGAAGCAGATGAACACACAGCCTATCCAATCTATGTCTACAGACTGCAATGGTGGAGATTCGTGCCTTACAAACGCCTAAAAAAGGTATTCAGCAACAGAGCTAGTGTTCTGCAGTTTTTCTGCAAATAAAAAAGTAGTTTCTCTCCAATATTAAAGTTATAACATGAAAAAGACAACCCTATCTGCAGGGAAACTCCAGCCACATTGAAGAGTTGGGCTTTTGACAAGAGGGAGAACGAAATGCCTTCATAGTAGTAGTGGCAAGGATTTTTGACCACATTAGACAAGTTAGAGAGAGAGACCCCTGTGTAAAGGGTGGGCACAGAGCAGAGGGAACTAGTTCAAATGCACATGATCACGATGATGCATGGTGGTATATTTCTGTTCATGGGTAATGAAAAGTTTAACCAGATGTGGTACATTACAACAGGATATGGTCAAGCAGCATAATACAATCAGAATAACGGTGCACAATAAGATTTTCCAGTATTTTATTTTTTATTTATTTATTTTTTGAAATGGAAAACAAACCATGTATATTGCATTTTCTTTCATATCTTTTATTCAGGTTGGCGAGGTGCGCTTATTTGGAGAAGAAGAAATTCAAAGGGACCTCTTCCTTGTGGTGTGTGAGTGGCCAACAGATGACACTCGGGTGGTTATACATGGATACTGGTAGGTATAATATTGAAATTTGGAATTAAGTTGACTTGTATACATTATATTGTATACATGCATTTAGATCCACAGTACACTGAGTACCGGTATACACATATAACATGTATAAAATTCATCTGTGCTAACTACAAACTGCAGTTTCTTGAACCACAAAAATATGACTGTTAAGAAAGTTAACAAACAAGACTTGTTATCTTTTATGATCTGGTATACAGCATATATAGGTATTTTTCCTATCCGTACATCTATGATGATACATGTGTATCCATTCTCCTTTAACTATAGCTGTCCTAGTGATAACGAAGAGAAGCATCAGTGTTATATCAGCGTCACTGCCATCCCTCCTGTAGATCCGTGTGATGACTGCAGTCAGCTTGCCATTCTTCATGCTCAACATGGTTTGTATGCTAGAGTGGGAAGAATAGCAGACATAACAGTGGCACTTGTGTGTTAGACCTGAACATTTCATTTGCACGTTGCATACAGTACATTTAAAAGTTGAAAGGAATGGAGGTTCTGTTAGTATCCTAAATGAATGTGGTACCTTTTAGAATTAACAAATTCATATTGGAGTATGAGACTTTGTAGCATTCGGGCTTATTCAGACATGAATGGGATAGTGTTAATTTGCATAATCGTAATGATTCAGACTGGCTAATGCAATGAAGTTCCTTCTTTCCAGGGTATCATGACAGCTTGTGTGCTGCCCCACCGCGTTGCCTCAACCATGCCTTTACGGTACATACCAAGTACGAGTTGGCTCCACCTTATCCTTCCTTCGCGCCAAAGGTCTTTCTCAAACTGGATGGGGTTGTTGTGTTGAACACTGGGGACTCGCTCATTGCAATGGGAGTTGACATTGAAGACAATCATAGCGGCTTTGGTTTTGGGCTGTACTCCCCCCGAGTTACGCGGAGCGTGTCCAACTTGAGCAGTGACAGCGGCAGCGAAGACCAGGAAAGTTCCGCTTCGCACGACCGGTTCTTCGACGCCCGTCTGTTGGAAGATGTGGGGGAGTTCTCCACTGAACCATTGCTCAATATCCTGGGTGGGAGCCCGTGTTCCAATCCCACCATCCACCGTAACCCCGCAACGCCAAAAGATGCCACAAACAACCAGTGTGATATACAGCAGAGAACGCCGGTGTGTAGGGAGAGACGTACGTCGACTGGGAAGGAAAACCTTCTCAGTCGACAGATGGGGAGCCCGCTGAGTACCAGCACAGCTATTGACTCCAGTACCAGCAGAAATGGTGCTCGATCTCTTGACGTGTATAACTTTGAGGGCAGTACGCCACAGAAGGAGGAAGAGGCAGAGTTATGTGAGATAGCACAGGAGGCAGAGAGGTCACTGAATGTAGGACGCCCTGTCAGGGCTGCATTGTCTTTCACTGGCTTCCAGCAAGGTGCTCGAATGGAGAACAAAACTGAGGAAATCAACCTCTGTCCCACCGAACAAATGAATTCTCAGCCTCTGGATGAGGACTTGGATAAACTCGACTTCTTTGAGAAGCCCGCGGCGGTCCCGCGTCTACAGCCACGAGACCCCGCAGGGGCCCCCCGAAGCCTCACTGCTCTCACACTTGTCACTCCAGAGTCTGTGTCATTCGGCAAAAGCCTGGCGATATCACCAGGTTACGGGAAATGGGACCATGGTGGTAGCAGCACCTGTAGCTCCTGTGTTAGCAGCCCTATCATCCTGCAGAGTGAGTCTCAGTGCTTCACCTACTCAGTGCGCAGATACATCGAGTCCTATGGACTGGGGCGACCAGATTCTCCAGTTGATGTAGAAGGTGAGCGGGCCCACTATAAAACCCATTACGACTTTTAATACAGTTGAACCTGTCTTGAATTCCACCACATTTGCCATAATAAGGTCTCTCAAGACAGGTATCTTGATGACAGGGTTGTTTATGCTGAAATATAGGGCATTCTGCCAGAAATGTGTGGGCTTTTATGGAGAGTCCTGACAGTTGTCTGTCACTGTAAATATGTTTCTGTGTTGTTGTCTGCTGTCTCGGACTAGCACTAATTTTTAGCCACTAGTGGCTATGAGGTTGGCATTGTAAATTGCCAGTAATCATGGTAATCATGGTAATGGGGGAATAAAAGATGTAGAACTTTCATGCCCATTGGAAGGAAACCCTTTATTTCTTAGAATAATACATGATTACATGAATTGGGCATCCCAATTTTGTGTTACTGATGTTTAATGGACTTCATTCTTTCATCTTAGTTTTTAATGCAGAAGTCTTTTTTTGCACAAAGACTGCACAAAGGACCTTGTGCCTCTTGTTTTCAGATGACTTGAACCTGGCGTACCACAGCCTTCTGCCATTGGAGGTCCACGGAGCAAACTACTGTCCACTTCGCCTCCTCACTAAGCAGTGCTATCTGCCACAGGGTGTTAGTAGTTTCTCATGCATGACATGAAAATTAAATCTAAATGTTTAATTATAAATTTGATAGTTCTGTTTCATCTGTCAGTCAAAGTCTAATAGAATGTCTTGGTTGACACAGCTTGTGATACAATTTCAGAAACTCTAAGATTGTAACAGATTCCCGTTGTATCATGACACAGGATGTTGAATCATCTGAAGTGAAAGCTAATTTTAACTTTGGATGGATCATATGGTTGTGATGGAGCCAGCTTTAAGTTCTGTCTTGTCAATATTGGCCTAGTGATACTGATAATGATGTTAAGAGATGTGAGGAAAAAATAAAGTGGTTATAACAGCTGAAATATGCAACATAGACATATGATAACTATTAGACATTTAGGAATTCAAATATGGATTAGTCCAAACGTGTATATCAGTTTTGACCTTGAATGACTTTGAAGGATCAGATTCAAGGTCATAGGCCTGAGACAGATTCATAGGCCTGAGACATATGATATTTCAAGCCCCTATATCACACAAGGGAGTAGAGCACTAGAGTTAGGACATATTTTACTACTGAACACTAACGGAAAATCATATATTAAGAAAATTATGTACAGTCCAGTCTTACCATCAGTTTCAATTTGTTCGCTACTGTTGACTCTCTTTGCAGCCCTCTGTGGTAGTCAAGCAGCTGACCCTGGACATTGAACATTACCTGGGAGAGACGGTGCGTACCTGTGCTGATTGGGGGAACCGATACCTTGCTTTCACTGACTATGATGTCCAGATCCTAGAGGTAAACCTTATATGATAGACATTGGGGTTGGCACAAACTTCCTTTTATAGGAGTATAACCGAGCGATCGTAGAACACCAAAATTCACTTTTGCGAATCAATGCATTTGTAAAAGCACCCATTTTGGGCCCAACGGCTAGCAGCCAGCTACCACCGTATTCAATTTGGCTCTGAATGACACAATTTGGTATGAGCAGCACAATGGATATTAGCTGGCATTAGGAACAGTATCCCAAGATCCCAGGTACATCAAAAATCAGTAGGGAATTTGGGTGTTGAACTTCTTTATTTTTACATCGAATCCATCGATCCTACCGGGTAATCAATTTTGATTTGCAATTTGCTTGCTGATTACACCTCTACCGGGTACCGTATTTGTTTTAGAGACAATCACTTTTAATGCATGAATTGTCTCTCTTCTGGTAATACCCCTTCCAAAAGTTACTAGGCTTAATAATACATGCATCTGTAATCAGTAATCAGTGGTAATGTAATCAGTATCTGTAATCAGTGGTCATGTAAAATTGAATTGAATGACCTTTGGCGACATATGAAATTTGAACACATTTCAATTTGTGGGCATAAACTGAACCTGTGCTAATTTCATCCCTTCACTTTGTGTTTTGTGGCTGTCTAATATGTAGGATGTCACCTTGAATAGTACCTCTGTCAACTGAATTCCAGTGTCTACAGAGCTTAAGTTGGTGCTCTCAATTTCAGATCTGTCCTGAAACCAGTGAAGTTTTAGCACTTGTATTCGCTCTGATACGAGCCCGGCCACCAAAAGAAAACAAGCATATTCATGGAACAAGGTAATACTACGCTTCTTTGTTCTAATTGTGACCAGTATGAATTTGGTGGCATATACAGGATTTATGCATGTACATACATACATGTAATATATATTGCCTCATGTGTGGCTTTGTTGCTGACTGAAACTGTTGTCTGGATAATTGGTAATTACCATGATAACTGTATGTCTAGTTGCCTATCCATGGGTAACAGTACAGTGGTCCCTGCATTTTAAGACCACCCATTCAGCCAGTAAATTACGGTCTTCAATTAAAGGTACTTTTAAAATAAAAGGATTTTTATATTGAAATAGAGATGTAACGATAAATCAATGCATCGGCAAATCGTTGATTCGAGCAACGATTATCATGATTTGTGTGCATCGATGCATCAGCCAACCCATCCATTTAGGGTCCATATTGAGTTTTGCTCTGAAGTCAGAATTTGTATGAGTAGCGCAATAGGCATTACCTAATATTGGCAACAGTATCCTTTGTATATTTTAACATAAAAAAATAATAACCATAGTGCATAATTGCTTGTTTCAAGAGATATAATTTAGAGAAACTGCTACTGTTTGTCAACGAGCGATAATAGGGAAATTGGGCGTTTTCTGCAGATGGATTTTTAGCGACGCAGCGCGATGCATCGATAACAAGACTGGCGATTCACAATTTGGCTGCTGATTACACTTCTAACTGAAAATACAGTGAAACCTGTCTTTACGACCACCTGAGAAATAGAGAAAACCTGGGAATTAAGGACAACTACTTCAGTCCCTAGGTCTATCCAGTACATAGAAATGGACCTGACAAATAAGACCACCTTAGAATTCAGGACAGTTTTGGACAGTCCCCTGGGTGTCCCTAATTCCCAGGTTCCGCTGTATAACGGACGTGCCACTGATGGGTGGGTCTTATATTGCAGGGAATTCTTAAATGTCTCAAATCTCAGAGACAACTGTATCCGCAAGTAATGTAATTGAATTTCCCCAGGCTCCTATTGAGTAGGGTAATTCATAGGCGAAGGATGTAAAACTTACTTTGAAATTTGGCAATTTTAAGAATTTTGTTGTCAGTTTTAATAACAGTTAACTTTTGGTCTTGTCTCATTTCAGGACTGTACCAAAGTTGTATCGCACTGGGTGCAAACTGATCTGGAACCTAAAGACAGGTAACCATGGTAACTGCATTATGTTACGATGTTCGCACAATGAAGAGTGTGCTATGGCTTATGTACAGTAAACCAAACACTAGAGCTGAAGCAACTAGCATAAATTTGGAGGTTTCATACCTTTCCAATAGTTACACAGGTAACAGATTGTTTTCCATGAGAATTTTTCAGATTCAAAGATCTTGCATGTGATTGTTTATTTATCTTAACTTCCTGCCCTTGAAATATTTATGTTTCTTTCTAAGGTTCATACACCACTTTGGATGTCCAAGACCTGGTGGAGGTTAACCAAGCTGAGCTAATTAGGTATGTTGGTGGAGCAAAATACCATTATGCATTTTATATACGGTAAAATTGTGTCATTTATAGGTAAATAAACTGTAAGTATTGCATTGTATGCACTGTCTGTACACATTTATACAGCAGAACCTGTCTTCAAAAACCACCCCAATGGCCATAAAAACTGGGGTCTCAAAGACAGGTGGTCTTTAGTGACAGCTTCCATATTATACTTGAATGGAGGATCTTCTGTCTGATCTCAAGGCAGGTGGTCTCTTAAGAGAGCCACTTTGTGACATGAACTTCTCCCAGGTTAATCTCCGGTTGACCTTCCTCTGTGTCTTATGGTGTGAATTTATTTAGTGCCTAACGCTGTTTGTTTAAGAATTAAAAGGTATCACATATTCTTTTTCACGCTACAGTGATGACAATGATGCCCATACAAAAAACGCCTGGGGTGGAGGTGGGGGGTGGGGAGGATATAAATGTGTACATAATACCCTTTGACAGGGACCTTCCCACGATTTTCACGGGTGAACGCTAATATGATATATATTCCAGAAAACGTTGGCATCCTGGGCAGAGAATCTGTGAAGGCTTAAGGAGAAAATTTGTGGTGCCCCAATCATACCCAAAGAGTGTTCATGTGCTCACTAATGAAGCTGTGTTCAAAGGTAAGCTGCCCCAGTCATACCCAAAGAGTGTTCATGTGCTCACTAATGAATCTGTGTTCAAAGGTACGCTGCCCCAGTCATACCCAAAGAGTGTTAATGTGCTCACTAATGAAGCTGTGTTCAAAGGTACGCTGTCATTTTCTGGTTATATAACATTACATGATAAACATGATAATGTGTAGCTTTGTACGTAGTACGTGTATTGTACATGTACCAATATGTAATTCAATTTCAGTGTTATGTATCGGCACAAAGGATCCTGCAGTATCCATCATACTTGTTATAAGAAAAGTAATAATATATTGGGGAATAGTTAGTTTGAACATGTAAAGTAAAACAAATCTAAAATTCGCCATATTTATGTTGCAAATCCTTCTTGCTGTAAAAAACTCCATGATAATAATCAGCATCAGAAAAAAATCTCAAACATGCGGATAAACTTTGAAATTGATAGCCGGTCTTTTTTTTTTCAGGCCAGTCGCTGAAAATGCTGTTAGACCAGCACCATTATGTCGCCATTTTGCTGTGAAGTCGCACAGTCACAATAGGATGGGTTTAACGTGTTTTTGTACTGAACTACATGAAAACGCTTAAAGTCTGGAATTGAACTCCAGTCCAATGTTTACCTTAGCAACCATTGTCGATTCCTTGCTTAGTATCAATTTTGGACGTTAAGCGTCTTGTGGAACTTTGCCACCAGGATATTTCTACTGGGGTCGTAGTCACAAAAATAAAAAATTCTGTTGTTGTCTTAAATGTACATGTATTGGTTAAGTCTGCTTTGATATACTCCCTTTTAATATTGCATCCTCTGATGATTCGGATGGAGTCTGTAAGTCTGCTTCCTTTTGAAGGGGCATGTATTGATTTTGTGCTGTTTGTTAAATATAGGTGCTTCCAGTTACAGTGATTTCGGTCCTGCATTTACTGCAAGAGTTGTATCCAAAGGAAAAGCATATACTTGTCCAAGATACCTTGTACTTATATATTTGTTTTCTACTTGTGCGTAGTCCTAACAGTCTGTGTGTAATGAGTGTAAAGCATAAAGCATCGTTGTTTCTTAGTCATAGTTGGGCTTCCGAATCAAAAGAAAATGCCTCTCTGTGCCAAAGGCGGCTATGTGTTATATGCTAAGATCTCCCTTCTCATGTGTTCAGTGTCTGCGTTCCGTTCTACTCTGGACTTTGTACTTAATACTCTTATTGCTTTAACCTTCTTACGTTGTTCCGTCGACCGAATGAATTCTCATTTGCGGTTCGAGGACACCTGTAGCATGCGCATTGTACATACTGCTCTCAGCGTCGGCATCTGTCAGTTGTTTTGTATCATGGCTGCCGTGTGGCAGCTAAAATTGTCATGGTGTTAAAAATATTTGCATCACAGCATCTTATTGTGGAGCTGTGCACCAAATGTGTAGTAGACTTGAGTAGGCATTACATGAACCAACATCGATTTGCTACGCCATTCTAATTTGTGCTAGAGAAAGATGACTGTGTGAGTAAGATAATTAGCCGATACTGCTCAACTGATTAACTATTTCCATAGCAAATCTGTTCAATATGTGCAATTTAGCTTTTCCAAATTGAAATTGAGTATAGTTCTGGATAAACCTGTGCCTAATATCAGCACGCCTACTTTCTCGGAGGAGGGTAACTTTCTTTTGTGGCCAGTAATATTTGCATGAAATGTATGTACTAATAACTTTTAATGACCAGGAAAGATAGCATGAACCAAAAATTGAAATTGAGGGTATTACATGGGTGTTGCTGTACGTTATAGGGGTCTTGTCTCTTTTTGCTAGCACTATTTTATTGGTTTCCAAGTATTTCCATCAAACGTATGTGCAGTATTAATATTGTTGAAGTTGAGTATTTTATGCCAAAGTCCATAGATTAAATCAAATGTAACTACAGTTTATCGTGTTTATTGTGCTGTCATTCTTTGAGCATAGCGTGTATTGAAGTAGCTACAGGTGTCAGAAAAAAGTGAGAGCTTTCAAAAATATGTCTATATTAAACGTGCGCTGTAACCTTTTTGTGGTAAATAGTGCATGCAGGCCTGCGCACAAGCCAATTTTTTGCCTGTGATTATTCATACACTTTCCATATCGGTCTTTCCATGTCCTTGAAGAAGTCCAAATGGGGCCTAACCGCTGTATTTGACAACCTGGGGTCAGTTTCTGGAAAAATCTTAAAGTCTAGAAACGGACTTAAGTTCACTAATCACCTTGGCAACCATTGTCTTTTCCATGCTTAAGATCACTAGCGGAATTAAGATTTTTTGAGAAACTGGCCCCTGAACTTTGTATGAACAGAAGGAGGTGTATGGAAGTGTCTGTGGTGGCATATGAGGTTTCTGTCGAGGAGCGGAAATTCTCCGGTCTCAGGTTTCTGCCGGTCCGCTGTGTAATCTCACATGGCTGACAGGCTTATTCAAATTAAATCGGATGTCCGACACACTTTGACGTAGTGAAATTTAGTAACAGATAGACAGACACCTTCATTAATCATTTACTGCTCTTGCATCATTAGCGATATCAATATAAATACTGTAAATTCATTAATGTTTGCGAGGGATTTATTTGGCGAATTTCGCGACCATCTTTAAATCGCAAAAATAAATACCACGCAAACAATTCATCTACCTAGATAACTAAC
>JAAUYG010282557.1_pt1 | contig 10210 bp, 6 predicted proteins | sample 7278091 | NCBI WGS metagenome assembly JAAUYG01 (sample SAMN14350201, study PRJNA611818) | marine sediment metagenome | isolation source: surface marine sediment (0.6m) | place: French Polynesia: Moorea | collected 2018-08
ATGGAAAATGTGTATTAAATATCGGTATGTAAGTATTCTTACCAGAGCACCCCTTTTATCGGCGTAACAGGAGTATCTTCAGTCAAACACCTACCCTTTTTGGCGAAAATATCCCCCTTTTGGAGGTCCCGCGACCCCGCCAATCTGTGACAAAAATCACCCCTTTTCGTCATTTTTTTTGTACGTGGGTGTGTACCAAGGTACCATATTCAGTGACCCCCCCCCCACCCCACCCCACCCCCGGGCCTTGCCTATGAGAGGAGAGTGTACCGGTCATGAAACACCATGTTTCCTTGTTGGTGAACTTGTGTTACATGTTGTAGTACTTGGAGCCTGTATATGAAGGCCACCTAAGCCACCAACAAAATATGCACATTATATGCAGGTGGTCTTTATGTACAGGTTTTATTACATGGTCTGAGACTGGGGACCTACAAAATATGGTTTTAATAAGCAGGTGGTCTTCATAATATACAGGTGGTCTTTAATTGTCCAGAAGCCACCGGTCTTGCCAAACCATACACACATGTAAACTGCATATTATAAGCTCAACCAGAGTGCATGCCTCAGATACTGGATATCCCAACGGGTATACTATCCAAGAAACAAGAATATATTTATTTACAAAGTACATTTGATACTTATTAGATATAACTGCTGTTGCACTGTATAATTCACTGGGGAGATTTATCTATTCATTATTAATATGTTTAGTAAATTCACTGCATGTCTAAGCTGGTATAAGTTTATGTAATAATGTGTGGTGTCCCAACAATGGGTATACCAACCTAAAAGTTTTTCAATTAATTCAATCTTATTAATGTCAGACAAGTGGATCATGAACACAGTTGTGGAATGGCGCAAGACAAATCTAATGATTGATTGATGATTGATCATCAGCTAGATTTAACCAAAGGTGTTACAAGTAAATTGCATATATCATACAGTCATGTAATTTAGGTCTGACATCAATAAACTCTTTAATGCTTTGAAGTACATGTACAATGTTTGATGTTTAGTGCAAAAAAAAATGTGCGTTTGAATTTACTTACGGGTAATAGAAAAAATATTGCAGTCAGGGGTATGTACTGTACATGTACGAATGTAAAAATTACATGTGGCTTGTTTCTTTTTAGATGGTTGACAGTCTTATAGTAAAACAGTTTACTGTTGCAAACAGTTATGAAATACCTTTATACAGTGGTCCCTCTAATTTAAAACCACCCATGGGACCATGAAAACATGGTCTTATACTACAGGTGGTTTTAGAATAAAGGTTCAGCGGTACACAAAATTGCACTTTGGAGCCAAAATATGTGGTCTTATAATTAAGGTGGTTTTAAAATAAATGGTTGTAAAATAGAGGGACCACTTTAGTGAATATGTAGTTTTAGATGAAATGGTATCTGTTTGTGTGGCTGTATGGATTGCTATGCTGTGTGTCTGTCCCTAGGTTGACAGTCTTCCCAAGGACGACGGTTCCGGTGGCAGACACAAGTCAGATTTACAGAGAGAGGTGGAGCAAATTAAACGAGCCATGAATCAACAGGTCTGCATCCAAGGTTTATTTCTCGCATCATATTGATGTTAATATTGATGGCTTGATACTTGTACAGAAATGCTTTGAATATTGTTTAAAGCCAGCTATACCTTCCAAGTAGTGCGCTGAACATAAAATAATGAAATGATCACATTAAATTCCATCAATGGCATATTATAGAAAACAAATGTACAAAGTTTCTTGTGTTTATGATGTCATGCATGGAGGATGGGCCAATATTGTGCTATCGTCAGAAGTATTGTATATGCACAGCAGAACGGTAATTAAGACACTCCCCCCCAATCCCCCCCCCCCCCCCCTACGCGCGACAGTCAAGGCCAAAATTATATTAATTCTGAGCTGGTCTTAATTTGAATCAATATGTAAATTGTAGCTATCGGAATTCTGGGGCAGTCTTATTTCCAGCCTGAGATTCCACTATACATGTCCTAACGTTTCTGTACTGACTGCTGCAGAATTCATTAACTGCCGTGGAGACTGTGAAGGTGGAACAGAGTATTGCGGAGGAGGAGAGACTTCTGTATGAACAGAGCGATCTCAGGATTGAGGTTGTGGAGCTCACACGGCTGGCAGCCATCAAGGTAACATGTACAGATCAATCTCCTTTATGAAATTGGCATATCTGAAATTCAACTGAATTTTAGCTATGATTTGTGCTACGGCACAGCAGAGCTGCTGTCATATGGCGTGGGTGTCTGTCCGCAATCTGTAAAACACATTTTCCTGGAAATCTTCAAGCAGATTAACACCAAATTGGGATTTTAGAATTTTACTGGTATGGGATTAAAAGCAGAATTTCTATCCATGTACATATGGGATAGTCACAGCATTGCATAAGTCGCATCTTATTTCCTTAACGGCTACACTATGGAGATTAATTAACATCCAAGATTAATTAATCTACATTCTAATATAAGTTCTCACTTAATTGTCCCAATATTGACCTTTGACTTTATCTTACAACATTTTTGCTGCAGAATGATGAGAGGGAGCAGAAGTCACGTGACTTTATGCGAGCAGAGACCCGTTACAATCGTGCTGTCCAGGATTTGAAAACTAAGAAGCTGCAGATTCAAGATCACCATAAAAAATATCAGGAGATGCAAATAAAGTAAGGGCTGAACCACCAGAAAATATTGCAAGTGTAACCCCCAACCCTCCACATAGACTTTGTGGTGATTCATAAAGAAAGGGAAGAAAAATGAAAGGTGAAGGCAAAAAATGCATTGGGTGAGAATATTCCATCTGTCAGACAAGGCCTGGAAAATTTGGTATAAATTTCAGGAAATTCCTCAATTCATATGTGGCCGATATAAACAAGTCCAGGATATTTGTTCTGCAAATACTGTGTAGTAGGTAGTCATTGTTGTGTTTATCAGACTTCATTATTAATATTATTTCCCTTTGGGGTTGTATCCAAAGTGCTTGAGATCATATTTACTACTATAGTACCTAAAGGTCCAAATTTTGGAAGGATTTGAACTTTGAGAAATTGTGACTTGACGGTGCAGCAGATCATCAATGTAAGCATTTAGGAAATGTCCAACCAAGGATGCATTAAAATTTTCACATTTATTTCAGACTGAAGGACTTTGCCAAGATGTATGACATCATTAAGAATGAGAGAAACAAGTGTGTGAACCTGATCCAGACCAGCACACAGAAAGCCGCCGAGATGAAGGAGAAATTAAAAATTCTCAACAATGAAATAGAAATCCTACGTACAGGAGTGTCACAGAGAGATAGGTAGATACAGAATCAGACAGAGAGATAGATACAAAATGAGGCAGATAAGTAGATCTAGAATCAGACAGATAAATAGGTACAAAATCAGACAGGTCGGTACAAAATCAGACAAATAGGTAGGTACAAAATCATACATAAGGTAGGTACAAAATCAGGCAAAGAGATAGGTACCGGTAGGTACAAAATCAGGCAGGGGAGATATGCATGTCCAAAAGCAGGCAGAAAGGTAGATACAGAATGAAACAGATATAGGTACCCCGGTAGGTAGGTACAAAATCAGGCGGGTGGAGAATTGGAGATAGGCAAAAATAAGGCAGACAAAGATAGGTACAAAATCAGACAGGGAGATAAGGTAGTGCAAAATCGGACACAGCTAAGCATAGTAGGCAGATACAAAGTCGCACAGAATTAGGTAGATACAAAATCATACAAAAATATAGATATGCATGAAATTAGAATAGAGGCAACCAGAAAGGGCGACAAGTGGGAGTAAAACTAGACATATAATGAAGGTACAAACTCATAGACGTTTTATGGGTAGCATTTTAACTATGTAAGCAAATGAATATTGAGCAACTGTTGATTTGCAGAGAGTTTTTTTTTTCTCCTTTGTAGGCAGCTGCAGAAGCAGCGTTTAAAGCACACCAATGCAATTGTCATCCGCGACAGCCTAAGAAATGAGGTTGCCAAACAGCAGCGTATCAAGGCCGAGATGCAGGAGAAGTACGAACAACAGAAGATGGACATCGCTAAGCTGAATCTGCTGATCAATCAGGCCGAGGAACAAATGGTTCAACTGCGAAAACGATACGAGACCACAGTGCAGCATCGTAATGATAGGTGAGAGAGCCTTGATAAACATTACAGCATTACCTCAACATGTGGCAATTGTCGTAAGCTAAACCACAGATTGCTAACTATAGATCCTAGGATGTTGTTAATCGGTAAATAGTAGAACACAGTAGAACCTGTCTTGAAAGACCACCCCATTGACCATACACATGTGGTCTCTCAAGACAGGTGGTCTTCGGTGAAAGGTTCAGTTATGATGAAATGTCGTGAGGACCTCCTGCCTAGAATGTGTGGTCTTTCAAGATAGGTGGTCTGTCATGGCAGTTGTCTTTCAAGATAGGTTTTACTGTACTAAGATGATTTTCTGTAAACTTTATGGTGTATATAAATTACATGTACAAATTTCAATAAACCATAAATCATGTAAGCAAGGACTGACATGGCCTGAGCTAGAACTGTGTGTTGTGCATCTAATGCCATGTAACTATAGAGAGCATATCCTAAGCCTTTAGAATGAAAATAGCATTTATCTGTTGGAGCATTTATTTATTGGAGATATTAATTGACATTTCTTCCAGAGGTATTCAACTGATAGAAAGAAATGAAGAAGTTTGCATTTTCTATGAGAAAGTCAACATCCAAGGTAAGATTAGAAAGTGTATTAATCTGACTATATTGAGGTGTTGGTTTTCTTCAAAGTCACTGTAACACAATCAACAGAATAAACAGAGTGTATTAATGCTGAATACCGAGTTAAAAAAATCTCATGAACTTTGGAACTTATATCGATCTAGATTGATATTCAATAAAGTTTTACATTGTACTTTGGTTCACCCTTGAATACTGGGATATATTATTTGCGTCAGACCATGCTGTTATGGTACCTGACCATCTGAAAATCTTAATCCAGATCAGATGATCCGGAATGGTGACGTGGAACTCCAGGCCCGGGAGGAAGAAATCCGCTTCATGAAAATGCAGCTGGCAGAGGAGAAACGAGCCATTGATCTGCTCCGGAAGAACGTGCCGGGGAAGAAAAACCTGGAACAAGAACTTGTTACTCTCCAGATAGAGGTGGGAATGAGAATTTTGTTTTGAAGGAATTGAACTAAAAATATTCCTTTTGGAGTGAGTGTTTTTGGACTCAGGAAACATAATATCTGATCACACATTCTACTCCCAGAGTCAGATTATGGTGGAAAAGGTCCCGAATTTTCGGCAGAATCTCTCTACCTTCCTCATGCAGGTATCTGGGCATCCCAGCTGTCATCCTCAAACTGGTGTCACATGATCCAGAAGGGTCATGTGACACTAAGAGCCACTAGTTGCCATCCCCAGGATGAAGGCAGAGATATTCTGCAGAAAATTCAGGAACTTTTCCACAATAATCTGACCCTGCGCGTGTAAAAATATTTAATTTCACCAAATGGAATGGTAATGGTGAGGTGTGATAATTAACCCGCCATGGGCTGATTTCCAGAAAGAAAGATCTCTGAAGTGTGGAAACAATCTTAGGGTGACTAAGCACTTTAGCAACCATTGTCTTTACTATATGCTTAAGATCCGTTTTGGACTTGGATTTTCTTTGCAACTGGTCTCATGTGTGATTATTGTATGCTTATGATAAGAATCCTACTAGATAATTCAGAGAAGGCTTTTTTTTTGTCTGCTGTCACCTTTCATGTCATTTCACCTGTGACTCTAGTTCTCTGGTAACCATTTCAAAATGTGTCTTTGTGTGCTCATATATTTATATTTGGCATACTGCATATATACACAAGCCAAATCATTCCACAATGATTTGCCCCACTGAATATATAATGTAGAATCTTTTACAATATTTTAAACATCTTGTTGCAGCTGTCCCAGTGTCAGGATCGAATGCTGGAACTGGAGACGTATCTGGAGGATCCCAGTGACCAGTCACGGATACGTTTTCTGTCAGGAAAGGATCCAGGTCTGAGTGAGCTGAGCAGTAAACTGGAAGAGGTGATTATAGATGACAAATGTGTGTTTGCTAGTTACAGTGTATGCGTGTGTGTGTGTGTGTGTGTGTGTGTGTGAAAAAGATCCTGGTACATTTTAATTACAACTGGAGTGTATTTGGTTATTTTAGGTAAAAAACGACGCTAATGTGTCTACTCTTGCTTATACTCTCTAGAGAGGACACCCCTCTTGAAAGGCACAAATTTTTGGCAGCAAGTACCATGAATACATGTAATGTTCCCTCTCACCAAAGGACACCTCTCTAATAAGACCAGAAAAAAGTATATGTGGGCTTTAAAAAACATTTACAATAGATAACATGTCTCGAAATACAGCCTCATTGACATAATAACATGGTCTTTCAAGACAACTGGTATTTGATGATGTTCAGTTGTATTCAAAAGAAAGTATTACTTCAGTCAGGAACATGTAGCCTTTCCAGCAGGTGGTCTTTCACAGCATTAGTCTTTCAAGATTTTGGATAAATATAATGGTAATTGCAAAGATTAAAAAAAAAAGATTAAGCAAGTACATATCTAGTTATCTACACGTATATAGAACATGTGTGTTGGATAAGTTACTCTGTGGTGGCACAGTTTATGGAAGAACTTTTGCTCAAAATATGCGCCTGTATATGTACCGGTATTTGGTTTGCATGGCTTTGAGTAAATGTAATGGGTATTTTGAGAGAGAAGAGTGAAGGTGTGGTATTATTCAAAACAGCATATTAGGTTTGTGTAATAGAATTTTATTCAGAGGATTTTTTTTTAACTTTGCAGAGAATAGGTTACCGTTAATTGATACAACATGTAGATAGTGATATATTTGCATTGTGACAATGCCACTGTTACACCTGGGTGCATTAATTACTGGTGTATGTTTCAGCTGGAAATTCGTTTGGCAGAGAAAGAAGAACAAATGCTGGAGAAGGACTTGGTCTTTGAGCAAGTGTGTCGACTGGGTGACCGTGTTAAAACTAAGGCCAAGGCTGGAAAAGACGACACTCTTAATTTGGCCAAGAAGGTACAGATAGAGGAAATCTCCAACTGTGGTTTACATGTACTACAGCTCATGTGTTTTACATTTTACATTCAGTGGAAAATCCTCTGTAAGATCACCTCAGAATTAAGATGACTTGATCTGTTGATTGTCCATACTATGGATTTGACCTAGTTCTGCCACCGCCACTGGGTCACATCACCCGCTCTGTTGCCATCGCCATAGATGGCCTATGGGTGACATCTTTAAATCAATCTTTTATATAATATTTGATGGATGGATGTATCTATGGACCATTATACATACATCCATTGGAAAATCTTGACCTGAAAAGGTTTTGAGCATGCTCAAATTTATTATATTATTACCTATGGTCATATAAGACATATACTTCAAAAATCATGGGGGGGGGGGCGGCCTCCTAAGATAAAAGTAGATATTACTAATGAACAGTGCTGTGTTTCACTTTTACCCTGCCAATGTACAGATCATGGCCCAATATGCATGACCACTCACACGTAATGCTGATTGCCACATAAGATTGAAAAATCAGTTTTAGACCTCCGGACGAAAGGATTTCTTTCAATCATTATCTTATTGTGGTATATTTAACTTTAGCCTATTAGTATACAGAACATGCCCAAAACATGATGGTACTTGTACAAATAATGTGCGACATAGTAGTGTATAAATTAGGACTGAAAAATCAGTTTTGGGCTTCCTGAGCAAAGAATTCTCTTGTGATCTTTATCATATTGTACCATGTCCAAGTTTACTTTACATGTCCAACAATACCCTACCATATGAAGGAAATGAGATTCACCTGCTGCTAGCTGTACCATGGATTCTTATAGGAGAGATAGTGCAATTAGGTTTTGGGGTGGGGTGGGTGAGGGTGACTGGGTCACATTAGGCAAAATCACGGGCGACCAACTAGGCTACTTATAGGCTGACCAGTTCAGTCAAGTGTAGACTCTTGTGTTTCAAGATCACTTAGTGGCTTGTGTCTTGCCATAACATTTCACATGTACACAGAACGTACGTAATTCATAGACTGAAACAATGTACAATATCTGCTGCTGGTGGTCTCCCGTGTGCTTGAGCCTTATTGGTCATATTCAAACACATTCAGGTGAATGAGCTTCAGGCGCGAATCAAGGAGGTCACACGCAAGATGATGGCAATGGTTTCCGAGCTATCCATGCACCAGGCAAATGCATTACGGCTGCAGCAGGAAGTTAAGGAAAAGGAGGCAGAGCTAGAGCAGTGTTACGTTCGCATGGAGAAAGGAGAGCCACCTAGTGAGGAGATTGCCCTTGAGTGGCAGAAAACATTACGAAATGAGGAGCGACACAAAAGGGATGAGCATGCTGCTAAACTGGTGAGGAACAAATGGATATATATGTTGTAAATTTATATTTATTTCAGAGTAGCATAATTTATAGTTCTATCTAAATGACAGTTATCATGCTGGATTTTGCCATAAATGGCAATGGAGAAATACAGATCTCAATTTTTATCTTACAGCTAAACATGCTATTAGGCAATATTTTAGTTTCAGTCTGTGCATAGATAATATACACTTACCTAATATTAGAGGTTCAGAGGTGACATGTTCTGCCACTATACCTACCGGTATTCCCTGGCTGCCACTTGAACAGATGATTGGAGTCTAACCATTAATGTTTTTAATCAAAAGGATAACTGGTGGAAAAGAAACACACTGTCATTCATGCATTCACATGCACAAATGCATCCGCTACAGTCGTCCCTGTATTTTAAGACCACTCGCTGTAAGCCAGGAATATGGTCTTCACTTGAAAGTGGTCTTAAAGTAGAGATACATTTATATTCAACTATAATAGTAGTGCCATTAATGTGTGGCCTGAAAGTACCACAGGTTGAAGAAAATCTTAAAAAGGAATGATTTTGAATTATAGGAACTAGTAACACAGTACTACTATACACTACTGTATACTGAAACATGGTCTAGGGCGGTTTCCTCCTGGGTGCATTAAATTCTCACAAAATCATCCCATTTATTTCAGGCTGCCGTTGATGAAGAGCAGTACATGTTACCTGGTGGCATCAGCACAACAGCAGAACCCCGTCCCAATGCCTATATACCTGAAGAAGAACATGAGTTGCCCGTCCCTCGACCGTACGGTGCCCATGCTCCATTTAAACCCAACGAAGCAGGGTCTTCAATGCGGCATATTCGCAGACCCATCCCCAAACCAATTGAAATTTGAGTGCTTTCCATTTAAGTCACAATCATCTTTGTCTATTGACAATCTGTAATTGACGATGTGACTCACACGTTTGTGCCAACATATTTCTGAAACATCTGCAGATAATAAAGCTTCGTCATTGTGCAAACCAACATGTTTTTGTGCCACCTGGATGTTCTGTCTTCTTTCATGCACACATCGTACTGAAAGTGCCAATATCTTGTTTATTTGTTGCTACATGTATATTATTTTGGAAATCTTTATAGAGAACTTGTTGTCTTGCATTCAGCAGTTAGGCATTTGTGTCAACTATATTTTACTATCTGGATTGCTGACACTGTTATGGATGAATCAACTTTTTCATTATCAATCCAATAGTTACCATAGCTACCATTGTATTTTTCAATTGAGGTGTGATTGAAATATATCTATCATGCTTTTTTATATACTCTTTTGCCTGTTGCACAATGTTAACATGGTTAAACAGATTATGTTTCATATGTATTCAATGTTTGTCATAGTAGTAATTAAAGTTCTATTTATTCTCTATACCATATGACTTAATTTTATTGCCATTGGCAATATGCTTCTACATTCAGGTTTGTGATACAATACGGTTGTGATAAAGAATGCACATACATGTAGTTACATCATTGTTGTGTGCTATTATGTACAGTCATTATAATTATAAAGCCATTTTTTCATAGAAAACTTTGCTTTCTCTAGAGTTCATGTATTTCTGTGATATAATAATAATAATAATAATAATAATTTATTCATTTGTGTAGCGCAATTATACAGCATGTTTCTATGCGCTGCACATACAATATGGCAAATACGTCAAGCGAATAAGTACATATACACATACACACATACATATAAATACATACATACA